>Ga0307378_10007182_pt1 | contig 15041 bp, 18 predicted proteins | sample UN1MG_FD_202238 | JGI IMG/M metagenome (GOLD analysis project Ga0307378, IMG submission 202238) | Soil microbial communities from Risofladan, Vaasa, Finland - UN-1 | ecosystem: Environmental > Terrestrial > Soil > Coastal area > Acid sulfate soil | place: Finland: Risofladan, Vaasa | collected...
TTAAGTTTCTCGTTTACCCTTTGGGTGGTGTGGGCCGGTCGTCCAGCCTGGTCAGGACGCCGCCTTTACGAGGCGGAGGTCGCCGGTTCAAGTCCGGCCCGGCCCACCAACCCCTCAGTCTATTTTCAGTGGGTTTATATAACTCCCGTGCGGAGTTATCTACGTAAAAGCTGGAGGAAACTGGAATGGATCTACCGAATGGAGACAGGGTTTCCCTCAGGGGTCCTCGGAACGGGATACAGACTGAGTGGAGGATGCCGACGAGAGCAAAGTGGTATCCTCTTTACGAGGAGGATGAGGACTTCAGGCTCTGGTTCGACAACCTGTCGAGAGGATCGCCCACCACTGCAATAGAGAGGGCCCGCGTCCTATACCGCTTCCTGCGTCTGAAGGGGTGGACACTCGACGAGCTCACGAATCGTATAAAAGGTGACCGAGACGGGTTCGAGAAGCTCCTCATATCCTTCGTCGGCCAGCAGGAGAAGACGGGCTACGCGCCCGGCACCATAGAGAACTACCTGAAGAGCGTCAAGAGCTGGGCAAACTGGCATGGCGTGAATTTCGTCCGCCAGATAAAGATAAGCAACAGGAATTCTACGCCGACGCTGGACGAGGAGAAGGTGCCCACAGTGCGGCAGGTCCAGGACATAAGGAGCTCCGCCGCACCCAGGGGCAGGATATGCGTCGGCGCCGTGGCCTACGGGGGCATGCGACCCCAAGTCCTAGGACACCAGAACTTGAAGGACGGCCTCAAGCTTGGGGATCTCCCCGAGCTGGACATCGACTCCTTGGAGTTCGAGACTTTCCCCACTCTCGTGGTCGTCAGGCCAGAGCTCTCGAAGGCAGGACACAAGTACCGGACTTTCTTCCCCAAGGAGACTTGCAGGGACATCGTTGCCTTCCTGGAGAAGAGGCTGAGCTACGGGGAGGTTCTCACAGAAAAATCCGCCCTCGCCAGTGTGAATCCCAATTTGAGGCGGGGCCAATGGGGTTACGAAAGTGATCCCGAAAACAGGCACATACGAACAACGATAGTTTCAAGGGACATAAGGAGTGCGATGAGGCCCACCTACGGCTACAGGCCTTACGTCCTCCGAAGCTACTTCTCCACACGACTCCTAATGGCGGTGAGTGATGGAGTGCTTGAAAACCAGTTCAGGACTTATTGGATGGGCCACGCAGGGACGATGGCGGCCAGATATAGTAGCAACAAGTCCATGCTCCCAGAGGACTTGGTCGAAAACATGCGGGAGTCCTACAGGAGGTCTCGCAGATACCTTCTCGGGGACACCGTGAACGAGGACGAACTCAGAAGGAAACAGATGCTCGACACCGCCAGGATGCTCGGATTCGGAGAGGAGAAGCTGGCGAAGCTAACAGAGATACTGGAGCGAACAAGGACCGTGGACGAGGCAGTGGAAGAGTTCCAAAAACTCAGAGAACAGCCGAAGCCAAGCAATGGAGGCTACGACGTTGTCTCGGGCGAAGACGAGATGCTACGGCGGCTGGAGGAGGGGTGGACCCTCGAACGGGAGCTCAACGGAGACAAGTTCCTCATGAAAAAGACATAACATCTACGCTAAGAATTTCCCTTTTTATGATGACTGGGCTTCTAAGCCCGCTAAAAACTCTCAACTAAGGCCTTTTAAGCCCATATTCTCGCCTTACTTTCCGTATTTCCTTGTTTACATTTTGTGCTTCAGCTTCCAATTCGAGTAACAACTGTTCTATTCTTTCTCTGATTTGAGGGTTACCCATAAAGAATTGTAAAATTTCACTTCCATGCGCACGCCCGTACTCATTGAGTCTTGGTACACCCCTACGGGGGTAACCATCCCATAAAATGCTCCTTAATAAAGGAGATCTATATTTACGAATAAACCTCCGATCATTAATATTATCACTTCGTAAGAGATCTAAGAACTTCCTTCTAATAAGGGAAAGAACATATTTCCTAGCAACGGTGCTCCGGCAGATATACTCCCATTCATCTAAAATTAAAAAACTAGAAAATTGTCTCGGCTCAGAGGTGGCAATTAAATCCAAAACATCATCATCCTTCTCTGACATGGCCATGGCTACAAGTTTTCCAATAAAAGTGACGAAGTAAGAGGGTTTATCCAAGCCCGTCCGTGCCTTCTCTACGTCGAAAATATCAATGAAAAAGTTTCCAAGGAGCCGTTTAATTGCTGAATAAACTGTCTGGTACTTGATTTTTGTTCCTTCACTTATCTCCCACCGGTTTGATGGGCCGTTAAGAGCTAGAAACTTTATTATCTCATATTCTGAAGAACGCAATATATCATTCAATATATCGAAACACTCGCAAATTAAATTGTATTTCAGAATATAAGTGTGTGTCCCAATGTAGATCATATGAGCTACATGCAAAGTACTATTCGAGTCCGTGTTTCCTCCAATGATCGTGAATTGATCGAAAAAGCCTGCAAAATCCGTGGCGAAGACCTGAGCAGCTTCACCCGCCGAGCCCTGAAGAAAGAGCTCGCAATTCTGGGCATCTACAATGAAGGCGAACTCAAAATTCTTGGGATAAAAACTGAAAACAGGTAGAGTCGAAATATGCCATCAGTATTAAAAAAGAGGGAAACCAAATTTGAGGGGTTACTAAAAAATTTCAACCTCAGCGAGTGGAAAGTAATTTGGAAGCCAGACCATACCCAACCATCTAGAGGAAAGATAATACCCGAAGCAAAGGTGATCCTAGTCTATGATGAGGCACCCGAGGCCGCCACAGAAACCCTGCTCCACGAAGTACTTGAAATTAAGCTACGACCTATGCTGAAGCCCTACAGAACCCTTGTGAACGCGCTCATTCAGTGGGCCGACGAACAGGTCTACCGTGAAAAGGAGGAGGCAATAAAAGATTTGCTTCCTTTCATAATCAGTTTTAACGAGAAAGATAAGAAACTCGAGGAGGTAATGAAAACCTGAAATTAAAAATGGGGGCGACCCGAACACCGCCCCCGACCCCGACCGCGACCGCAAGACACGCTTTGGAGGTCAATAATTAATGCATAAGGATGTTTATAATTATGTCGCATTTCACGCGCATAATTCGGGGAGTCTAGAAGAGATTCGGTTAGATCTCAGACGAACAGATGAACTCCTCAGGCTTCTCGAGGTCAGAGTCGAGGAACTCGAAAAAGCGGGCAGCAGGGTTTCTGTCTCCATCAAAATCAAGGGGGAGAGGACGGATGGGGCATGACGCTGATTCAGAGGATGATGAGCCCACACCAGATGAATTAACCAAAACCCCTTTGGTTAATGGCTACGGGTATTCACTATGGGATGAATTAACCAAACTACAACGTAGTAGTAATAATAATAATAATATCATTATAAGCAGACATAGGGAAATAACCAAAACCCTTTTGGATATTTATTCTTCGCCGAAGGCAAGACTTATAGCTACTCTAATCTGGGAACTAAAGGCCTTCACCACTAAGGAATTAATGAAACTCACCGGATTCTCCTCACGCGTAATAGATTATACAAGGAATAATCTAATCCGGATCGGTCTGTTACGAAAGACAATTGAGTTAAACCGCCCCTCCGGAAAAAGAGGCCCGAAGCCCTGGATCTATGCCATCGGCATCGCGGATAAAAATGATAGCATCGAAGCTAGACTCAGGTATGAAGAGATAGTTAAACAAGAGGATAGGAAGCTTAAGTCCATTAAAAGAGAGGAACTGCGAAAAACCGCGGAAGAGAGACGCCTAAAAGCAGATGAAAAGACCCGTATTAAGGGCTCCTTGATTCAGACCTTAGTTACTGAGTTCACGGGGATTTATGAGAAAACGAAGAAACCAGTCTCCTTCAAAGAGATTACCCAGAGAGTAAAGTCTGTCGGTCTTCATGATGATTATGCATATTTGGATGTTGCAGTTAAACTTGAAGAGAAAGGCATCCAAACAGGCTACTATGTAGATGGTAAACTGGATCCCACCTGGGAGCCACCTCCGAAGATACTTCAAGCCAGAAAGGCGAGGGAGGTTGAGCGTTGAGAGCGTTGACATCCGAGGAGACCTTCATAAACTTCATAGAGGGCTTCCAAGATGAACTTGGCGAGATAAAGTACGAGAAGGCCATCTCAGAGCTGGCTGTCAAGGGGAAGAAATCCCTAATCATAGACTTTAATGATCTCTACGAGTTCGACGCTGATATTGCTAGTGAGATTTTGATCCTTCCCCTTAACCACCTCACTACCTTCGATATGGCTATTCTTTCCAAGCTACGGATGCGAGATCCAGAGTACACCAAGCAGATCAAACGGGTTCACTTCAGACTTAGGGGTCTCCCAATAGATATACCCCTCCGCAGCATCGGGGCAGAGCACATCGGCCGCCTGATCATGGTCAACGGCATCATCGTCCGAGCCAGCAGCGTCATGCCTCTACTCCTCAAGGCATCATTCAAATGCCCCGTCTGCGACGAGATGAACCAGATCGAGCAGAGCGGTCAGACCATCACTAAGCCCCAGAAGTGCCGCGCCTGTGATAACAGGAAAGGCTTCGAACTAATCCCCACGGAATCCGATTTCATCGACTCTCAGAAGATAACTATACAGGAGCGACCAGAGGACCTACCCCCAGGCCAGCTGCCGCGGAGCATCCACGTGGAGCTCAAGGACGACCTCGTGAACCTAGCCCGCCCCGGCGACAGGATAACCCTCACGGGGCTAATAACGCTGCTTCCACGTTATGGCAAGGGCGGCGAACTCCGCACCTTCGACATACAGGTTGATGCAAACCACTTAGAGGTACGCGGCCGGGAGATGGAGCTCATGGAGATCAGCCCCGAGGACGAGGAGGCGATCCTGGAGGTGGCCAACGACCCCTGGGTGTTCCAGAAGCTCATGGGCAGCATGGCGCCCAGCATCTACGGCTACGAGCACATCAAGGAGGCAATCCTATACCTCCTCTTCGGCGGCGTCCCGAAGGAGCTACCTGACATCCGAATCCGGGGCGACATCAACGTCCTCCTCGTGGGGGACCCAGGCACCGCCAAGAGCCAGATGCTCAACTTCGCCTCCAAGGCCGCGCCCAGGGGCCTCATGACCACGGGCAGGGGAAGCACCGCCGCCGGCCTCACCGCCGCCGTCGTCAAGGAGGGAGGCACGGGCAGCTTCATGCTGGAGGCAGGCGCCCTGGTGCTGGCCGACAAAGGCATCTGCTGCATAGACGAGTTTGAGAAGATGAGGGACGAGGACAGGGGCGCCATCCACCCTGCCATGGAGCAGCAGGTGGTCTCAATAGCGAAGGGAGGCATCGTCGCCACCCTCAACGCACGCACAAGCATCCTTGCAGCGGCTAACCCTACTCTGGGCAGGTACAACCCATACCAGACCCCAACAGATAACATAAGCCTCACACCGCCTCTGCTGAGCCGATTCGACCTAATATTCATCATAAAGGATCACCCAAACCCACTGTTAGACAAGGATCTAGCGAATCATATAATCGGGCTTCACATGACAGGCGGAACTCCCGTCTCTTCCCCCCTAAGTAAAGAACTATTGAGGAAGTACATCGGCTACGCTAAACAGATCAACCCAAAGATAACGGAAGAAGTAAGGGAAATCTTCACAGACTTCTACCTCAATATGAGAAAATCCTCCATAGATGATCGAGGGGAGACAGCAACCATCAGCATCACGGCCAGACAGCTCGAGTCCCTAGTCAGGATGGCTGAGGCACGAGCCCGTGCCCACCTCCGCGCCGAGGTCAGCGTCGAGGATGCCGAGGCCGCCACAGCAATAATGCATGAGAGCCTATCGCAGGTGGGCGTCGATGTCCAGACGGGCCAGATCGACATAGACATACTGTACTCAGGCAAGCCGCGGAGCCTCCAGAACCAGCTCCAGAAGCTGTTGCAGGTGATAGGCGAGATGGAGAGGGTGAGCGGAAGCGTCCGAGACGACGACATCTACGACGTGCTACAGAGCGACCACGGCATAAACCAGTCTGAGGCCTTACGGCTCATCGGGGTCCTCATGAAGGACGGCACAATCTACTCGCCTCGGCCAGGCTACTACCGGAGGACAAGATAATGGTGCCGTTAACAGAGCGCAGGCATCGCCTCAATGGTGTCGAGGTGGATCCCGTCATGGTAGCCGTGTACCACAGGCTCCTCCGTCTTGTGGAGGAGAAAGATGATCTTCTGACGGCGGAGATCTTGTTCAGAGTTTACTACAGGCTGAGGGAGCATGTCACCAACAGACCTAGCTACCCACCTCATGATACTTGGTCTGAGATATCGTCCTACCTGACTAACGGTACCGTTTTGGTTGGGGAGGGAGCCTGAAATGGTTGAATTGGCGGATTTGATCCGGCCTGGAGCTGGGCGTGGACTCGACTTCGTTATCCTAGATGATTTGAGGAAGAGGACAGGAATATCATCCTCTGAGATCCTGAAGTTCTCAATCGCCGAGATATTAGCCAACGCTCTAGACACGGACGCGACCGAGATACAAGTTGAAGTAAAGACAAGGGGCGAGTTCGATGAGGTGACTGTTAGAGATAACGGTAGTAAGCAGATCACCATCGAGGAGATCAATCTCATTCTTGATTTCGCTAATAAAGCCAGCTCGAAGAGAGGATTCCTGAGGGTGAGCCGAGGCTATCTTGGAAACGCGTTAAAATGTTTATTCGGATATTCATATGCTCTTGCCGAAGCAGAAAAGCTAATCCCGCCGGATATTCTTGTTAGAAGCCACGAATTTGAGTACACCATAACATTGAAGCCGGATAGAGTAAGGGAAGTCATAGACTCTGACATCGTTACTAGGGAAACAGAGGATATGGGATTCAACTCCTTCATTCTCAAATTTCCGATTTTACGTTACTCGGGTGGGAAGAACGCGGAGCCAATGAAAGAGTATGGAGACATCAAAAACATAATCTTTGCCACGAGCATCGTCAACCCCACCATAAAATTTGTCTATAATTTATGGGACATAGAAGGCGAACTCGGTGAGTCAGGGAATACACCTCCCCTGAGGAAAGACACGTCGATAATGTGGTACGAGCCTAGCCAGTTCCAAGCCCTTTTCTATGACTTCGTCAGGGCGAGTCCCGAAACCAAGCTAAAGGACTTGATCTCGCTGTTCAGGGGTCTCACCGCTAAGAAGATACAGAGGGAAATTCTGCAAGCACTCAACGACCACAATCATGTTTCGTACGGGGAAGATGGTGTGCAGTTTTTCCCCGCGACACCTATTGAGACCCTCTCCTCTGATGATATATTGAGACTTTATCACGAGATGCGGAGTCGATCCAAGCCCATCGCCAAGAGGAGCATCCCCAAGGTTCTCGGTATAGTGGGCGAGGAGAGATTTGAGAAGGTGAAAAAACAGCATGGTTGGAAGAGGCTGAGGTATACGGTCATGAAGGGGAGAAGGAAAGGGTGGAAAAAATTTGGGGCTAACTTCCCTTTTCTGGTCGAGCTGGCGGTATTCGACAGAGAGGAGGACGACCAGGGTTTACAGGTATTCCAGTGTGTAAACTTCATGGCTTCGATGGAGGATATATTCTCCCGGCTTTTCAACGTTGAATATCGTCTCGGAAGGGTGGGCATAACCAAAGAAGCACCGGTCACCTTGATGGTTCATCTTGTCTGCCCGGTTCTGAAGTGGCTGAACTACGGGAAGAGTGGTCTCTATGAGTGACAGCATAAGGGATGTAATGGCGAGTGCCTTCGACAAGATCCTGCCAATACCTAAGACACCTAGGGTGTACAGGGCGCCGCCACCTCCCAAACCGGTCTCATGGGTCCCAAGTGGGGGCTTTAATAACCCTGCCTACGTGAGGCGGCTGAGATCCTTCGCCCAGGAGATCAGGGCTATAGACGCCAAAAAGACGAAGCGGATAAAGTATTCCTCGAGGGGCTGGTGTTACCTCCTCGAGGGCCTCGGCCTGATAGACAAGGGCGAATTCAGCAAGGCACAGAAGGCGATTAACGACTGCCGTAAAGTTGGTTTTCTACCCATAAACTTCGTCGCAGCAGATCAGGATTTAACCAGGCGCTTCGCCGGAATCCACGAAGCCGCCGACCCCGCAGATCGAATAAAGAAGCTAAAGAAAGACATCGAAGGAATGCTTGAGAACCTGCCCTCCTACACGACCGACTACTGGAACGACGAGGAATACTACCTCATGGTTTGTTGTGAGAAGGGCGACATCCGAAACCTGTTCAAGCCGGTTTGCGACGAGTACCATGTCCCCGTCGTATCCACCAAGGGATGGTATCCTATCCTTCTGCGGGGGCACATAGCAAACCTTAGCAGAAAGGCCGAGAAGAGGGGCCTGAAACCAGTCCTCCTTCTGTTCTACGACCACGATCCAGCGGGCATCAAAATAACTGCGACTTTCAGGAAAGGATTGCACGACGTATCGGGTGGAACTGGTTGGGAACCTTGGAACCTAGAGATATACCGGTTCGGCCTCAACGCCCAAGACGTAGACAAATACGGCCTGATGTGGATAGACAACCTGAAAACGGGGGGAGGCAGGGAATCCAAGGATAGGGAATATATTAAAAAATATGGTAGAAAAAAGTGTGAATCTAACGCCCTATTCAGGAACGATGAGACGCTGGAGGCCGGGGAGAGGATATGCCGGGACGCGATAGAGAAGTACTACGGGAAAGACGCGTTGGATAGGTTCAAAGAGAAAGAGAAGAAAGCCAAGAAAAACTTGGGTGCCGTTTATGAGGACCCCTTATGGGAGGATCTCGACAAGAACCTAGACCGCCTAATCCTCAGCCTATCCAAGGAGCCAGAGAAGGAAGAAGCGGAGACCACCGTAGCTGAGAAAGTGTCCATGGTAGAGATATTCAGGGAGGCGCCCGACGACAAAGTCTACTACGGTCGATGCCCCAGCTGCGGGAGTCAATTCGACTACGACGAAGAGGATGTGGGTCGGACGGTGAGATGTAGACACTGCAACGCTCCGATGAAACTTGTCAGAGCAGGAGAAGAAACAAATTGATGAAGAATAGGCTGGAAAAGGTCAGGCTAGCCGACATTGGCCTTGACGACACTACCTTCATGTCTAGGCTTGACTTCGATGAGGGGAGGATCAAGTCCTTCGCCGAGGACATACGCCGGTTCGGACAGCGGAACCCCATTGGGCTGAGGGAGAATGAGGGAAGGCTTCAGATCATATATGGCTGGAATCGGATTAAGGCGTTCCAGCTCCTCGGTAGGGATGAGATAGAAGCTAGGAACTATGGGGATATCTCGGATCTAGAAGCCCAGATGCATAACATACAGGACAACCTTCAGCGCGAGGATCTCACCACCTTGGAGGTAGCTTACCAGGTAAAACTCCTGAAGGAGGTCCATGAGCTACACGTTGAAAAGATAGCTGAGATCTACGGTGTCAAGAAGTCAACCATCTACAACCTTTTGTCTCTGACCGAGATGGAAGATGAGATCAAGCAGGGTGTCCACCTGGGGAATATCGAGCTTACACACGCGCTTAAGATCTCAAGGTTCCCGGTTTCCAATCGATTGGAAATTCTGAGGAGGACGATAGACGAGGAGCTTTCCGTTTCTCAGTTGGACAGGATACTGAGAGGTGAATCCGAGCCTAGGTCGGCGGCGGAGGTAATGGCGCAGAGGGAGTTCGACAGGCTGAGGAAATTCCTGATGACGCAGATGGCTAGCAAAGAGTTCTTCAAACTAGGAACGACCCGGGAAAGCCAAGCCGAGTGGTATGCCAGTGTAATCGAGGATCATTGGCGAGACGGAAAAAGATCGTTGTTGACTCTTATTGAATTTATAAACGATCTGATGTACAGCGTGATATCAAGCCGGTTCTTCGGAAGTGTGGAAAGACCTTGGGACACACGAGTAATATCCGATCATCTTTGGCTGGTGAACAGAGGATTCAGACGTGATAAACCAAAGGGAGAAGCTGTCTCGTGGCTCCTCTATGAAACTACACGGTACAATGCCAAGCATTGCAACCATAAATGGGTGACAGAGGAAAACGCGTGGAGAGTAGGAAGGTTTGGCGAGGAGAAGATGTACGGGCACTGCGAAAACTGTGCTATTGACAGAGCCCAAGTAGCTGAAGTAGCCATGCGAGAGTGGAGGGATCCACCATACGAGGCCCCCCCACAGAGGACTCCAATCGACTGGAAAAACCCGTAGAAGCGGTGGTAACGGAGGCCGTCTAAATGGTTAACTCTATCAAGTTAACTAAATTGGAAAGGAGGGTTTTAAAGGCCCTTTTTGAGAAAAGGGTTACAGAATACGGTAGTTATCCAGACGAAGGTAATAATGTCGAGGGGATAGCTAAGATCGTCTATGGAGATAAAGTCTTACACCGTGAAAGAATTGGAGGTCACTATGTCTCGAATCTCTCCGTCTGTTATTCAGCCAAGTCCTCTTTGTCAAGGGTTCTTAAGCAGTTAGTAAAGAAGGGTCTGGTCAAGAGATGCACTCCGTATTACCATGGTCGATGGGAAGGAGTCGATAAAGAATCTGGATCTGTTGGGTTCTGGAATAGGCGTTTATTGAACCTAAGTTCATGTTGGGTAGACGAGGAGGGCGATTGGCGTAAAGGTACTATATCGATAGGCAGGTTTACTGTACTTCCTCATGGGACGCGAGTGTGGTGGGTTCTCACCGACAGGGGTAAAGCTGTCCTCGAGGAGATAACCGGGAAGGGAGGGCACAGAAGCATCTACACTGCAAAGTACAACGAGGCAGGAACCAAGCGGCACATGGCTAAGAAGATCCTATCGAAGCTACTAGAGACATGGCCAGAAGCTACGAAGGACACCATAGAAATATTTAAAAAAAGATAAGCTAAACCGTTTTTAAATCTCTGATCAAAACCTACTAAGCGCAGCTTCCAATGCACGAGACCCAGCACTACGACTATACTCGTCTCGCCTCACACAAGAACTGTGACCCCATCCAAGCTCTAGTAGAGTTTGAGTGACCACTCCATGTGCTTCGGTTTGTGGCTTCACTTGGCATGGTTTACCACAATATGCACACCTGACGTATATTGCGTTGTCTCGCTTCCCCTGCTCAAGACCCTCCTCGTACCGCTCCTCGGCAAACTCCTTTAGCCTCTCAATTTCAGCATTAGCCTCAGAAAGATATTTCAGATCATCCTTCCATCCACTTTCCTGATAAGCAATGAAATCCACAAGACGCTGTATCATCTCCTCCGTTGTGAACTCCTCGTCATCATCAGCATATGTCGGCCAATGTGTCACCCTCAACTTAGCCACTGACACCTCGTCTCGGTAAGCCTGTTTAACCGCACCGACAAGAGATGAAGCACCCATGACCCCCTGCATGTCATAGAGAACCGTGGTGATTTCACTGTCCAGAGACAGACTCATCTTCCCAGAGTCCTCTCGCACAAGTGATGACTCGGTATCGACCGCATACTTACCTACCGTTTTCCGAGTGATACCTAGCTTATTTGCCACCTCAGCCTTGTTATACCCCTCCCCTAGCAGGGCACGTATTCGATCCACCGTCTCTTTCCCGAGTTTCCCCACGAAAAGACCTCCAATTACACCTAAAATAAACGCGAAATACCCTTAAAACTCTCCCCATTTACGCATTTCATACCCAACCTACCCACGAAAAACCCACCATTTTCCTAAGACCGCCAAGAAACCCCCACAAGATCAACGTCAAATAAACATCAATCTCCCCTATGCCCTTAATGCGAGGGAGAAACGGGACACCAAACTCCATAAATTATGTTCCCGCAAAGTGATAACCATGGAAAGTTCACGTAGGAAAAGACGTAGGCACACACCACCCCAGGAGCTGCCTAAGATGAATAGAAGGCTGTTCGACAAGGCTAAAGAAAGGGTTAAAACTAGTAGATTCGGGGTAAATTATTATTAATTTATTTCGGGCGTAATTACGCTCTATATAATTTATATCGTGAGTTCTTCCATGGATATGATGCCGGCTTTCATGTAGCTGCGGACTATGGCGATAAGCCTATCTTTGACCTGTAAACCTAGGTCCGCATACTCAGGATCTTCTAGAACCTCGGTAATAGATAGAGTATCGATCACGGGCCAGCCACCATGACCTTTAACCTTATGGCCTCGACCAGGACCAGACTGAATATCTCTAATCTGCACTATAGGGTAATCGCTGGGGTCGACCGTTAAAACGCCGAGCCTGATGACACCTCCATCATATTTGCTTGAGTGAATAGGCTTGCTGTTTCCGCAGAAGCAACAGCGAAGATACGATACTTCCATATAACCGCCTCATGAATCATATGAATTTCTATCATTTTAAAGGACTCTACCAAGGCTATTTGGCATTGGATACCATGGATGTCCACGAATGGACGCAATAAGGGACATAATGAAGCCCTATGCTTAGACTAGGTTACCGGTTTTTTTATTTTCAGACATATGCCTTAACTACCTCAAACCCTGAAAATGTTTTCCGACATTCTTTTACACAGCCTAAAAGCCTCAACATGATAAAACTGTTAAACAGTTTAATGTATGTCGTCGGGTTTAATAATGATTAAACCCGACGGGAAGGGGGGCGTTTTTAGGGCTTATTTGTTCTTTAGAGGCTTTCTTACAGGAAATTATCACGGGGATAAAGGCTGCTAGGCCCGGCACGGACACCTCTAAAGGGCTTTAAATTGCAAATGCTATGATGCTAACGGAAAACCTATAGTAGATACCAAAATACTATTACTTAATAAGGTGAAATAGATGGCTAGGTTGAAAAGCATTAAGAAAATTTCTGAGGAACTTGCAGAGCGAGATGAAGTAGCGGATGGGGTCTAGAATTTACGGGCGATAGTCTGTAAAGTCATGAAGGAAAAAGATTACATCGATAGAGACGAAGCTTGTGCGGAGAGACAAAGTAGCATTGATTTGGTAATTAGAAGATTGATCACCAAGTGTGAGGTTCCTTGATAACGTTCATAGCTACCTCTTCCTTGAGTTGACGAACCTGCTCTTTCATGGCCCACTCGATTAAACCTCTAAGCCCCATCCTTCGATTCCTCCGAAAACTGGTCAAGCCATTTCTGTGTTCTCGCAGCCCTCCCCGTTAACGTGGCGCTGCTCCACTTCTCCTCCGACCTATCCAGTACAGGACGCCGGCTATAGCTAGGCATATCAGGGTGCTCCAGGGGGTCCAACTGCAATGTGCGTAGTACCCCAGGGCGCACGGCTTGCTCGCCTTCGCGGGCACGAGGGTCCAAAGGCCCAGCAGCAGCGCGATGACGGCCGAGATCTCGTACTTCTTCGCTTTGATTTTCTCCATCACTCTCCTCTCACTTCCTTTCTGGTTGTCGGCACTTTACTCCCCCGTCCAGGGGCAAGGCAGACCCCGCCTCATACTATGTAACTTGTCAACATTTACAATAAAAACTTTGTTTTAGACCAGTGTCATAGCTGGAAGATTTTGCTTAGTGTGGTGGCACACAAGTGGAGAAGATGTTTAAATAATGGGCTTATTTAGTTATTCTGATAAATATTGAATATTTGCTGATGGGATGTAGATTATATTGGATTATGAAAGGGATATGAAGAACGTATTTCTTGGAGATAGGATCAACGTCCAAACTTTTAGGGGGATTAAGGGAAACATCGTCGGCAAGCTGCCTGACGGCCGCACGATCATCTTCAACAGGGACAGCCCATACCTCAACATGCTCGGCACAGGCCAGTCGGTGGAGTGTAACATCATCCACGTCTCGGAAAGATATGTCATAGTCGACCCCATGAGGGAGCCGGAGCCCCTAGAGAGGACGAGGAGGCCCGTGAGTGAGACGGAGCCGAGGGAGAGGGCGAAACCCCCGGAGACAGAAAAGGATGGGCTCTTGGAGGACCTCAGGAGGCTCTCCGAGGAGGGAGAATGGGAGAAGGCGGTCATCGCAGAGGCCCTCATACACGTCATCGAGACCCTCGAAGCCTCAAGGGAGCCGCCGACGAGTTCACTTAAGAGCCCTGACGAGCCTCCCCTTGATTCATCTCTCAACGATGAGCTTCTTCGAGCCGTTTCCTCTTTTGGGTTGACCCAACCAGAAGTCAGTGCGCGAAAAGAGCCAGAATCCAAGTTCCTGAGATACCTGGATGGGCTCCAGGGGGAGAGGGTTGATGATCGAGGGGAAGAGGGAACGGGAGACGACGCCCCAGTCATCATCACCCTCGAGGCCTGCGGAACGGTAGAGGACATCCCCCAGGACTTCCGTCTGTTGACTATAGGCCAGGCCAGATACTTGAAGGAGCATCACCTTAAGGGCTTAGATGGATGCGAAGGGGTCGAACGTTTCACGGTCTTCTTCGCCGATGCTTCGGCCCTCGAAAGAAGGGAGTACGGAAACACGTTCTACGTTTCAGTGGGAACAAATCCATGGAATAAGGTACAAAGGGTGACCGTGGAGAGGGTCCAGGTTGAGAAAGGTTAGCAGGGAAGAACGGGAGAGACGGGCGTCCCGAATGATACACGACGCCGTCGGCCAGACCATCGCCTTCCTACCCCTGTATGCTGGGATGGACATCAAGCACGGGCTCCCCTACGAAGCCGCCCTAAAGGCGTCGGAGATCCTAGCGGACTATGTTGAGAAATCTGGTGGCCGTAGCAAGCCTCGGAAGGGGCTAATAGCGTCCGCCATCTAACCTGGCGAGCCATGAGGAGTTGGACAGGGAGGACCGGATCTCGCAGTATAAGATTGCGTACATCTTAAAAGTCTTAGATGACACTCTGAGGAATAACTGCAAGCGCATCAGGGAGCAATCGTCCTGAGGCTTTGTTTCTGAGGCTTGGAAAAAAGGGGTAAGTGGTTAGCCTAGGTCGACGAACTCGTTAGCCAGCATTCCGCCAGGCGCCGTCCTCACGACCGTTAGTGCGGCGCCCCTGCCTGGCTTCACCTCGATCTTCACCGTCTGGTAGCTCTTCATCTCGTTTCCTGGACCCAGGTGCAGTATGATGAACGCCTTTTCCTGAAACTCAAGCACCGAGTTTCCGTTGCCGTTGTATATGAAGGATTTAGCTG
>Ga0307378_10007184_pt1 | contig 15040 bp, 12 predicted proteins | sample UN1MG_FD_202238 | JGI IMG/M metagenome (GOLD analysis project Ga0307378, IMG submission 202238) | Soil microbial communities from Risofladan, Vaasa, Finland - UN-1 | ecosystem: Environmental > Terrestrial > Soil > Coastal area > Acid sulfate soil | place: Finland: Risofladan, Vaasa | collected...
CATAATCGTGCTGTAGATTTCGGAGACAGATACGGATTGCCCGTCTGTGACGATTGTGAACAGCTGTTTGAGGATTCAGATATACAGATGATCGTCAACCTGACTCCGCCTAGTGCTCATTACGATATAATCAAACGAGGACTCTCAGTCGGGAAACATGTTTTCACCGAAAAACCTTTTACCCTGGAACTCAATCATGCCCGGGAACTCGTCGGTCTGGCAGAAAAAAAATCCCTGCGCCTGTTTTCTGCACCCATTACCTTCTTAGGTCCCCCTCAGAAAACGATTACTAGGCTGGTGAAAGAAGGGTTACTGGGCAAGGTCAGGTATTTCAGCGTCGAGTTGCACAACGGTCGTATCGAATCCTGGCATCCGGCACCGGAGGCTTTTTTCAATGTAGGTCCCCTCTGGGATGTCGGGCTCTACCCCCTGGTTCATCTGTTTCAGATGTTTGGTCCGGTGGTCAGGTTGAACGCCATAGGTCAATACGTAATTCCTGAGCGCATCCGGCTCGACGGAACGCCCTTTACCATTACTGCTCCTGACATGGTGACGGCGATGCTGGAGTTCGAAGGCGGCATAAAAGGCGGCCTGCGATTGAGTTTTGTGATTCCCGAAGCCGAGAGCCGGCGTCAGGGGCTGGAAATCTACGGTGATGAAGGGACTCTGCACCTGGGTAAGCTCTTCATGTTTGATTCGAAAATAACATATACGCCGGCGGGAGGAGAGAGTCGGAATATTCAACCGGACGAGGCTGAGGTGCCTGGTGTGAATTGGGCGCTGGGCTTGTTTCATGTGGCGGATCATTTGCTGAACGGCGCGCCGATTCAGATCGATATTTCCGTGGCCCTGCACGGTATTGCGGTGCTGCAGGCTATCGAGAAGAGCATGTCGGGACAAGACACGCAAAACGGGGCTTGCTGGATTACCCTTTAAACTGATCTGGGGCACATCTACAGCCGGACACAAAAACTACGGCGATGAGGCCGATTATAATTGTTTTTTGTTTGGTCTTCCTCCTTCTCGCAAGTACTTCCATAAGGAACCAGAGGACGGACAGAATCACTCAGGCTGATTGCCCTCACGTCTAGGAACGGACCCTATCCGCCAGGGCTTGTGCCTCCAGGCAGAGCTCCGCCGCCTTGAAGGCATGGCTCTGGGTCATGGCTTTTTCGGTTCGGTCGAGGCAGTCCAGAATGAGCTGACCGAAGAAGGGGTAACCCACCTTGCCGGCCAGGGTGAGGTGTCGTTCACCCTCTGAGTTCACCAGAAATAGGTGATCCGTCGATTGTTCTTCCGCCAGGTTCACATATTTTCTCAGCTCGATCGTACCATCGCTCCCCAGTATGAAGGTCCGGCCGTCCCCCCAGGTGGTAAGACCAGCCGGGGTGAACCAGTCCACCCGGAAGTAGTTGCCGGCGCCGGTGTCGGCAACGAGGAGGGCTTCCCCGAAGTCCTCGAACTCGGGATACTGCGGATGGGCGTAGTTAGCCGTCCTGGCCTGGAGCACCTCGGCATCCCTCGCTCCGCTGAAGGAGAGGAACTGCTCGATCTGGTGGCTGCCGATGTCGCAGAGTATCCCGCCGCAGTGCTCCTTTTTAAAAAACCACGGCGGCCGGCTGGGGGCGTTCAGGCGATGCGGGCCTAATCCGAGCACCTGCAGCACCCGGCCGATCGCACCGTCGGCGATCAATTGCCCGGCGAAGACGGCGCATTCCACACGGAGGCGCTCGCTATAGTAGACCATGTACTTCTGCCCGGTTTCCTCGACCTTTCGGCGCGCCTCTGCGAGCTGATCCAGACCTGTAAAAGGCGCCTTGTCGGTGAAGTAGTCTTTCCCGTGCTCCATGACCCTGACGCCCAGGGAAGCCCGCTGGTCCGGGATGTGCGCCGCGGCGATCAGTCTGATCTCCCGATCCTCCAAAATCTGCTCTTCTGAGTCTGCGACGGTGACTTCGGGAAAACTCTCTACAAAGGCTTTCAGCTTTTGCGGATCAGGATCGTACACGAATCGCAGCACAGCCCCGGCCTCGATCAATCTCATGCACATATCGTGGATGTGGGCGTGGTTGAGATGCATGGCGGCGAACAGGAACTCGCCCTTTTTCACCACCGGTCCGGGTTTGCCGGTAGGAGCGTAGCTGAATCCTTCTGATTTCACGGCCAAAATGAATCACCCCCCCCGGACAGGATCCTTAAAGATTGAGCAGATCGTCGACCGCGACCGGCACTCCGGTGGCCATGCTCCGGTTGGCGGCGATGCCGGTGAGAACCGCGAGAGCCCCTGCTCGGTGGTCCGCAGCCCTGGACAGGGGATCCGGCCTACCGCCCCGAAACAGATCCTCCAGCAGCCGCCGGTCTCCCCCGCCATGTCCGCCCTCGGAGGTCTGTTCCACCGGAATGGATACGGGCCGGCCCCAATGCGGCCTGAGCAGGATTTTCATCGGCTCGTCGATCGTCTTCTCCGTGTCCGAACCATATTCCGGTTGATTGATATCTTTCAGAGAGCCGGAGACATACGATTTTTCGAAGACTTCATACTCCAATCGGCCCTCGGTGCCGTTGAAGGCGATTCGAAAACCTTCGCAGGGGGAATAGGCGGTCAAGTGGTAGCTCATAGCGGTCCCGTTGGCGTATTTCACCAGCACCGCCATATCGTCCTCGATCGAGATGTAGTGACCGAATACGCTCTCGTCCCGCCGGTAACCGTCTTCACCCTCAGCATCGAGATACATTCCCTTGAGCTCCGGATCGGCTTTCAGGTCCAGAGCGAAGGGATCCCCCGCCGCGTTGGGATGTCCGGTTGCCCTGTCGTAGAAAGCGGTCAGGCCCCGCGCTTCGGCGTTGGCCCGTCCGTAGAAGACCAGGTCTCCGATCCCGAAGACCAACTCCGGAGCACTGTCGAGCCACCAGTTGACCAGATCGAAGTGGTGGCTGGCCTTGTGCACCAGCAAACCTCCCGAGTTGCGCTTGTCCCGGTGCCAGCGGCGGAAATAATCGGCCCCGTGTATGGTGTCCAGGAACCATTCGAAGTGCACCGACTTCACCTCGCCCACGGCACCCCCCTGCAGAAGCTCCTTGATCTTGCTGTTGCGGGGAGCATAGCGATAGTTGAAGGCAACCCTCAGGCTTCTGCCCGTACGCTCTATCCCAGTGAAGATCTCCCGGCATTTCGTTTCGTCCACGGTCAACGGTTTTTCCGTGATCACGTCACAGCCGGCTTCCATGGCCCGGATGATGAAGTGGTGGTGGGTCCGGTCGATCGTGGTGACGATGACCGTATCTACGTCTTGCTCTGCGATCATCCGCTCGAAATCACCCGGTTTGTAGGTCGGTACGGGACCGGCACCATAGCGTTCATGGAAGCGGCGGTTGGCATACTCCATACGCACTCCATTGAGGTCGCAAATCGCCGCCAGCCGGCCGCAGTCCTTGAAGCTTTCGAACAGGGCATCCGAGAACAGGTAGGACCTTGACCCGATCCCGACGATGGCATAACTGTTCATGCTCTCATTGTTATCATTACGGAGGAGGGAAATCTACAGTTGGATTGTACGGTTGCATCAGATCACCGGTTTTTTATACCTATCAGACCGCTTTTTTGTCTCACCGTTGATAGCGTTCCATGGGATAATACAATTGCGACCGGTCACTGAAAGACAAAATTCTTCACTAGAACCAAGGAGGTTTTATGAAAAAACTACTACCGATCTGTATCCTGCTGTTCGCTTTCTCAGCGCAGTTCGTGCTGTCTGGGGCCCAGGAGGAAACAACCGCTGCGGCAGCGGGACCCGTGACCTTGAGAATCCTCTGGTGGGGCGGTCAGGCCAGGCACGACAAGACCCTGAAAGTACTGGACATGTACCAACAGAGCAACCCCGATGTCAAGATCGAGCCTACCTATCTGGGCTGGGGCGAGTATTGGGATAAAATCGCCGTCTATGCCGCGGCGGAAGATCTGCCCGATATATTCCAGAACGTTATCGAGCGCATGCCCCAGTTGAACGAAAAGAACCTTATGACGGACCTGTCCGCAATCAAGAGCTTCAGTCCCGATGGGATCGACAAGACCGCTGTCAGCATCGGTAATTTCGACGGCAAGCTCATCGGCATCAACCTGGGGGTGAATGCCCTGACCATGGGATATAACGACGGTTACTTCGACAAGGCCGGGGTGGCTTATCCGGGGCTCAAGTGGACCTGGGACGACATGCGGGCGGCCAGCGTCAAGATCAAGGGCGCCGCCGGGGTCTTCGGAGTCGATGGTCTGGGCACAGACAACGACATGCTCTACTACCTGCGTACTCAGGGCGCCGAATGGTTCGACAAGGAGCTGAAGGGTCCCGGGTGGGACAACGACAAGGTCATGGTCGATTTTCTAAAGATGTGTCTCGATTTCCAGGACAATGGGCTGGTCCCGCCGGTAGAAGTGGTGATCGAGTTCTACTCCAACGAGGAGAACACACCCTTCGCCAGGGACGAATCGGCCATGAAGATGATGTGGTCCAACAAAGTCGTCTCCGTCTACAAGACACGCCAGGCCGTAACCAAGCTTTCCATCCTTCCCGGACCCAACAACGAGAAGGGAATGTATCTGAGGCCGTCGATGTTCTTCTCCGTCGCCCAAACTTCGAAGCTCAAGGAGGAAGCCGGGATGTTCCTGAACTACTTCCTCAAGGACATCGAAGCCAACAAGGTCCTGGCCGCTGATCGGGGAGTTCCCGTAGCCCAGGCCGTGCGGGAGGCCTTGAAGCAGACCGCTGATCCTCAGAATGCCGAGATCTACGACTACATCTCCTTCGTGGGACAGCACTCGAGCGACATGTCCGCGAGATTCCCCACGGCCGAAAGGGAGATCAGGGATCTGTACCAGAACAACTACTTCCAGCGGGTTATGTACAAGCAGATGACTCCTGAAGCGGCGGTCAAGGAGTTCAGGGAGCAGATGATCGTCATTCTCAATCAGTAGGAGCTCGGGGAGGAGCTCTCGGAGGCATACACACAAGGGGTCGGTACGGCTTGCGGTATCCGCAAGCCCGCAGCGGCCCCTTACTTTTCCCCGGGAGTGACTGGACACGGATCGGCATGAGGGGTGAAGGTATGGGGAATACAAAAGGCTACAATCTCAAGAGCACAATCGCGGGGTATCTGTTCATCTCTCCCTGGCTGATCGGCTTTCTCTGTTTCATGGTCCTCCCTGTCTTTGTCTCTCTGTACATCTCCTTCACCAAGTACGATCTGATTTCCAGTCCGGTGTGGGTAGGGTTCAAGAATTTCCAGCGCCTGTTCCTGCTCGATCCCCGCTATCGCAAGTCTCTGGGCATCACTTTTCTCTATGTAGTCACCGCGGTACCGCTGCGCCTCGTGTTCGCCCTGTTCATCGCCATGATTCTGTGCCAAAAGCGCCGTCTGATCGGGTTTTACCGCCTGATCTACTACCTGCCCTCGATTATCGGGGGAAGTGTGGCCGTCGCCCTGGTATGGAGGATGTTCTTCGGCTCCGGCGGTCCGATCAGCCTGGTCGCGAGGAGCTTGGGAATCAAAGGGAACGTTTCATTGATCGGCAATCCCAAGACGGCCCTAGCCACGATCATCGCATTGTATGTCTGGCAATTCGGCTCTTCGATGCTCATCTTTCTCGCTGGGCTCAAGAACATCCCAGAGAGCTTCTACGAGGCAGCCGTCGTCGACGGTGCCGGTTCTCTGGTCAAGTTTTTCCGCATCACCCTACCCCTGTTGTCTCCGGTTATCCTGTTCAACCTGATCATGCAGACCATCCACGGATTTCTGATGTTCACCCAGGCCTGGATCATCACTCGGGGAGGGCCCATGGACTCAACTCTCGTGTATGTGGTGTACATGTTCCTCAGAGCCTTCCAGTTCTACGATATGGGCAGCGCCTCGGCCATGGCCTGGGTTCTGCTGCTTATCGTCTCGTTCTTCACAATGATCATCTTCACCACCTCCAGGCGCTGGGTCTACTACGAGTCCAAACAGGGAATATGAGATGGTCGTAACCTCCAAAAAGCATCTGAACGCGGCTGTTTATCATCTTATCTGCATGATCCTGGTTGTGATCATGATCTATCCGGTGCTGTGGATGATCATGAGCTCTTTCAAGACCCAGTCAGGCATATTCAAGGGAAACTTGTCTCTGATACCCGACGAGTGGCACTTCGTAAATTACGTGGAAGGCTGGCGGGGGTTCGGCCATCATACTTTCGGTGTCTTCTTCACCAACTCCTTTATCATCAGCATCACCGCCACCCTCGGTACCATGACTTCCGCTTCGCTGGTCGCCTACGGATTCGCCCGTATCAAGTTTCCGGGCAGCAAGTTCCTGTTCAGCTGTATGCTCGGCACCATGATGCTTCCCTATCAGATCATCATGATCCCCCAATATCTGATCTTTCACAGGCTTAACTGGATCAATACCTTCCTGCCGATGATCGTGCCCTGGAGCCTGGGCAATCCCTTCTTCATCTTTTTAGTTATCCAGTTCGTCCGCACGATACCCTTTGAGCTCGACGAATCGGCCCTGATCGATGGCTGCACGAAGTTCGGTATCTACTATCGGATTATTCTGCCTCTGTGCAAGCCCGCCCTGGTGACCGTAGCCATCTTCTCCTTTTACTGGCGGTGGCAGGACTTCATCCAACCTGTGATCTACCTGAGCAAACCGAAGCTGTATACGGTGTCGGTCGCCCTGCGGCTGTTTGCCGATCCCACTTCCGTTACCAACTGGGGAGCGATGTTCGCCATGGCTTCTCTCTCCATCCTGCCGGTCATGATGGTCTTTTTTATCCTCCAAAAGTACATTGTTGAAGGAATCAGCACGACCGGTCTGAAAGGGTAGGCCGCTGGTTATGTGCTCCTACCATGGTATAATTGAACAGCGATGAAAACCCTCAGCTTCAACATTCGGGTGAGGATGCTTGTCACCTTCTGCCTGATTATCGTCACCGTGGTGGTGTTCAGCTTTCTGATGTTTTTTATCTTCAAGGAACGAAACAACAGGCTCCTCTACAAGGCCTTCTCCGAAACCCTCGGTCTGATGGCCAGAACCGTGGAGACGGAGCTCGAGAACTTCGAAAACTTCTCCGACAATCTGATGACTGACCCCTACGTACAGGACAGGATGGGCCGGATGAATCGGGAGACCAACCCCGTTGTCTGGTACAGCCTGAGCGAGGACCTGAAAAACAAGCTGATCAACTACTTCAACGTGCTGTATGTAGAGTGCATCTATGCAGTCGACAACCGGGGCAGGGTGGTGAACGGCCGCAATGACTATCCGAAGCTGGAGACTCTCGTGTCCCCCGAGCGAATCGGCAGATTCCTCACCTCGGACATGCCCCGGGAATGGATAGAGACGGACAGCGATAATGATACCCTCTACTACTTGCGCAGGATCCGCCAGGTGGCGGGATTGAGCCTGGAGCAGATGGGCATCCTTTGTTTCGTGATTAGGAAAGAGCGCTTCAAACAGTGGGTGGTCAATTATCCCGTGGACTATGACCTGGAGATCGGACTTTTCGGAAAGGAACAGCTCCTCTACGCCTCCAACGGGATCGTGAAACAGATCCCGCAGCAGGCTGGGCGACTCACGGGATCGGGGTTCGAGATCCTCCGTGTCCAGGGGGAAGAGTATTTTGTGGCCTTCATAGGATCCCCGTGGCAGACCGCGACCTATCTCTGCGTGGTGCCCTACGACTCCCTGTTTCGCGACATCGAGGTCTTCAACACCGCCTTCCCCCTGTTCTGCGCCGGGATATTTCTACTGTTTTTGTTTATCACCATCAGGCTCACCAAGGACATCTCACGACCGATCGTCCTCCTGGCCGATGAAATGAAAAACATAGAATCCGAGGACTTCACTCAGGCCAAGCTCAGCCTGAACGGCTACACCCGGAAGGACGAGATCGGAATCCTGTACAACGAGTTCGGTCTCATGCTGGACAAGATCGACAACCTGATCAATGACAACTATCGCAAGCAGCTCTTGATAAAAGACGCCCAGTACAAAACCTTGCAAGCCCAGATCAATCCCCATTTTTTGTACAATACTCTGGAGTCGATCAACTGGATCGCTCAGCTGAACAACCAGGATCGGATCGCCGGCATGGTGCAAGCCCTAGGCGACCTACTGCGCGTATCCATCAATGCCAAGAAGATCTTTCTGACGATGCAGGAGGAGGTTGATCTACTCAAACAGTACGTGCTGATACAAAAAATACGCTACGAAGAGCGCCTGGAGTTCAAGGTCGAACTGGAGGAGTCTCTGAACGGTTATGTGATCCCAAAGCTGACCCTCCAACCCTTTGTGGAGAACTCGATCAAGTACGGTTTGGAGGTCTGCAAAGGCGTCTGCCTTGTAAACGTCCGGACTGAAGATCGGGACGGACGCCTGGCCATCCACATCAGCGATAACGGTCCCGGAATGGAGGAAGAACTGGTCCGGAGGATTTTGGCCGGACAGGTCGAGGCCACAGGATCCGGGATCGGGATCAAGAACATCCATGAGCGGTTGAAGCAGTTCTACGGCGGCGAGTTCAGCCTGGATATCGATGCATGGCAGGGGCGAGGAACCACCGTCACGATTACCGTGGCCAAGCTCGAGGCCGAAGCGGCCGCCGCCACCCTGAGTCGGAGGTGAGTCGTGTATAACGTCCTGCTGGTAGACGATGAGAGGATCATCCGTGAAGGTCTGGCCAGTAAGATCCCCTGGAACACTTACAACCTGGTACTGTTCGGTCAGGCTGCCAACGGTGAAGAAGGCTTGGAGAAGATCTGCAGGGACGAAATCCATATCGTGATCACCGACATCAAGATGCCGGGGATAGACGGCCTGGAGCTTATCCGCCGGGCGCAGAAGCTCAAACCGGATATCCGCTTCATCGTGTTGTCGGGATATGACGAGTTCGAGTTTGCTCAGACGGCGATGCAGTACGGCGTACGCCACTATCTGCTCAAGCCGACAAAGATGTCGGAGATCGATAAAATTCTGAAAGAAGTGTCCACGGACGTCGCCAGGCAGGAGGAGGAACGCAGCTTTATCGAGAATATCAAGCAGAACATGGAGAGAAACCTCCCCCTGATAGAGGAGCAGTTCTTCCGCGATCTGATCATGCACAAGATGTACACCAGTCGGGAGATGAGCTCTTATCTCTCCTTCTTCAGGATCCCTCCGGAGTCGGTGAAGAACGCAACCCTGCTGCTGTTCAGTCCTGCCGGGGAGCAGAGCTATGAAAAGCTTTTCTCCTTGCAGCTGATCTGTCAGCGCTGCCTGGAGGCGAGGGGGCTTCTCCTGACCACCATCATCAAAGAGGCTCTGGCGGTCGTGATCAGGGACATGGGAACACATGAGCTGCTGGAGAGGATCGGGGAAATCAAGAGCCGATTTGGACGCTTCTACAGCCAGCCCGTCACCGTCGCCGTGAGCGGCAGCGCAGCGCTGGAATCGATTCACACTCTCTACGAAGAGGCCAGGAATCTATTAAAGTACAGCTTCTACTACGGAGAGGACAGCGTCATCACCCGGCAGGACGCTCTGGAGGGAACGGGGAGCTACAACCGGAGCGACCTGCAGTACTACATCGAAGAGGCCTGTCTGGCCATCAAGTGCGGCCACGAGAGCGACTATCAGGCCTCTGTCCAATCTTTCTGGTCGGAGCTGAGAGTGCAGAAGCTGCCCAAGAGAAGCATTCGTGATGCCGTTATTGACCTGCTGCTGACCGCGGCACGGTACAGCGGATATGAAAACTTGAACCACTACATAGACTGTCTGAAGCGGGTGGAAGAAACGGACACACTGGAGGAGTTGCAGAGCATGATCGATGAGTGCTGCAGCGTCGTCGTCAGAAAGAATTTCGACCTATTCAGCAGCAGGAAGAACAGGCTGGTGGAAAAGCTGAAAGAGAAGATACAGGAGAATATGGCCCGGCCGGAGCTAACTTTGAAATGGCTGGCGGAGACTCTTATATACGCCAACGTGGATTATCTGAGCAAGTTGTTCAAGCGGGAGACCGGGGAGGCCTTCAAGCACTACCTGACTCGATTGAGGGTGGAGGAGGCCAAGAATCTGCTTCATCGTTTTCCCGACGCCACTGTGGCTGAGGTCGCCCGCCGGGTAGGATTTGGAGAAAATCCCCGGTACTTTTGCACGGTATTTCGCAAGCTTGTCGGACAGCCCCCGGCGGAGTACCGCCAGCACCGCAACCCGGTTGGTTAAAATGTACCCCACCCTGATAATCGGTATCAGAAATCGTGGCATGGCCTGGGCTGAGGCTGTTCAAGCCCATCCTGAATTTGAGCTCGCCGGTGTGGCGGATGTCGACCCGGAGGTCCTTCGCACCAGATCCGAGCAACTGAAGCTGCCGGATGGGGCGCGCTATCTCGATTACCGGAAGGCCCTTCTCAGCGGTACTCACCGGATCGCCATCGTGGTGACCCCAAATCACCTCCACTATCCGATTGCCAAAGATGTTCTGCAAGCTGGGATTCACTGCATTCTGGAGAAGCCCTTCGCCGAAAACCTGGCACAGGCGGAAGAGCTTACCCGCCTGGCTCGACAAAAAAGCCTGATCTTGGTGATCGGCCACAATTATCGATTCAAAGCACCATTCCTGGGGATCGCGGAGGTGATCCGCGAAGGCAGGCTGGGCTGTCTGATCGGCGTAGAGGTCAGCTTTCACCGCTATCGTCCTCCCCGCTACGATTACGAGCGCGGGATGAGCTACCCGCTTCTCTATATTCAGGGAATCCACCATCTAGATCAACTGATCTCCTTTCTCCCGGCTCCGATCGAAGAGATCCTTTGCCGCCACTATCTGCCGCCGGATAGTCCCTGGTGCAGTCCCTCTGTCTGTCATCTAGTTCTTCGCTGTGCCGATGGAGTCCTGGTAAACTACCGGGGCAGCTACGACTGCCGGGGCGGGCAGACACCCTACAATGGCCTCTGGCGATTCGAGTTCGAACGGGGCGATCTGGTCCTAAACGAGCAGGGAAAGCTCTGGCAAATCGAAGAGGAGAGGCGTGACTGTCTTTATGAACCACGGGAAGGGGAGCGCAGTAGCGACGAGCTGCTGCTCGATACCGTAAAGCAGGCAATCGAGGGGGGCAAAGAAGCGCCCACCTCCGGAAGGAACAACCTGGCCACCCTGCGCCTACTGTTCGAAGTGATTGCGGCGGGGGAGCGGAGTTCGGATCAGGAGTAGTTTTTTCTATTCACCGACGGTCAGCACGAGAGAGCCCTCATGTTTACCCTCCCACACCGTCTGAAGCGCCTGCGGATCAGGAAGGTTCTCGTTTCTGCGGTCCGGGCTGCAGAGCCGCTGCATCGATCCTGGAGAGAATGGCCAGGCTTGCCACGGACAGTACCGCCATTCTCGGGCAACTACTTCGGATGCAGCAGGAAGCAGGGAGTAAGCCTCAGGATGCCGTTGTTTACATGCAATCCAACAGAACTCTGTGCAGCCGCGTGCTATGCCCACGCCGTGTTGGATGCAACCCCAGGATCTGTAGTACGGGGTGTAGTGGGAGGGTGGATCGCGAATCATTACGAACGAGGCGGAATCCGAGAACGGTGTGAGATTCTCACTAGGATGAATGCTCATTCAAAGCAGGCTGTTCGGGCAGCGGTAAAGGAGCTACGCGCACTGCCACGGGGTTTCGAGCGTCGCCCAAGCATCCGATTTTCGCATGTTGGCGAGCTGCCCTTTTTCCCTCGATTCGCGAATGCACTCGCAAGACAAACACACGACATTTCACACAGCAACGTGGATTGCGCGATATATACGCGACATCAGGGGGCACTGAAGCTCAATCCTGACTTGTGGATAATTAATTTCACACTTGACAGGGTGAGCCAGGAACGGCGTGCTTGGGTGCCTGAATCAGCACGAATAGTCTATTCAGCATTCGATGGAGAGATATCTCCGGATGTCGCCATTGATTTCCTCGAGCACCATCGATACTCACACGCGAAGCCTGTCGGAAGAGGCCGGATATGTCCCGCCACTAAGCCCGAGACGAAGGTCCGCACGTGTAATGCCTGCCGCTGCAATCTTCGCTTCACCAGACCAAAGGCGCGTGGTGCATCAAATTAGAAATACTGGACATCTCAAATATTGTCCAGAGAGTTGTGCAGCCGCTCCTCTGCGGCTTTCAGGAGTTTTTTCCTGCTCGGTATGGGGAACTGCACGTGCTTTTGTCTGCTGGGGTCTATGAGTCGTGCAATTCTCAACAGGACACTTTTGGGATCTCGCATGACTTGGCATTCCCAGACCACAAATACTCGCCACAACATCTCGCGGAGTTTCCTCTGATTAGACTTGTCTCTTTCAATAGTCAGTTTGAACTTCTCCTGCCAGAAAGCCTCGTTGTTGGATGGGGTGGTGCAATTGCTGCAACCCCTGTGACGATGCCAAATAGCAACCGTGGACGAAAATCACAGTCTTGTACTTGGGCATGACTATGTCAGGTTTTCCGGGAAGGTCTTTTCGATGCAGCGAGTACCTGTATCCGCACCAATGCAGCATCGGCCGAACAATTAATTCCGGCTTTGTGTCGTTCGACCTGATCCTGCTCATCACCCAGCTGCGTTGCTCTGGCGACAGTTTGTCGATCACGAAGTCAGTGTACCTCTTGGGCTAAATGAGTTGACGTGGGTATTGTGCTGGAAGAATTTCTCCCCTAGCGAGAATGCGTCTTGATTGTCCGTTGCAGAAATTAATGTCTCGGTTAGTCGTGTGACCAGTTGTGTGACCAATTCAAGGTCAAAACAGGACGGAAAAGAACGGAACAGGTCGAAGCAGACAAACTCCTTGAACTTGACTAACTCTATTATTGGTATATACTTATCGTAAGAGAAGGGAAAGGATCGAAACGGAGAGGAACAATCCGGGATTAGCTTGAGGGGCTAGGCACGATATCGATTTTTCGGTATCTTAATAGCAACCTTGGGCTGAGCCCATGATTTATTCAAAGTTGCTCTTCAGAGAAACGATTGCCGTCCTTGGCTGGTTGATTGGGGGGATCGAATTCCAGAACCTTGTTGACTCGACATGCGGCCAAATCATTCATCCGGTAGAAAGTGTCAGATGGGAACTGTCAGATAGAGGCAGTATAAAGGGCTACAAACAGCTACATCCGAAAACAAGGCGATTGACGCATCCTCTTATATGATATACAATAAGGAACAAGCGGATACGAGCCGATACATGGCCGGAGTGTTCTCATAACCCGGAGGTCGCAGGTTCGAGTCCTGCCCCTGCTATAAAAGACCTTGAAATAATTTCAACACCTTTCGTGAAGTAGACAAACCTCCGGTTTCATTTTGGACGCTCCAACTGCTTCAGAATACGCTGGCAGCTCACCACCGCACTCACGAGGATGCTCCGTGGAGGAGCTCCTCGTGAAGTTCAACGGCTTGCGTGTCCACCTCCGGGATCGGAATTCCTGGACTGTTATCCGGCAGGACCTGCTTACGATTTCAGCTGACCAGTCCGATCACCAGCTCTACTCCCTGGCGAAAAATTCGGAAGCTGAGCTCTGATCCTTTCTTCTTGTTGATCAGGGAATAGAAGTCCACGACATTTGTTACGGTCTGCCCGTTGATCTGTTCGATAACGTCGCCCTGGCGCAGGCCGGCGACCTCCGATGTGCTTCCCTGTTCCAGTGCCGCGACAACGATACCGTTGATGTTGCCAGGCAGCTCCAGGGACTTTCGGATATCGTCATTGAGGTCCGTGACATATACACCCGGCCAGACGCGATTGGTTTGTTTGGCGATCTCGGTCTCCGGCTCACGCGCAGCGGTCCTGGCTGTCAGAGTCAAGGGGGAGCCCGCTCGAATCAGCTCGAATCGTGCTCTTTCTCCGGGCGAGAGTCTGCCCACCATCTGCAGGAGCTGGTTGGCATCTTGAATCGAGGTGCCGTTCATGGCGATGATATAGTCACCGGGCTGTATGCCCGCTTTGTCCGCCGGTGAGTGTTTGAAAATATTAGATACAAAGGCACCGCTCACTCCAACCAGCTTCATCTCCGGAGCCAGCTCTTTGGGCAGGTCACCAATGTAGGCACCCAGCCAGCCGTATTCTACCTTTCCTTTGCTGAGCAGATCCTCGATATCTTTCTTGGCATCGTTGATCGGGATTGCAAAGCCCAGACCTACGTTCCCTCCGGAAGGTGATGCGATCCAAGTGTTGATTCCCACCACCTCACCCTGGATGTTGACCAGCGCGCCGCCGGAGTTTCCCTGGTTGATGGCCGCGTCGGTCTGAATGTAGTCGGTAAATCCGGCCATATCCGATCCCGGCATGGAATGCCGGCCTAAAGCACTCACGATGCCCGAGGTGATGGTTGAAGAAAATCCCAGAGGATTTCCGATCGCCAGCGCCCAATCACCCACTTGGAGACTATCCGAGTTTCCCAAGGTGGCTATAGGAACCAGGTCTTTGGTTTCGAAAACTACCAATGCCAGATCTTTACGTTCATCCGTACCGACGAGTTTGGCAGTAAACTGCCTCTGGTCGGAGAGCTTGACGCTGATTTCCTCTGCCTCGCCCACGACATGGTTGTTGGTCAGGACGTATACCTTGTTTCCGTCTCTTCGAACCATCACTCCGGAACCGAGTCCGTACTGTTTGAACTCCTGCTCCTTCGGAGCCTGGTTCGGCCTCTGGGGTCCAAAGAAAAACTCGAAGGGATTGGTCATGACCGGACGCTTGACCACGTCCACTACGTCGATCTCCACGACCGTGGGGATGACGCTTTGGGCTATAGCCCGGAACGAGCTCTGAATGCTCTCCAGGGCTTGTACGCCTTTGGTGGCGGAATACTGGGGATCGCCATATAACGCGCTTGACGCCACAAATCCCACCAGTGCCACCAGCAGAATCAGGACGGGAACTCTGATTTTGGCTGATTTTAATGATTGATTCTGGATCATAATACATCCTCCTGTGAAACGATCTTGAATTGAAATTACTGTTGCCGATTTTCCAGTTCCTTTCCAATTCGTTACAGTTTTGTAAGGATC
>Ga0307378_10007186_pt1 | contig 15038 bp, 15 predicted proteins | sample UN1MG_FD_202238 | JGI IMG/M metagenome (GOLD analysis project Ga0307378, IMG submission 202238) | Soil microbial communities from Risofladan, Vaasa, Finland - UN-1 | ecosystem: Environmental > Terrestrial > Soil > Coastal area > Acid sulfate soil | place: Finland: Risofladan, Vaasa | collected...
CTGGTGTCATGCCCACAATGAAGTCCAATGTGATCTTCCCATGCTCTGACTTCAGCCGCCTCAACGCCCCAATAATCCTCTTCGCCTTGATCTCAGCGAGGCCTCCTGAACGTATGATGGCTGCCACAGTCTCGGGGGGCACGTCGATCATCTCTTCCCAGTCGGGGTATCGGTGCTTGAGAGCGGAGAACGCCCTGCCGGAGTTCACGTCAGTCGTGTTCTGCGAGAGTATCGTCTCCACAAGTGTGTCAACTGGATCTTCGTCGCCGGACCTCTTCTTGAGGCCATATGAACGCGTCAGGAGGGAATTCACCTCCTTGGCCTTTCTCTCAGTCGATTTCGCTGACCGGCGATTACTCATCTCCTACCAACCTATGATTATATACACCCTATCAAATTATATTCCTGGTGGTGGGGTTCAGTGTGCAACCACAATCGCGGTTCATCTCGTGACCTGTGAACGGTCGCTCATACTCCAAGGCCCTTTAGCCGAACGAACATGTGCGCTCTCAGAGAAAAAGCATGCGGAGAAAAGGGAAGGCAGATTGAGAGTATCCATGCCAATGTCAAGTAGGGGAGCAAGGATTTATATTGAGCTTCACAATCAATTCACCGTGAATATATGCGTCATTGGTTGCGGCGCCATCGGCGCAGCAATCGCGCGGGGGATGGAGAACGTCTCCAACGTAGACACGGTGTACCTGACTGATAGGTCTCAGGAATGCGCAACCAGGCTGCAGGAGAAGCTCACGAAGGTGTGCTATGTCCCTGACATCGTACCGATAATGAACGACATTGAGCTAGTCGTTGAGGCCGCGAGCCAGGAGGCCGCGCGACACTATGTACCGTTGGCCCTGTCCGCCGGGGTTGACGTCCTAATCATGAGCGTCGGCGTGTTGCATGACGAGGAATTCCAGGCTGATGCTTTCAGACTTGCGAAGCGCAAAGGTGCGAAAGTGTATGTTCCAAGCGGAGCTGTGGGCGGAATCGACGCCTTATCCGCAGCTATACTGGAAGAGATGGAGGAGGTCCTGCTCACCACGACCAAGCCCCCATCGGCTTTCGGAGACAACCAGTACCTGGCTTCCAGGGGAATCATCCCGTCGGAAGTCCGGGTTAGGACGGAGCTGTTCGAAGGGTCGGCGCGGGAGGCGGTCAAACACTTCCCGCAGAACATCAACGTGGCGGCGACAATCGCACTCGCTGGAATAGGCTTCGAAAAGACCAGAATCAAGATAGTCTGCGATCCCCAGGTCAGGACGAATGAGCACCATCTGCAGGCCAGAGGACGATTCGGTGAGCTTGACGTGATCACCAGGAACCTGCCTTCACCTAGGAACCCCAAGACGAGCTACTTGGCAGCGATGTCCGCGATATCGGCCATAAAGAAGATCACAGGGTCGATTTGGATAGGCGCATGAGCCGCATCATTTCTTTATATGCTCAGTGTCATTCCAAGCGCGTGATCTCTTGGCAACCAGGGAGAAGGCCATATTCTCGAACATGAAGGACGATATCGATGCAGTCGTTCTAATGAACGCTGTTGAGCCAAACCTGGACTCGTGCTTCTTCTACGCCACCGGAATTGTGAACGGACTCTTCGAGGGCTGTGTGGCAATAGTAGAGCCTAAGAGAACTGAGGTTCTCACTTCGGAACTGGAGGCCCTAAGTGCCTCTGAAGCAGGAGTCAAGACGACCGCCTTCGAAAACGGGCAAGAGTCCATGAGATTGATGACCAGGAAACTCTCACGATTCTCCACCATCGGCATAAACTCAAGCGAGCTCACCGTCTCCAATCAAAAGAAAATCAAGAAGGCCTCGAAGGGAGCGAAACTGGTGGACGTGTCACATGAGCTATACAAATGTCGCATGATCAAACAGCCGGACGAGCTTGCCAGGACCAGGAAGGCGTGCTCGATAGCCTCGAGAACGGGCGAGGCGATACCTGAGATTGTCGAAGAGGGTATGACGGAGACCGAGGTTGCGGCGGAATTGTGTTATCGTATGATGAGACTCGGTGCGGCCGCCACCGCCTTTAACTCGGTCGTTGCATTCGGATCCAAGAGTGCGGAACCCCACTACTCACCTTCGTCGACGAGACGATTGAAGAACGGACAGTTCGCCCTGTTCGACTTCGGCGCGTCATATAGACGTTATGTCTCAGATATGACGCGGACCTTCGTGTGTGGCTCGGCAACAAGGCGACAGCTGAAGATGCATGAGACAGTCCTAAGAGCTCAGGAGGCCGCTATCGACGCAATCTCCGATGGCGCGAGCGGGGCGACAGTTGACGGAGCTGCTAGGACCATCATAGACGGAAGCGAGTTTAGGGGACGGTTCATTCACAGCACGGGCCATGGTCTTGGCATATCAGTACATGACCCTGGATCAATATCGTCGGCGAGAGACATGACCCTCAGGGAGGGAATGGTCCTCACGGTTGAACCTGGCATCTACATCAAGGGATACGGCGGGGTGAGGATAGAGGATGATATCCTCGTCACGAAGAGGGGTTGCCAGGTCCTCACGTCCTGCCCGAAGGAGCTCATCGCCATCTAGACAACAGAGGGCAGTCCTAGGTCGAAGAGATGGTCTGAGAGCGCCTCGATAATGAATATCAGCGACACACCTATCAGCGATATGACTATCGATGCAAGCCAGTCGTCAGGGACGGCGAGCTCTTCGACCATCACGAACCGCACAACCACGATGAGGAACACGAACGACAGCAACAGCATGAGGTTCGCGAGTCCTTGGTCTCTGCCCAAATCACTCACCATGGGCACCACAAAAGCGAAGACCAAAGAGACGGCCAGCAATCGCAAGAAATAGGGCGGAGTCATAGCCCAGTCCTGAGCCACGATAGCCGCACTCATATAGAACACGACAATCACGATGAGAATCGTGACGCACAGCAGGATTATGTCTGAAGCGTCCATGACAACACCATATGACTCATATTGTCTTATTCTTATCTTCACCCGCGCTTCTGCCTAGGCATTGCGATTATCTCTCTTATCTCGAACTTGAAGAAATCATTGGCATGTGCTGGTCTGACGACGCAGGCCGTGTCCGCTCCTTCTCCGGTCCCACCGATCACGACAATCTCCTCATCGCCGCATCTGATGGCTCCGCTGTCTGCGGCTATCACAGTAATCTCTACGCAGACCTTCATTCCCTGTCCGAAGAGTGTGCGCAGGGTCTCTGACACGACCTCGACTCTGGAAACCCCTCCGAACTTCTTCGTGAAAGACCTCTCAATACCAGACAGTACGTGAGAAGCCCTAACCAGCTTGGCGCCCGAGCGTTCGATCTTCGCCTCATTGCCGGAATCCATGTCCAACATGCCCTCGCCCGAGAAGCCCGCATGCGATGTCACAACAACGATATTCGAACACGGATCAGACCACCTCTCGATCGCCTTCAATGCCGTCTCCCCTGAGTTGCTGGCAATCACAATTGTCTTTATCCCTGTTCTATCCAGACATAGCGACACTGCATCCATGAGTTCCTCAGTGTTCTTCTTCCCAGGTCGCTCGAAGTAGGTCATCTCCACGGCGGACATTGCATTCTCCGGCATAAAATACGCGTATTTCGAATAAAAATGTTGTGACGGAGATGGATACTGAATAGAAAACGCTTATCTACGCCAATCCAATTCAAGTAGACGTGGCGATATTCTTCAACGAACGGTTCTGCGACCACGTACAGACACCGTTCCACCCTGAATCTCCAGAACGTCTGAGAGGCATAGTCAGGAAGCTCAGACAGCACAATCTCTGGAATGATGTCGTTACATCTGAAATCGTTGACCCAGCCAACCTCAGACTGGTCCATGAAGAGGGCTACATCAAACTCATAGAGGATTGTGACGAAGGCGGCCTCACGATGGAGACTGCGATCCACCCCGAAACCTACGAAATAGCCGTCCTCTCCGCTCAGTGTGGTATAGACGCTGCGGTTCATTCGAGGGAGAAGGGGACCGCGACTTTTGCGCTCACCAGACCACCGGGCCATCACGCCGGGCCAGACTACGGCATGGGGTTCTGCTACTTCAACAACATCGCGATCGCCGCAGAACACCTCCTAAGAGACGGTGACGGCAAAATCGCGATAGTAGACATGGACGTCCATCACGGCAACGGGACTGAACACGTGTTCGGGGAGCGCGCTGAAGTCCTGTACTTATCGACTCACCAGTCTGGAATATTTCCAGGGACCGGGAGCGTGGAGTTTCTAGGAAAGGGCGACGGGGAAGGGTTCAACATCAATCTGCCGTTCGCAGCTGGATGCGGTGATTCCACATACGATCTCGCGTACTCGAAAGTCATCGTACCGATCCTGAAGCAGTTCAAACCGGACGCGATACTCGTGTCTTTTGGAGGAGACGGCCACTACAGGGACCCACTTGCTTCGCTCAGCCTCTCATCGGACGCCCATCTTAGGACTGCAAAAGAGCTGCTGAAGGTCTCCGAGGAATGCGGGAATCGCATTTCATTCTTCCTGGAAGGCGGATACGATGTGCCCGCACTATCAGAGGTCGTCGCGGCCATCGTCGGAGCAATGGACGGGGTCGATTTCCCCCTTGAATTCACCGACATCATGGACAACAGTTGCCTCGGCAGAGGCATGATCGAAAGGTGCGCCAGGAACGCGTCCGAGTACTGGGACCTATAGATTTGTCTTCCTCTTACGGGCCGCCAGCTGTTTCTCGTGGTCCTTCCTGATGTTCTTCTCCATCATGTCGAGCACGGTATCCAGCGACCTGAAAAGATTCCAGTCGCTTCCTTTTGAGTAGTGCATACCTTTGTCGGTCGTCAACCTGGCGCCTATGCTGTACTTGTTCTTGAGCCCGTCCTGGTGGTAGGCAGTCACGTGCACAGAGAACACCTTCGGTGACTGGATCTTGTCGATACGCTTCATCGACTTGCCGATCAGCTCGTACATCGTCTCGTACACCTCTGGATCCTCGGCGTCCAGTCCGGTAATCTGCACATGGACCCCCTCTTGTGGCCTGAGGCTGATGACGTGCTCCATGATATCTGTCTGAGATATCACGCCGACGAGCTTGCCCTCGTCCGAGACGAAGACGGTCGACAGGTTCTTGGACATCATAATCGAGATCGCCTTGCTCAGAGTGTCATCCCGTGCCACGTTCACTGGGTTCCGGTTCATGACACTCCCGACTCTGACATCAGCGGGCTCTCTGGCACCTCTCACTTCGTTTGGCGGCTTCGAGGCCCGAGGGGACCAGACGACGTCCATGATCTCAGTCATCCCTATCGCGCCAATGAGGTTCACTTCCTCATCGATGACTGGCAGAGTCTTCTCATTGAGCCCTTTCATCAGAATCTGGGCCTTCCTGACCGGCTCTTCCTTGGTCACCGAGACGGGGGTCTTGCTCATCAATGAGTCCACCCTCATCCCCTTGAGCTCGTCCATGTCTGAGAGGACACGGATGATATCTGTCCTCGACACGAAGCCGACGAGCTTGTTGTTCCGGACTACAGGAGCGCCTCTTACGCCGGTCGACATAAGCTCCTCTGCGGCGCTGATTATCGTCATGTCCTCTTCCAGCCTTGGGCACGGTACCATTATGTGCTCCACTTTGGCCGATAGTGGGAGGTTCCTCCGTGACAACAGAGAGTAATAACTCACAAGGCCGAGGGGCTTGCCGTTCTCAAGAACGGGTATCTCCCTGACGCGTCCCTTCTTCATCCTCGAGATGACATCGGAAACCGTCTCCCCTTTGTTCACAGTCATTCTTGGGGTGCCCATAACATCCTTCACGAGCAGCCTACTTATCTCGGTGGCCTTCAATTCAGACACATCCTGGCAAACAGTAGCTGGAGAAACAGACCTGCCTGTTCATGCTAGTAATCACCAATCACTCTACCGCTTCAAAATACTTTGCGTGCCTGGCGAGTCCGGACAGGCTTCGTCAATGATTTATATGCTATTCCCATTCCAGTAGTTGTCGGCGTTTCGACGCCGTAACCAACCGGAATAGCTGAATTGGGGGCTGGGATGACGAATAGCAGACCGGAAGGCGCGAACGACATTGGTGATTCAGGCGACGGTGACGGAGACCCTTCGTCGTCTGGGTCGTCGCTCGGATTCCTGACGCTTGACGACTTCGACATAAGAGGGCGTAGGGTGCTTCTCAGGGTCGACATCAATTCGCCGATTGACGAAGTCTCACTCCGAATCGAGGACGGCTCCAAGATAGCTTCGGCGGTGCCGACTGTGAGGGAGCTGATCGACAGAGGAGGACGATTGGCCGTGCTCGCCCACCAAGGTAGACCCGGAGACTACGATTTCATCACGCTCAATGAACATGCTGACTACCTCAGTGCGTACACTGGCAGGAAGATAAGGTACGTGAATGACATCTTCGGCGACCGGGCAATCGCCTCGATAGACTCGCTCGGAGACGGGGAGTGCTTGCTCATGCAGAACGTCCGTAACTTCTCCGGTGAGCAGTTGAAGAAGTCGCCTGGTGAGCACGCGTCGTCTGACATGGTTTCCGCTCTCGCACCCCACTTCGACCTGTTCGTCAATGACGCATTCGCGTCATCCCACAGGTCCCATGCATCTCTGATAGGATTCACCGCTGTGCTTCCCTCCGCGGCTGGCAGGCTGATGGAGAAGGAAATGAGGGCCATGTCAGATGTCGTTCAGAATCCAACAAGGCCTTCAACATTCATCTTCGGAGGCACCAAGTTCGTCGACGCCCTCTCCGTGATCAGAAAGCTGGCGGAGTCCGACCATGTGGACAACATACTCGTGGCGGGATTGGCGGGTTTCGCGTACCAGATGATCCTTGGGAAGAAAGTCGGTTCGGGAACCGAGCGGATCGCCCTGAGAGACCTGTCTGAGAGCACTCGGGAAGGGGCGAAGGAACTGGTCAGAAAACACGCCAGGAAGATCACACTGCCGCTCGATGGGGCCGTTGCTGCCGATGGGATCCGGAAGGAGTATGATTTGGACGATATGCCTGATGACGCTGCGATAATGGACATCGGGTCCAAAACCATCTCGGCCTTCAGGGAGATCATACTGCGGTCAAGGACCATACTACTCTCAGGTCCACCGGGAGTATACGAACTCGAGGACTTCTCAAAGGGGACCCGTGAGGTCTTTGAGGCGATTGCGGCGGCTGATGCGTTCTCCGTGATAGGCGGGGGTCATTCCGGAGCGGCAGCCAACAAGATGGGCATGACCGACAGGTTCTCATACATAAGCACTGGCGGAGGCGCGATAGAGCGCATGATCCTCGGTAAATCAATGCCTGTGGTCGAGGCGCTCAGAACCGCTGCCAAGAGAGTCTAGCTGTACGGGAAACTATTCTTTCCCCCTCCGCCGAGGATTGTACCTCCCAATGACCTCGCTCTGATGAGGCCTCTCAGGGGCACGCCGTCTATCTCGTTGAGGCTGCTCTTGTTGACGAGCACCAGGGCCAACACGGGTACGCCTCCGGCCTCCTTGATGTCCGTTATGGCACCCTTTATCGTCGCGCCAGTGCTCAGGACATCGTCGACGATTATTATCTTCTTCCCATTGCCCACGGAAGCGTAGTTGGAGCTGAAAGCCCCGCCGCTCTGACTCTCCGAATGCGGGCGGTAGACACCAATGTCTATCCCGAGTACCTCGGACAATTTGGTGGAGAACGGAATCCCGTTTATCGAAATCCCCAGAACGACCTCCGCATCCTGGTCCTGCTTTGCTAGTTCCTCAATGGCGATGTCGGCCATCAACTCAGCCATAAGGCCCACCCTGTATCCAGACACGCCAACAGAACGCCATCCGATCTTGACGTCTGATGGGGGAAGCCCTTCGGGGCCATACTCCACGAGGTAATTAACAGTGTCAACGGAAAGGTGTAGTTCATCCGCGACCTCACGGACGCTCAGTCCCTTCTTCCTCAAAATCTTGGCATTCGCAGCCAGTTCTTTCACATCTACCATCTCTTCACCAGGCTCAAAGAGTACAATGTTACGATATTAACCTTTCTCCGCCCTGGTGATCCCCCAGAGATTCGACCAGAGCTACCAGAGCGTTGTTGATGGGCGTTGGAACGCGCGCGTGAAGCCCTGCTCGGCAGATGTGCCCGTTTATGCTCTGTATCTCCGTCCTCCGACCCAGTTCGATATCGCGTAGCATGCTTGACCTGTTCGACGCCGTATTCTTGGCGACGACCATAGCCTGCTGATACATCGATTCGTACGGCAGCCTTATCCCGCATGCGTCCGCAACAGCCTCGCATTCCTGGCTAATGTCCCGTACAAGCATCGACAGGGCTTCGACCCTGGCGATCTCACCATTGGCGACCCTGAGAATAGCAGTCATCGGGTTGATACAGGCATTGATGGTCGCCTTGGCCCACAACTCCGCCTGTATGTCCACTGTGACTTTCGTGGGCATTCCAGCGGCGGCGAACATTGACGCAAGAGCCTCGGCGGTTTCCGGATCTACATCTGCTCCAATGAACGTGCTGCCAAGGCTTGCCACATCGACCACGCCAGGCTCTATCAACAGCGCACCCATCGTGGTTGTCCCGCCGATTGCCTGTGCCCCTCTCCAGTCACGCAGCTTCTCGAGGTTGCCCAAACCGTTCTGAAGCGTCAGGACTATCGTGTCACTGGCCACCCAATCCCTGCACGCCTCGATGACGGACTGAGTCGAGTACGCTTTTGTGGCGATTACTAGCAGGTCCGGAGGGTCTATGTCTGAAACGGTCTCTCTGGCATCTATCATGACCTCCTTATTGACCGCTCCTTGGAGCCGCAGACCGTCCTGACGCACGCGATCAACATTGGCTTTCCGACCGACCAGAACGACTTCGTGGCCTTCGGCGAGCAGTCCTCCGAGAGCACTGCCCATCGATCCCGCGCCAAATACGCAGATTCTCATTTGAACAACACGACCATGTTCTCTGGCTATTTGTTGGTTGCCGAACGACGCTCGGCGTTGGCACGCGCATGCGCTATCCTAGTGGGCTCGGGAACACGATGGATGGAGAACTTCCGCACAGTAGAAAGTGCCTGCTTAGGCGACACGCCGTGCCCCGGTGAAACGAATATCGGCCGCCTTCGACGGTTCGAGAACGAGTATCCACACACAGCTCCATCCACTTCGATTGCGCGCGCACCACGGCGGGTCGGACCCGTCGCCACTCCATGCAGCAGCCTCTTGGCAACGCCAATGGTCGGCAGGTCGAAAACCACCCCAGCATGACTAGCGATGCCGAAATGCTTCGGGTGGAGAATCCCGTGGCCGTCGAACATGACGACTATGTCGTCATCCAGAGTGTTCATCAACCGTGACACTATCGGTAATTCACGAAACGCGAGGTAAGACGGTATGTAAGGAAATCTCGCCTCCGAGACTGCGTGCAGGCTCTCTCTGACCTCACTCGTCTTCGCGTCGAACACAACCACAGAGGCGTACGCTCTGTCCTTGTCGTATGACACATCTACGCCAGCAACGCTCGAGAAAGCTATGTCAAATGTGGGGATATTGACATGCGTCCGCAAGGCGTCCTGCCTCTTCCTGAGAGCCTCCAATGGCCGGGACGAACGAAAGTCCACGAATAGATGGTTCTGGAAGTCCTGCACACGTCCATTGCGAATCGCCAATCCTTCGTTCCTCAGCAGATCAGCCTTCTCATCCACCCCGTCGGGGCTCGAGTAGCCACCGATTCCGCCATCGGACCTGATGACCCGTCTGCACGGAACTCTCCTGGTGTTCGTGTTCATACTCATCGCCAGCCCTACGAACCGCGCCGCGATGGGGTCGCCGAGCGCCTTTGCGACCTCGCCATAGGTGGTCACCATTCCACTCGGTACCTGGGCGACGAGATCGTAGGCCTCCCTCCACATATCGGGAAGGTTCTCGAACGATGAATGTGCCATCCGAAATCAGCAGAGTATATGCAAATATTAAATGTGCGCAGAGACAAGTATGGACGGCATGAAAAAAGACCCGCTTCTCCGATACTGGCAGATACTAGACGGAGAAGCGGAAGCGAGATACCTCCTCTCCAAGCGCATAATGGTCGATGTTGACCTGAGACAGGATACTGAGTCACTTTGGGAGATACACGCAAGCGCCATGTCCAACGAGATGCAGGCAGGCAAGACCTCTCTATTGAATCTGAAGATGGAGCTGGCCAGGCGCATGTTGAACGACTGCGCCTTCTGTGAGCGCACCTGTCATGTCGATAGGAATTCGGGATTGGCAGGCCATTGTGGAGTGTTGGAACCCAAGGTTTCGAGTGAGTTTCTGCACATGGGCGAAGAGCCTGAGTTGACACCGTCCCATACCATCTTCTTCTCAGGGTGTACCTTTGACTGCGTATACTGCCAGAACCACGATATATCCACAGACCCAATGTCAGGAAGGACTATCCCTCCAGAACTCCTTTCGGAAAGGATCGAGCAGAGGGCAGGCATTACCATGGGCGGATCGCGCCATGATGTAGGTCATCCGCGCTCCGTTAACGTTAATTGGGTCGGGGGAGACCCAACGCCCAACCTCCCGTTCATTTTAGAGACGCTCTCGAGGTGTGAGGCGAATCTGCCGCAGATATGGAATTCCAACATGTACCTGACAAGACAAGCCATGCAGCTCCTGGATGGGGTAATCGATGTATATCTTACGGATTTCAAGTATGGCAACGATGAATGCGCAAAGAGACTCTCCAACGTTGACCAGTACATGGCGGTCATCAAACGGAATCACCTACTTGCACGGAACCAGGCGGAGGTGATTGTACGTCACCTCGTCCTGCCCTCACACATCGAATGCTGTACGCGACCGGCACTGACCTGGATAGCAGAGAACCTCGATGGAGTGAAGGTCAACGTGATGGGGCAATACAGGCCAGCTCACAAAGCGAGGCGATTTGACGAGATATCCTGCCCATTGAGCCTGTCGGAATACAACATAGCTGTTGGCATTGCGCAGGGCCTGGGTCTCGACCTCTGCGATTGAGTCGGGCCACCGCATACCGCGTCGGACCGGCCGTCCCATACCCGCGAATTCATTAAGTACGTCAATTTTAATCATTCCGCATGACCCCGCAGGAGGGACTCGCAGTTCTTCAACTGGCAGTCGCCACTGCGATTCTTGGTTACGCCTCGGTACTGGACCTTAGAACGCGGCGCGTCTCAAATGCCTCTTGGATCGCACTCTCCGTCATCGGAGTCGCGATACTCCCAATCAGGGTCGTCATCGACGAGGCACCGGTGGAATTTCTACTTATCATGATTCCCATCCTCGCAATCCTCTCTGACGTATTCTTGGATTCTGATGGCGATTCCGCATTGTCGAGGTATTCGCCCTTGCTGAAGTACGGCGTGGCCGTTGTTGCCACGGTGGCTCTCGGCATGACCTGGGCGGATGACGAGTACTTCCGGCATCTCCTGGCAATCCCAATCGTGATGATAGTGGTCGTCGTCTTGTACATGCTAGATATGATCCGAGGAGGGGCGGATGCCAAAGCCTTGATCGCTCTAGCGGTCCTCTTCCCCGTCTATCCCATGATCGCCGGACTTCCACTCATAGCGGGAAGTGAAGCCCTGCAGACCTTTTTCCCATTCGCTCTCGCCGTGCTCGTGAACGCTGCCATACTCGTGGTATTCCTGCCAATAGTGTTCCTTGTCATGAACCTGGCAAGAGGAGATTTGAAGTTCCCTCAGATCTTCGTAGGGTATCGGATGCCAATAGACGTTATAGCAGACGAACATGTCTGGTTGATGGAGAGGATAGTGAACGGCAGCCACGTGTTCTACACAAGGCCTAAGGTCGAGGAAGACCTCAAACTCGAACTGGCAAGACTGAGTGAGAGGGGCGTCTCAAGGGTATGGGTCACCCCCAAGATTCCGTTCATAGTGCCGATGCTGGCAGGCCTCATCCTGACAGCGGTGGTTGGCAACTTCCTGTTTCTATTCTTTAGCTTCTGAGGCGCATAATCCGGTGAACGGACAGCCTTTGCACAACGGAACAGGCTTGCACCTATTCTTGCAGTGGATGACGACTATGGCGTGGACCCTGGCCATCCTCTGACAATCAACGCCAATAGCATTCTCGAAACTCTCCTTCACTGAATCATAACCTCCGTCGACATCCACGCCGATCCTGCGCAGAAGTCTCATGGTGTATGCGTCAACAACGAAGCTTGGCAATTCGAGCGCATACAGTAGTATGGCGTCAGCGGTCTCTGGACCTATGCCTGGCAATCTCAGCAGCTCTCTGCGGAGTTCGTTGACGGGCATGCTGGAAAGGCCTGTGATGTCGCCGTGATGCTCCTGCTCTATGAACGAGGCGAACTCCAAGAGATAGGTCGCCTTCTGTTTGTAGAACCCAGACGGCCTGATGAGACGTTCCACCTCTTCCCTTCGTGCTGCTATCAGCCTGGCAGGGGTCAAGAGGCCTGCGTTCTTCAACGCCTCGATGGCAACCTCCACGTTCCTCCATGACGTCCTCTGTGTCAGAATGGCACCAACCGCCACTTCGAATGGCGTCTCGGCGGCCCACCAGTCAGGGTTGCCGTATTCCTTCTCGAGGCGGTTACATATCTCGGAAATGAGTGCAGTTGTCAAGCAGGCACCTTCAGAGTGCTTTAGACTATCAGGTTCAGAGGCGTGCCGCATCTTGCGCAGTTACCACCATCAGATGTAATGCGCTCGACAACGAATCCTTCCCTTCTGATAGCTAAGTGGTCGCACTTAGGACAGCGCGTGTTGTCCTTGTCTCCAGCGTGCACATTACCTATGTACACGAAATCCAGACCCGCCTTCGTAGCAACCTCATAAGCACGGTTCATTGTGCTCATGGGAGTCCTGTGCGCATCCGTGAGCTTGAAATCGGGATGGAATGCCGAGAAATGGACTGGAACAGACCTGTCCAGACTATCTCTGACCCACGACGAGAAATCCCCGATCTCCCCCTCCGAATCGTTGTAGCCCGGGATGACAAGATACGTCAGTTCTACGTGGATGCCCAACCCCAAAGCAGTCTGACACGTGCTAAGAACAGGAGCGAGTTTCCCACCACACACGTTCTTGTAGAATCCTTCTCTGAAGGCCTTGACGTCGATGTTCATCGCGTCGATCACACCCTTCAGCTCCTCCAAAGGCTGTTCCGAGATGTAACCATTGGTGACGTAGCTCGTCTTCAAACCCGCGGCATGGGCAACGATGGATGCCTCAGTCGTGAACTCGTGCCAAATGGTTGGCTCGTTATATGTCCATGAAACCGACTTCGCGCCAGCGTCGCGCGCGTACCTAACAACGTCCTCCGGAGTGACATGTGTCAACGACTGCTCCGATGGCGACGCTCTCGAGATGGAGTAGTTCTGGCAGTGCATGCACTTGAGATTGCAGCCGACCGAGCCGAATGAGATCGCGGTCGTCCCTGGCATGAAGTGGAAGAGCGGTTTCTTCTCGATTGGATCGGGGTGTATGGATGACGCGAGACCGTATATCAGCGAGTAGAGTCTCCCACCTCGATTCTCACGAACACCGCAGAGCCCATGGTTCCCATCGGATATCAGACACCGATGGGGGCACAGGAGGCAGCGAACCTTGTCCCCCTCGGACTCGTAATGGCTCGCCTCATGATTGGCGCGATCTGAAATGCTCATAGCCCAGGTTCTCCAGCTTCTCTCTCTTGCCGTTGTCGATGAGGATGTTCTCCTCGCCACTGGTCACCTTGCCGATGACCGTAAACGGACAATCTGCCTCGGCCGACAATCTCTCGAGCACACTCTCGGCCTCACGCTTGACAGTGAACAGCAGTTCATAATCATCGCCGAAGTTGAGGACCAGCGACTTCTGCCTTTCCAGATCGTGGAATGCCATCCCGACCTCTTTCGCCTTCGGGATGCGTGAGTAGTCGACCTCATAGGTGAGACCTGAGTTCCTGGTGAGTTCGAAGATCGACGATGATAGCCCGTCCGATATGTCCATGCAGGAAGTGACACAGCCAGAGGACGCGAGCAGCGTGGCTTCTGCGAGACGCGGCCAGGGCCGCTTCAGCACACCCTCGGCCTCGTTCAGGCCCAGGTTTCGCTTCAAGGAGTAGAACCCCGCGCCAGCCATCCCCAATTCTCCGGAGACAACGACGAGGTCCCCCGGTTTCGCCCCCTTCCTAAGCAGTATCTCATTCTTGGGAACCTCTCCAAGGGCTGTTCCGCAAAGCGTCAACGACTCGTGTTCCTTGGTGTCCCCGCCCACTATGGAAGTCCCGAAACGCTGAGCACAGTCGTTCATTCCATCGACCAGCTGCTCCAAGTAATCCATCGGATGGCCGCGTGTGATACCGATGGCTGTAACCAACCCCAGAGGCCTTCCCCCCATGGCTGCGATGTCGCTCAGGTTGACGGCTACGAGTGTCCAACCGATGTCGTAGGGGCTCATGCCTTTCGGGAAGTGTGTCTTCCCTGCCATCATATCGGTGGTCACGAGGAGATACCGGTCTCCGACGTCGATCGCCGCGCAGTCGTCGCCGATTCCCACGTCTGCCTTGCTGCTGACAATCCCGTCGATTATCTTGATCGCTTCACGCTCTCCCAGTGTGCCTAGCGTCTTCACGGCTAACAGAGACCACTAAGTCGTAATTAAGCCTTTTCAGCCGATGGATTCGGCTGTCGGCCAACCGTGACAAACCTTAACGTACTAATACACGGACCAGTATTCTTGGCCGGTAATCAGAAATGAAGGTAGAGGTGCCTTTTGGGGAGGGGAAGGAGACCGTTGAGGTTTCTGACGATGCCATAGGGGAGATCGTGTTCCCCAACGAGCTTCCGGACAACGACGAGGATAGTCTCCTGTTGAACGCTCTGTCGAACCCCATAGGGTCGACGAGGCTATCGGAGTTCCTCCAAGGGGCGAAGGATGTAGTCGTTATAGTGAACGACGCAACGAGACCCACCCCAACCGCGAAGGTCATCGACCTGATATATCCGCACCTCGAGGGATTCGATTTCAAGATTGTGGTCGCCACCGGCATGCACAGAGCGCCTTCCGAGGAAG
>Ga0307378_10007187_pt1 | contig 15035 bp, 9 predicted proteins | sample UN1MG_FD_202238 | JGI IMG/M metagenome (GOLD analysis project Ga0307378, IMG submission 202238) | Soil microbial communities from Risofladan, Vaasa, Finland - UN-1 | ecosystem: Environmental > Terrestrial > Soil > Coastal area > Acid sulfate soil | place: Finland: Risofladan, Vaasa | collected...
CTCTACGCTTCCGGGCTGCGCGTCAGCGAGCTCGTGGGGCTCGACCTTCGCCATGTGAATTTCGGCGAGGGCATGGTGCTGGTGCGCGGCAAGGGCCGCAAAGAGCGCATCGTCCCCTTCGGCTCCAAGGCGCGGCAGGCGATCACCGAATACCTGGCGGTGCGGGAGAAAATCTTGGGGGAGAAGAGAACGGGAAGCGCCGCCCTGTTTTTGAACGCCCGCGGCCGGCGGCTCACCACGCGGTCCGTCGACCGGCTGGTGAAGAAGTGCGTTCGAAAATTCGGGCCCAACGTTCGGATCAGCCCCCACTCGCTGCGGCACGCTTTCGCCTCGCACCTGCTGGCCGAGGGCGCCGATTTGCGCGCTATCCAGGAAATGCTCGGCCACGAGAGCCTGGCCACCACGCAGAAGTACACTCAGGTTTCGATCAAGCAATTGATGGAGGTCTACGATAAGACACATCCGAAGGCGTGAGGCGGGATGAAGGCTGGTTGCATAAGGCGAAAGTTGAGGGTTAAGAGTTGAGAGTAGAAGGCTGAAGGCGGCAGCGTGCTCGGCTGCCGCTTAGGAGCGTTGACAGGAGCGAGAACTGCGATAAGATTGCAGCTTAAGCAGACTTCATAACCAACATGACCTTACCCCGAGTTTCCGTCGTCCAATACCTGAACAGCGTGCCCCTGGTGTGGGGCATGATGCGCGGCGAGCAGCAGGGCAAATATGACCTTTCGTTCACGACGCCGGCGGGCTGCGCCGACGCCGTGAAGGGCGGAAGCGCCGAAATCGGAATTGTCCCTTCCATCGAATACCAGCGCATGGAGCGCGCGCAGATCCTCACCGGGATGTCCATCGCCTCCAAGTCGGAAGCGAAGAGCGTCTTGCTGATGAGCAACGTTCCGATCGAGAAGATCAAGACGGTGGCCGTCGACAACTCCTCGCGCACCTCGGCGGCGCTGCTCAGAATTCTCATGCGCAAGTTCTACTCGCAGTGGATTACCGTCACGCCTTCCGCCCCCAAGCCGGAAACCATGCTGAAGCGCGCCGACGCGGCGCTGGTGATCGGCGACCCAGCCCTGACTTACGAGGGTGAGGTGCCTGAGGTCTACGACCTGGCGGCGGAGTGGTTGAAGTTCACCGGCCTGCCTTTTGTCTTCGCGCTGTGGGTGGGCAGCGAAGACGCGAAGATTTCCCGCTTTCGTGAGGATTTCGAAAAATCCCGCGATTACGGCTTGGCGCACATCGAAGAGATTTCCGCCGAGTACGCTCCTCAGCTCAACATGCATCCCGAGGGCGTGAAGGGTTACCTCACACGGAATATCGATTATTCTTTGGACGCGGAAAACCGCAAGGGGCTGCGCCTTTTCTACAAGCTGGCGCGGGAAGTGGGCATCATTCCGGTTGAGAGGGACATGTATTTTGCCTGAGGAGGGTCTCGGGACGGGCGGGAAATTCATGCCCCGCTTGCCGAGACGGGTGGAACGCACATGGCACTGACCAATTCCCAGGCTCTCGAGATGCTCCGCTCCGACGATCTGCTGGGTGTGGGGATGGAGGCGGACGCGCTCCGCACGCGGCTGCATCCCGAGAAGGTCGTGACGTATATTATCGACCGTAACATCAACTATACCAATTTCTGCACTGAGTATTGCACGTTCTGTGCTTTCTACCGGCCCCTGGGTTCGCCGGAAGGTTATATCCAGCCTCTCGAGTCCATTTACCGGAAGATCGACGAAACCGTGGCTCTGGGCGGCACCGGAGTCCTGATGCAGGGCGGGCTGCATCCCGACTTGAAGATCGACTACTACGAGAATCTTCTGTCGAGCGTCAAGCGGCGTTACCCTCAGATTCATCTGCATTGCTTTTCGGCCCCGGAGGTGTTGAACATCGCCGAGGTTTCGAGCCTCAGCCTGCGCGACACGATTGCGCGGCTGATGGATTCCGGGCTCGACTCCATTCCCGGCGGAGGCGCCGAGATTCTGGACGACGAGGTGCGCCGCCGCATCGCCCGCCTGAAATGCACGACGGAGGAGTGGCTCACGGTGCATCGCACGGCGCACGAGCTCGGCTTGCGCACCACCGCCACCATGATGTTCGGCTGCGGCGAATCCCTCGAGCACCGCCTGAAACACTTCGAGCGCGTCCGCCGCCTGCAAGAGGAGACCGGCGGATTCACCGCCTTCATCCCCTGGATGTTCCAGCGCGAGCACACCTCGCTGGGAAATCTCATCAAGGAAGAAGCCACGGCGGTGGATTACCTGAAGACGCTCGCCGTGGCGCGCCTCTACCTCGACAACATTCTGAATGTCCAGGCCTCGTGGCTGACCCCCGGCCACAAGATCTGCCAGATCGCCCTGCGCTTCGGCGGCAACGACGTGGGAAGCATCCTCATTGAGGAAAACGTCGTCCGCGCCGCCGGTTGCACCAACACCACCAACGAAGCGGAGCTGTGCCGGCTGATCGCCGATGCCGGCTTCCGACCCGTCAAGCGCGACACCCTGTATCGCACCTCCTTCCTGAACTGAGCGCCCTCCCCCCGCAGGGTCACGCACCGGCGCGGCGCTGCGGCGCGATTTTTCGTTCACACCCTCCCCTCTGTCTGCCGATAGGTAGGCTAGAGGAGTTGGAGGATGGGGCGGCGCGGGGGGAGAGGCAAAGGGCGGGGAGCGCTGCAATCGCTCCGGGGTCTGATTCGGAATTCTCTGCGCGCGGCGACGCTCGGCATTCTTCTTTCCCCATGCGCGCTGTTCGCCGCCCAAGCGTACGGCGAGTTGCCCCTGGCCTTTGAGGCGAACCGGGGCCAATGGAGTGACCAAGTCAAATTCGTTGCGCGCGGCGAAGGGTACACCCTTTTCCTGATGCCGGCGGAAGCGGTACTGGTACTTCGAAAGGCGTCACCAGCCCCGGCGCTGAAGTCCGAAACTGGAAAATCGAAACTGGAAACTCGAAACTCGAAAATCGAAACTCGTCAATCCAAAATCCGGAACCCAAAATCCAAAATCCAAAATCCCATGTCCTCTGCCTCTTCGGTGCTGCGCCTGACCTTCCCGGAGGGCAATCCCAACGCGCGCGTCGTCGGCCTCGCCGAGCAGCCCGGCAAGACCCACTACCTGATCGGCAGGAATCCGCGCGATTGGCGCACCGATGTCCCGACCTACGGGCGCGTGAAGTTTGAACAAATCTTCCCGGGAATTGACCTGGTCTTCTACGCCAAGCAGCCGAAGCGTGGCGGAGAGTCCGGCGCGCCGGGGCGTCAGTTGGAATTTGACTTCGTCGTCGCGCCCGGCGCCGACCCGGGCGCGATTCGGTTGGCGATTGAAGTTGGAAAATCGAAACTGGAAACTGAAAAGTCGAAAGTCGAAAAACACAAATCGCAGAACGAAAATCGGCAGACTTCCTCGAATCCCGAATCCCCGACCCCGAATCCCGTCGCCGTGCACGTGGCCGCGAGCGGCGACTTGCTCATCGCGGCGGGCGGCGGCGAGATTCGCTTCCGCAAGCCGATTGTGTATCAAGAAAACTCGTCAGTTGTCAGTGGTCAGTTGTCAGTTGGTCCGGACAACGGGCGGTGGACAACGGAAGCCGCCAATCCCAATCCCAAAATCCCTAATCGGCAATTTGTGGATGGTCGTTACGTGCTCCGCGAATTGAAATTCAAAACTGGAAACTCGAAAATCGACAATCGACAATCGCAAACTACGACCCCCGCAGCTAATTCACCATTCACAACTCACAATTCAAAATTTGAAGTCGGCTTCGAAATCGCTCCTTATGACCGGACGAGACCTCTGGTGATTGATCCCGTCCTGGCCTACTCCACGTATCTTGGCGGGACGGGGTTGGACTACGCGGAGGGAATCGCCGTTGACGCGGCGGGCAGCGCTTATGTGGTTGGGTACACCAACTCAACCGACTTCCCGCTTTCCAATCCTGCTCAGGCGGCTGGCGGCGGCACGTGCGGGAGCGGTCTCGATGTCTATCCATGCCCTGACGTCTTCATCGCCAAGCTGAATGCGGCGGGCACGGCTCTGGTCTATTCGACCTACATCGGCGGGAGTGGGGAAGACTACGGGATGGGAATCGCCGTCGACGCCTCCGGCAACGCTTATGTGACCGGTTACACGAATTCCGCGGACTTTCCGCTGACCGATCCGCTCCAATCCTCCATGGGAGGCGGCTACGACGCGTTCGCCCTGAAGTTGAATCCCCAGGGCTCGGTTCTTGTGAGCTCGACGTATCTCGGCGGCGGCGGCGATGATTACGGTTACGGCATCGCCCTGGCGCCCGGAGGCGAGGTTTTGCTCGCCGGCTTTACTTCCTCCCCCGACTTTCCCACCACGGCGGGAGCGATTGGAGAGGCATACGGGGGCGGACCGTACGACGCGTTTGTCTCCCGGCTCGACCTGGCGGGCGCGGCGCTCGTCTATTCCACATATCTGGGAGGAAGCGGTGAGGACTTCGCGAACGACATCGCCGCGGATGCGGCGGGCAACGCCTATGTGACCGGCTACACAAACTCCGCCAATTTTCCTGTTGCCGGCGCTTTGCAGGGAACATACGCCGCAGGCGTCTGTGGCGCCGAGCCCAGCACGTTCTCGTGCTACGACGCTTTCGTCACCAAACTGAGTGCTGAAAGCGGAACTCTCGCCTACTCCACGTACCTGGGCGGCAGGGGAAGTGAGTACGGGTACGGAATCGCCGTGGATGGCGACGGCAACGCCTTCGTGGCGGGCGCAACGACCTCCACCGATTTTCCTGTGAGCGCGAGAGCTCTCCAGACCGCGGGCGGAGGTGTAAGCGTCGATGCATATGTCACCAAGCTGGACCCCAGCGGCGCTTCAATCCTGTACTCCACCTACCTGGGCGGGCTGGGCGCGGAAGCCGCGCTGGACGTAGCAGCGGATGGAGGTGGAAACGCCTACGTCACGGGTTACAACTTGGGGGGCGGCTTTCCGGTGGCGAGTCCCCTGCAAACCGCCGGCGCCGGCCATTTCGACGCCTTCCTCGCCAAGCTGGACGACGCCGGCACCGCTCTGGTGTTCTCAACTTATCTGGGCGGAAGCGGTCAGGACAAGGGGAACGCTGTGGCGGTGGACTCTTCGGGTAACGCCTACGTCACGGGCGGCACGTTCTCAACTGATTTTCCCGTATCCGCGGAGGCGTTTCAGACTGTCTATGCGGGCGGCTCGTTCGAGGGTTTTGTGGCGAAGATGGCGGACCTCGGGCGACCGGTGGGAACCCCGCAGGAAATCAGTCTTCTGTTTCCCGACCAGGGCGTGGGGACGACGAGCGTCGCGCAGCCCGTGAGCTTCAGCAACAGCGGCGACGCGGAACTTCTGATTTCCAACATATCGGCGAGCGGCGATTTCGCGCAAACCAGCGATTGCGCGGAGTCCGTCCCACCGGGTGGCCACTGCGCGTTGGAGATCACATTCTCTCCCACGGCAATGGGACCTCGAACCGGGAGTGTCAGCGTCGAGCACAACGCCGCCGGAAGCCCATTCGTGGTCCATTTGGCCGGCAATGGAGTGGCCGCCCCCGCGCTGGAGATTTCTCCCGCGTCTCTCAGTTTCGGCGAGCAGTCCGTGGGCACGACGGGCGCCGGGCAAACGATCACACTGCGCAACGTCGGCGATGCTCTGCTGACCTTTTCGAGTATTTCCACCAGCGACGACTTTGCGCAATCCAACATCTGCGGCCAGTCTCTCGCGGTGGACAGCGGCTGCAGCATGGCGGTCACCTTCACGCCATTGACCCCCGGAACGATCGCGGGCGCCGTCACGATCGTCGACAACGCGCCCGGCAGCCCGCACGTCGTCGCCCTGAACGGGACCGGTCTTGGGCCCGCGGTGTCAGTCTCCCCGGCGTTCCTTGTGTTCGGTGATCAGCTCGTCGAGGCGACGAGCTCGCCCCAAACGCTCACGCTCACCAACGCCGGCAATCGCCCCCTGGAGATCTCAAGCATCACGATCAGCGGTGATTTCGTCGAGAGCAAAGATTGCGCCGCCACCCTAGCCGCCGGAAGTTCCTGCACCCTGCAGGTGAGCTTTACGCCGGTGGCGCGAGGTGAGCGGACCGGCGCCCTCACCATCAGTCACAACGGACTCGACAGCCCGACTGCGGTGAGCCTGACGGGGACAGGCGTGGCACCCGTTATCAGTCTTTCGCCTCCCGAACTTCAATTCGGTCAGCAGCCCGTGGGGACAACAAGCCCGCCGCAAGCGGTGGCCCTTGCGAATTCCGGCGACGCGCCGCTGAACATCCTGGGCATCGAGGCCACCGGAGACTTTGCGCAGACGAACAATTGCCCGGGCAGTGTGGCAGCCGGCGGCCAATGCGCCATCAGCGTGACCTTCACCCCGGGGGTTGCCGGCAGCCACACCGGGGCGGTCGCCATCACTCACAATCCATTGAGTGAATCGTTCACCTTGGGCCTTTCGGGAATGGGCACGGATTTTTCGATATCCGCCACACCGGCATCGGCAACGGTCAGCGCGGGCGAGACGGCCACCTATTCACTCACTCTGAATCCCATGGCGGGATTCAGCGGCCAGGTTTCGCTCGACTGCAGCGGCGCGCCGAAGGCGGCGGCCTGCACAGTCGCCCCTGAGGAAGTCAGCGTTAACGGATCGGGTTCCGCGACGGCGGCGGTGACGATCAAGACTACGGCGAGCTCGCTCGCGCCGACGACAGGCAGCAGACCGGATGATTTCATGCCGTCCGCACCGGTCGTCCTCAGGATGCTTTGGCTCTTCATTCTGACTTCCCTGGCATTGGCCGGTTGGAGGAACCCGAAACGTCGCGCCCGATTGGGTCTGGGGGGAGTGTTACTCTCCGCCGCTCTTTGGATCGCTTGTGGCGGAGGCGGCTCGGCGAGCGCCCCCGCGCCCAAGCAGGGAACTCCCCCCGGGAACTACACGCTGACCGTGACCGCGACTTCCGAGGGAATCACTCGCAGTGCCACCGTCACTTTGAGGGTGAATTAGAAGGTCTGCGTCATCTGATTCGCCTCCTCGCGCCGTGTCCGGACCGGAGCAAATCCCTTCGTTTACTTTTCCATCCGTCTATGATAGAAGTTCGCGCTTCGGGGAGCTCCTATGCATCTGAGCCCTGTCGATTACGCGATCATCGGTATTTACTTCATTTTTGTTCTGGGGATCGGTTTCGCGCTTCGCGGCCGGATGAAGACCAGTGAGGACTTTTTCCTCTCCGGACGATCCATCCCCGGCTGGATCACCGGCCTGGCCTTCATGGCGGCGAATCTGGGGGCGCTGGAAGTGATGGGCCACGCCGCCAACGCCGCCAAGTACGGCATGTTCGTCAATCATTTCTACTGGCTGGCGGCCATGCCGGCGATGTGCTTTGTCGGCGTCTTTATGATGCCGTTCTATTACGGCAGCAAGGTGCGCAGCGTCCCGGAATTCCTGAAGAAGCGCTACAACGAAAAAACGCGGACACTCAACGCGCTCTCCTTCGCCGTCCTCACGCTGCTGGTTTCGGGCATCGACCTCTACGCCATGGCCATCCTGTTCCAGCGGATGCTGAACTGGCCGTTCTGGTCGAGCGTCGTCGCTTCGGCGGCGATCGTGGCGATTTATATCTATCTCGGCGGTCTGACCTCATCCATCTACAACGAGGTTCTGCAGTTTTTCCTCATCGTCTTCGGATTCTTGCCCCTGGCGATCATGGGCCTGAAGGAAGTGGGCGGCTTTGCGGGCCTGGAGCGCAGCTTGCCCGATCCCAGCTACGCGCACACCTGGGCGAATATCTGGTCGGCCAGCCAGAATCCCATGGGCATCAACTGGTTCGGGACGGTTTTTGGTTTGGGCTTTGTCCTCTCGTTTGGTTACTGGTGCACGGACTTTCTCGTTGTGCAGCGCGCCCTGGCGGCCAAGGATATGGCCGCCGCCGAGCGCACCCCGCTGATCGCCGCCGTCCCCAAGATGTTCTTCCCGCTGCTCATCGTCCTGCCGGGACTGGTGGCCATCTCCCTGGATCCCACACTCACAAAACTCCTCGACGGGCGTTATGACAACGCCATCCCGGCGCTGCTGGGTAGATACTACCCCTCGGGGCTGCTGGGGATCGGCCTGACGGCGCTGCTGGCGAGCTTCATGTCGGGCATGGCGGGCAACGTCACCGCCTTCAACACGGTGTGGACCTACGATATCTATCAGACCCACATCAACCCGGGAAGACCCGACGGCCACTATCTTAAGATGGGGAAGTGCGCCACGGTGTTTGCGGTGGCGGCGGGCATCGCCACGGCGTTCATCGTCCTGAGGTTCAACAACCTCATGGATTATCTCCAGCTCTTGTTTGCGTTCTTCAATGCGCCGCTCTTCGGCACATTTTTGTTGGGAATGTTCTGGAAGCGGACCACGCCGAACGCCGCCTTCTCCGGATTGCTCAGCGGAACTCTGGGCGCGATGGGCCATTACGCGCTCTATGCCTTTGGGGCCATCCATTATCCGACGGACATGGCGGCGAATTTCTACCAGGCCATATACGCCTTCGCGATCTGCTTCGGCGTCACCGTTATCGTGACCTTCTTCACCGAGCCGAAGAAGGAAGAAGAACTGGTTGGCCTGGTTTACTCGCTGACCCCGAGACCGAAGATCGAGGGCCTGCCCTGGTACAATCGGCCCGGAATCCTGGCTTTGGGTATTCTTGGGACTTGTATCGTATTGAACATCATCTTCTGGTAGGGATCATGGGATTAGACATTCGCTGGCCGATCGCCCTGCTGTTTTCGATTTACGGGCTCATCTTGGTCGTCTACGGGTTCTTCGTGGGCCCCGAGGCCTCCCAGACGCGGTCGCTTGGCGTCAACATCAACCTGTGGTGGGGAGTGGTCATGCTGGGTTTTGCCTTGTTTATGGGGATCCTTGCGCTCCGGGGCTCACGGCAAGACCGGCCATGACGGAGCTCCGCTGGAATCCCACCGTCCGCGAGTGGGTTTCGACCGCCTCCCACCGACAGCACCGCCCCCTCATGCCCGCTGACTGGTGCCCGTTCTGCCCGGGCTCCGGGCGGGTGCCGGAAGATTATGACGTCCACATCTATCCGAACGATTTCCCGGCCTTGTCCATTCCCGCGCCCGAGCCGGCGATCGAGGGCGACGATTTCTACCGGGTGGAGCGTTCCCACGGGCGATGCGACGTGGTTCTCTATCATCCGGACCACAACACGTCACTCCCCCAACTTTCGCTCGACCATCTGACGCGGTTGGTGCGGCTCTGGCGGAAGAGGTTCGTCGAGCTCAAGACCACGCCGGGCATTCGCTACGTCCTGATCTTTGAGAACAAGGGCGCGGTGATCGGCGTCACCATGCCGCACCCCCACGGGCAGATCTACGCCTTCCCGTTTGTCCCTCCGCGGCTGAAGAGGGAACTGGAATCCGCGCGGGCTCACCACCGGGCGCGAGGGCGCTGCCTCTTCTGCGACATCCTTCGCAAAGAGCGCCGCCAGGGAGAGCGCCTGGTGGCCGAGAACGACACGTTCACCGCGTTCATTCCGTTCTACGCGCGCTGGCCCTACGAGGTCCATATCTATTCGCGACGCCATCTGGGAACGATCGACCAATTTCGGAAAGCCGAGGAACAGGGGCTCGCCGAAATCCTCAAGTGGGTGACCCTCAAGTACGACAACCTGTTTGAGATGTCTTTCCCTTACATGATGCTGCTCCACCAGGCGCCCACGCGAGGCAGATTTCCCCATTTTCATTTCCATATCGAGTTCTATCCACCGCACCGCAGCAAGGACAAGCTGAAGTACCTGGCGAGCGTGGAGACGGGCGCGGGGAGCTTCTTGAACGACTCCCTGGCCGAAGAAAAGGCCGCGGAGCTGCGCGCCGTCAAGCCCACTCGCCGCCGCGATCTTCAGTAATCTCTCCGAAAAGGCGGATGACCGTGATTGAGGAAACCTTTCAGAAGATTTTCGGGGCGCCCCCCGAGGTGGTGGTTCGTGCTCCGGGGCGCGTGAACTTGATCGGCGAGCACACCGATTACAACGACGGATTCGTGTTGCCCGCGGCGATCGACCGGCACATTGTTTTCGCGGGCCGCCGCCGCGACGACCGCACGGTGCGCGCGCACTCGGCGGATTTTCAGGACTCGGTCGAATTCAGCCTGGACGACATTCAACGCGACACCGCCCACTCGTGGAGCAATTATCTGCGCGGCGTCTCGAAATTCCTCGAGGAAGACGGCCATCGGCTTGGCGGCGCCGACGTGGCGTTCGGCGGCAACGTGCCGCGTGAATCGGGGCTGAGCTCTTCGGCGGCGCTGGAGGTGGGTGCGACCGCCTTCTGGCGGAAGATGATGGACCTCCGGCTCGACCCGGTGTATGCGGTCAAGCTCTCACGCCGCGCCGAGAATGAATTTGTCGGCGTACCCTGCGGGATCATGGACCAGTTCATTTCCGCGCTCGGCCGGCAGGACCACGCGTTGTTTCTCGACTGTCGCGATCTGACCTACCGGCACGTGCCGCTGCGCGGTGACGTAAAGATCGTGGTGTGCAATTCCGGCGTCAAGCGCGCGCTGGCGCAGTCCGAGTACGAGGTGCGCTTGAAACAGTGCCGTCAAGCAGTGGCGCAACTGGGAACCTCCGGGCTGGCCGTGAAGTCCTTGCGGGAGGTTGACACGGACGATTTGGAAGCGGGGCGGAAGGCGCTGACGGAGATTCTCCTCCGCCGCGCGCGTCATGTGGTGACGGAAAACGAGCGTGTGCTGGAGGCGGTCAAGGTGCTCGAGGAGGGCGACCTCGAACGCTTTGGCGAGCTGATGAACGCCTCGCACATCAGCTTGCGTGACGACTACGAGGTGAGCTGCAAAGAGCTTGATGTGCTGGTAGAGCTCGCCTGGAAGCAGCCGGGAGTGCTAGGCGCGCGCATGACCGGAGCGGGTTTCGGCGGGTGCACCGTCAACCTGGTCCGCCAGAACGCCGCCGAGGCTTTTGCCGAAGCCGTGGCGCGCGGCTACCAGGACGCTCTGGGCCTCAAGGCCGAAGTCTACGTCTGCCAGGCTTCCGCCGGCGCGTTTGCTGAAGTGCAATAGGCAGAAAGCAGCCGGCCGCAGGCAGTCAGGAGTCGCGACTCGTTTTTCGACAATATTCTTGCCCATTCCAGCGCGATATTCGAATCGGAAACGTCAGCAACGACTGATGGGAGGTCGGCTGTTCACGCCTTGTTCATTCAACAAGCTTCTGGCTTTGCAGGAACATCGCTAGCTGCTGTCCGCCTACTGCTTACTGCCTACTGCCTACCGCTTACTGCCAACTGCCAACTATGTTCTACTGCGGCGGTGGGCCCTTGATGACCATGATGGCGATGCCCAGCAGGAAGAAGACCATCAGGGCGAAGAGCAGGGCGCGGGCCAGCGGGCTGGCTTCTCCCTCGATGAACGGGCAGGGGGCCTGAGGCGTCCGGCGTCGCGCCAGATACCAGGGAAAGACGAGAATCCAGAGCAGCATTACGCCGATTCCCCAGCGCAGCGGCTTGGCCACTCCCTTCCTCTGCGCGTCGTAGAATACCCAGGCTGAGCACAGGATGACCACCCCGCCGAGCACCCATTGGCTGATCTCCGGGCCGAGGAGTTGCTGCGTGATTACCGCGGCGAGCAGCCAAGCGGCCAGCACAGAAAGGAATATCATCCAGGAGAATCGTGCCGGCTCCAGGGGTGGCAAGTTCGCTTCCGGGGGTTCAGGCGCGGTGACGGGAGCTTGTTGTTTCCGAATCAGCGCGGGATCGACAGGCTGCTTGCAGGCGACGCAAACTCGACAGGTGGGCGCCAGCATCTGCCCGCAGGCGGGACAGGCAAACGGCTCGTCGTCCGCGACGCCCCGCGCGTCACGGTCGGTGGGGGGCAACTCAGCGCCTTCAAGGTCTGTATGCTCGTCCATCAATTGTGCTCGACCGGTTTGCCTGTCGAATCATTAAACTCTTGGCCCAACAATTCGAGAACTCAATCTTTCTCGTTCCACCCTTGGTGCTCATTCCAGTCTAGCACCTGACGGTGAATCTCAGTCCGCCGAAGTTCGGCGAAGCGCCGGATTCTTCCCAGCGCGCGGTTGCCTCCCTGAGATTGATAGAACCAGCCCGCCTCCTGGGCGCGCGCCGCGACGTCTCCGGGAACGTGTACCACAAACTCCTGGTAGCGATAGGGTGTTTGGGGGGCCGAGGCCGGATCGTACAAGCGGTCCGTGAAGACCTTCGTCTCGCCCCAGGCAGCGTCCTCGCGCGCCAGCTCCTGCAGCGCTTTGATCACGAAATAGCCGTTCACAATGTGGTCGATGTGGCCCTGGGCCGGCGGGTGCGCGGCAAAGACGGCCTCAGGCCGGAACTTGCGCATCAGTTCCTTGACGACCTCAATCACCGGTTGGCGCGCAAAGGGAAGGTTCGGCCGGACCAATCCTTCGTAAGGCGCGCGGTCTGAGGCGAGGAGGACGGAGAGATAAGGATTGGCCGCTTCCTTGTGCCGATACCAGATCTCGCCCGACCCACCGTCCGGCAAACCGAGGAAATGGACGTGCTCACGCGAAAGGCCCAGGTGAGACAGAGAGGCGCGTGTCTCCTCCATGCGCAGCGCCCCGAAATTTAATGCCTCGCTGGGACCGCACGAGCGTTCGTAATAGCGGTCGCAGGAGCCGGCGTCGCCACCGGTGAAATAGACAATCTCGAGGGGAATGCGGTTTTCGACCGCGGCGCGGATTAGTCCCGCCTGCGTCGTGTCGTCGTCCTCGTGCGCGCAGAAGATGAGAATGGACTTAGGCAGGGAATTGGACCCGATTTCGAGATTGTTCTCGGCCAGAATCTTTCCCGAAGGGTCCTTCACCTGAATCACGACTTGGAAAACCCCGCCCATGTCGGAAGGCAGCGCAAACGTCACTTCCTTGTCGAGTGCGGGGGCGCGCGCCTCGAGGTCGACGCCGTCCGCGACCGTCTTTTCCCCGAACCCGGCGCTGCCCAGGCTGCGCAGCGACGCGTGAATGGAGACTCCCGGCCAGGTCTCATCGGTTGGATTGCGAACCGAGAATTGCACCGTTGCTTGTCCCCCAATGCGAAACATGGTGTGCGCGCGATTGAATTGAATCGCTGCGGCATTCAGCGCGGGCGGTTCGAAATCTCGATAACTCGTCGTATCGACGCTGCGGAGATCGGGATAGGCATATTGGAGAGGATAAGGCCTCGGGAAATCGACGCCGGGCGGATGAATGAAAACCAGGGAGCTGAATGCGATGTCGTAGACGTTCTTTCGCTCGCGATCCCAGATGATGACGCCGTATTGCTGAACGCTGGGTTGTTTTACCTCCTTCGCCACCAAGGGCGTTCCTGTTCTGACGTCCACCTCCGCGTGCTTCGCGAGCGTGACTCCTTCGGCGAGAGGCACGGTCGCGGGAGGTGGGGTGCTTGCAGGCGGCGCAATCCACGGCCAGTGGCGTTCGGAGAATTCCACGAGCAGCCCGCTGAGAGGTTTGTCGGTAAGGTTCTCGATCGTCGCTCGGCATTGGACCGGATCGCCGGAGGTGTAGAAGGCCTTGTCGAGCTCGATTCGCTTGATGCGCACGAGCTTCCGGTGGACGGCGAAGGAAGCGGAGTTTTCGCGGGAGTTGATGATCTCGTGGGTTTTCGGGTTTCTAGTTATCAGGTCAACTTCGTAGAGCCCGGTGCGGGCGTCTGCGGGGATTTCCCAAACTTGCTGGTAGCCGGTGGAATAATCCGACTTTGAGGCCAGAAAGGATTTGGCCAACGGAATCTCTTCCAGAATCCGCTGATTGATACCGGCGTAACGGAGGGTGATTGCCAGGTCCACGGGACCGTCAAGGTAGAGCTGCGCACCAAGGTGGGCCGGATGTGTCTTCCGAGGATCGGGATAAACAACCTTGAAGCGAAGTTGATCTCCAATGTTGTAGTTGATTCTCTCCGGGACCAGTTGGATGCCGTCCTGCGCCCGGGCGGTCCCGGCCACGAGCAAGAGACCAAGCCCCATCGCAAGAGCTGTTAAGGTGCCACGCGAGGAGGGACGGTACACAGCCCAAGCCTTCAGTTTTTTCTTGCGGAACATGAACACCCCCTGTGGAGTAAAGAGCGATTATAGAGTTAGTAGGACACGCCGTCGAGGTTGCGGTGCCCGCGAAGATGCGCGCTTTGGGCGCCGGAGAAGCAGAGATCGTCTCGAATTGCCACGAACTACTGAGGGGCGCTGGAGAGGAATCGGCGGCGCTCGTAGCGATTGAAGATGGCCTGGGTGACGAGTAGCAGCAAGGCAATGGCCGCAAGCAGCCACATGCCCGATCTGACGCCGGCGTGTTGGGCGATGTAGCCGACCGCGGGCGGAACCACCGCACCGCTGAACAGTGCCAGGGTCATCAGAATGCCGAACACTGTGCCGAAGAGTTTGGAGAAATAGGTGCTCGCGGTTCCTGCGGTGGTGGGGAAGACCGGCGCGTAACTCAGGCCGCAAATCACGATCCCGGCGGTGGCCACGGCGACGTTGGGTGAAACCGCGAGCAGCACCAACCCGATTGTGGCTCCGACGGAAGCTCCCAGCACCAAGCGCGGCCCGCGAACCTTCTTCACTACCTGGCTGGCTGCCAGCCTCCCCACCATCATCATGACCCAGAAAACCGTGAGAATTGTTTTGGAGGTCTGCGGCGCCGCCTGGAATTCCTGTTCGAGGTAGGTACGAATCCAGCCGGCGGTTGAGATTTCGATCGCTGAGTAGAAAAAGAGCACCCAGGCGAGGATGATCACCGCCGGGTCGAGGGCCATTCGGCGCGCTCCCTTCCAGTCAAATCCCCCGGTCGCTTTTCGGGGCGGGAATGTTTCGGCCAGCGCCACCACGGCCACGGCGGCCACAAGCGCCGCAATCAGCCACAGGGTGGCGACGAGCCCCAGCCGTCCGGTCAACAGAGTGACCACCGACGGGAAAAAGATGGCGCCCACACCGAAGAAGATGCCGCCCAGGTTCAACGCCGAGGAAGGATTCTCGGGATAGAGGTCAGGAATGAGCGTATTTGAGGCGCTCATCGCGGAGCTTCCG
>Ga0307378_10007188_pt1 | contig 15033 bp, 12 predicted proteins | sample UN1MG_FD_202238 | JGI IMG/M metagenome (GOLD analysis project Ga0307378, IMG submission 202238) | Soil microbial communities from Risofladan, Vaasa, Finland - UN-1 | ecosystem: Environmental > Terrestrial > Soil > Coastal area > Acid sulfate soil | place: Finland: Risofladan, Vaasa | collected...
TGACCCCTTTATTTCGCATAAGTTCATTCAGAGACTACGTCCCCTCTTGCGCTGGTTCATGATTTAATTCTCGCGCATTTCTTAGTCAAATCTTTTTGGAATTTACACCTCTTTACGAAATAACAGTTTCTATCTTCGTCAGTTTTGCCCCGATCACCGAAGCGATGACCACCAGGGTCGTGGAGATGAAAATCATCATAATTCCCAGGGCGGAGAGCTGCCCCCACAAGCCGTCCTCGGCAAAGCGGAGGATCTGTACAGCCAGGACTTCGGTTCCCGGCCTGGAGAGCACGACCGAGAGGGTCAGTTCCCGGACGAACATGGTGGCCATCAGGATCCATCCCGATACGATCCCGGGGATCAGCAAGGGGATTACGATCCGGCGCAGCGTATAGAGGGTTCCCCCGCCGCAGACCCTGGAGGATTCTTCGAGGTGACTATGAATTTGTACGAAGGCGCTGGTCATCGGCCGAATCCCGTAAGGAAGGTACGTGGCGATGTAGCCGATCAGGAGCGACCAAATCGTGGCATACAGGGGCGTTCGGACGAAGAACCACATGAAGCCCACACCGACGACGATCCCGGGAAAGGAAAAGGACAAGAAGCTTAACGATTCCAGAGCGCCGGCGGCGGGGGTGCGGATCTTGACGATAGTGTAGGCGACGAAGATAGAAAGGATCACCCCCAGTGTAGCTCCCCCAATGCCCAGGAAAACGCTGTTTTTCAAGGAAAGCAAGGAGATGGGATCCCTTAGCACTTCCATCCAGTTCTTCCAGCTCATCATGGCGAAGGCCTTCGCGCTCGGCACCATGGAGTAGGGAATAAGGGAGGTGTAGAACAGTACCAGAACCGGCAGCACGATCAAAACAGAGGAAATAAGGGCAACGATTCCAAAAAGAGGATATTTGGCATTCTTCAGATTGATCACGGTGGGCCGGTATCCCCTGCTTGAGATCGTTACGTATTTCTCGCTCTCCGAGGTCAGGTAGCGATAGAGGTAAATGAGCGAAATGGACGTCGCCAGGACGCTCATGCCCACCGCCGCCGCCATGCCGAAGTCTGCGGCGAAACCGGTAGCGATGATGCGGTAGATATGGGTCGACAATACATATATCCGCCCTGGCATGCCAATGATGGAGGGAACGGCGAAGGACGCCAAGCTCCGCACGATGACCAGTATGACGGAGGACAAGATGGCAGGCCTGAGAACCGGCAGGGTAATTCTGCCCAGCGTGCGAAGATCCGAGCTCCCACACACCTTGGAAGACTCTTCCAATGAGACGTCAAAAGACGACATGGCCGGGGCGAGGATCAGATAGGCGATGGGCAGATCCAGCAGCCCCTCCACCAGGATCATTCCCGGCAGCGTATAAATGTTGAACGGAGCGCCCTCCAGGCTGAGGATCTCTCGCAACAAGAGGTTGAGTATACCATTGGAGGGATTCAGGAGAAGAACCCAGCTCACGGAGAAGAGGATGTGGGGTATCATCATCGGGATAATGGAGATGATCCGGAACAGGAATTTAAACGGGATATTGGTTCTGGTATTCAGATAGGCCAGGAACAGGGCAAGGACGGTGGCGACAAGGGCAGAGCCGATAATGAATATGACCGTATTTACAATGATGCTGGCGAGAGCTGGATCGGTATAGGATCGGATGTATTTTTCCAGGGTGAAGGTGCCGAAGGCTCCCAGGCCCTCAGAGAAGCTTCCGAAAACAAGCATGACCACGGGACATACCGTTAGAAAGCCCACAATAGCAATAAGGCTCGGCGTCAGTGTCGTTCTGGTAGTAAGCATCGTTCTGCTCATTTCGAGAGCACGAAACAGTGATCCGGATCGAAGGAAAGGGCGATCTCATCCCCTTCCTTGACGTTGGCGGTTGGCTCTATCCTGGTGATCAGGCGAGTGTCTGTGATGCTGATCTCACCCTCGTAGGCCTCTCCCACGAAGATTAGGGATTCCACCCTTCCCCAGAAGATGTTGCGGCCGTCTCCGGTGTCTCCTTCCATTAACTTGATGAACTCAGGGCGGATGCAGAGAGTCACCGCATTTCCAGGCGATAAATCGGGACATTTTTGACAGGCGATGGTGCCGATGCCGGAATCGATAATCGTGTAAGAATCCTCAACGGCCTTCACCTTACCGTCGATCAGGTTCGCACGGCCAATGAAATCCGCCACGAATCGATGATCGGAATCGAAATAGATCTTTTTGGGTGTCCCGATCTCTACGATGCGCCCGTCCCTCATCACCGCCACGGTGTCGGACAGCGACAGGGCTTCAATCCGGTCGTGGGTCACGTACACGGCCGTGATTTTCAATTCGGTGAGAAAGCTTCGCAACTCCTTGCGCGTCTCTTCTCTCAGCTTGGCGTCCAGGTTGCTCAGAGGCTCGTCGAACAGGATCACCTTGGGCTCGGCAACCAAGGCCCGGGCCAGGGCCACGCGCTGCTGCTGGCCGCCGCTCAATTTCGTCGCCGGGCGGTTCTCGAAACCCTCCATCTGCACAAACCGCAATGTCCTCTCGACTTTCCTCTTGATGTCCTCTTTGGGTTCCTTTCGGGTTTGGAGGGGGTATGCGACGTTATCGAAGACGTTCATATGGGGCCAGATGGCATAGGTCTGAAACACCATGCTCAGCCCCCGTTTTTCCGGGGGCACGAAGATGTTCTTTTCCTCGGACCAGACGATTTCCTCCCCGATCGCGATCTCTCCCGAGTCCGGCGTTTCCAATCCGACAATGCACCGCAGCAGGGTGGTCTTGCCGCACCCACTCGGGCCTAAGAGGGTGAAGATTTGATTTGCCGGAATCGTCAGATCGACATTCGCCAGGGCCTTGATCCTCTTGCCCTCAGAGAAAAAATCCTTGCTCAGGCTCTTGATTTGAATCTCCATGGCTCGCTACTGATAAGGTCCCGAGACCGAGGGCACTCGATCTCAGGACCACGAAGTTGTTGGAATGAGCGGGGGAAAAACGCCCTTCGGCACTTAAAAAATCTTCTTGAATTCGTCTCCCCAATAGCGGATTTCGTCATCCGACAGCACCCGAATGGGCAGGACTTTTGCCTGGTCGATGCCGTCAATGGGGGGATAGACACCCGGGTGGAGAACGTACTCACCCACCTTATCGGCCAGCATCTTCATGGCATCTCTGGACAGCCAGTAATCCACGAACAGCTTGGCAGCATTGGGGTGCCGGGCGGTGGCGGTGATGGAGATTCCCCGGGGGGTGCCCAGCAAGGGTTGTTCAACCCTGGCCCAATCCAGAGGGGCAGGTGCCTTGGTGATGATGTATTTCGGCATAGATATGGCGATCAGCTTCTCGCCGCTCTCCACCGGTGCGGGGGTGGGGCCGAAGGATGTGACGAACATCGGCTTATTGGCCGCGAGCCCCTTGACGAACTTCATCCAGGCCTCTTCCGAGGGGAACACATTCTCCTTCAGTCCGATGAGCCAGGAAATGGTGGTCGCATGGGCAGAGGGGTTGGCCATAACGATCTTTCCCTGCCATTTGGGGTCCGTCAGATCCTCATACCGCTTGGGAACGTCCTCCGGCTTGACAAGCTCCTTGTTGTAAATCAGGGCGACGTATTCGATGCCGAAAATCTGAATCTTGTCGTCTTTTCTCGTCCATTCGGGATAGCCGGCTGCAGCGGGGGATTGGTATGAGGCCAGGACACCCTTATCCTTCAGGAGGTTCATGATCGGCAGGGGTGCCTGAAGCACGTCGGCCATAAGCTTTCCGGCCTGGTGCTCCGTCAAGACGGTCGCGAGGAATTTCGAGGTAGATATCCTCGTATACTCTCCCTTGACGCCCTTAACCTTGGTGAACTCCCCCATGATGGGTTGGATGGCCGTGATGTTGGCGTAAAACGCGACTTTACCCTCCTCTTTTGCCTTCTCAGCCAGGGCCTGCTCTGCTGGATATGCAGAAAGAGCCATGAAAACAATCAACAACAGCATTATGAGTTTCTTCATAGTTACACCTCCCTTAAGGTTATATTATATATGCACTATTATGTATCTATGTCAACTAACCCGAGCTGTTGGGGCTGGGCCATGACAATACTGGTGATTTTCACTCGTTATCTTTCCAAGAACGCATGTGTTCGGAGCTTACAACCTCATTATTGCAACCACTATTGCATCTGAAAAGACTGACTGGCTCCCCTACCACATGGTATCCCTTGTACGTAAACAGTCATGCCTTGAGATTTTAGATCATCGAATTTCTTGAAACCCTTAACCTTATTTTATACGATATTATAGAGTAAACATACCACAATATTTTTTAATAAGATTTTGAACGTACACTCCTTGCCAGGATTGATAAGAACTCCCTTTTTATGAGAAGGAATATAGGGAAACTATCGTTGTGTGTCAAGCACACAATGCCTACATGATGTTGTTGTTGAAGACCTTTTGTGGAATTCGTTGGACGGTAATGTCTTAAAGCAACTAGGTAAAGACAGGTCTTTGGAGGATTTATTGCCCCAAAAGGGGCAAATTGGCGGGCTTGCCCGCCGTCTTTCTGGCGGGGTATTTTAGGTAAAAGTGGCTGCTGTGAAAGAAACGCAAACCAATCATTATCCGTGACGCCTGTGGAGCCCCACGGGGAAAGCCCGTGGCACCACTTAGTTTCGCCGATTCGCTTCGCGAACGGCGGGACTTAGCGGCACGACATCCCGATCGTAATCCCGACCACAAAAGGTCGGGACTAAAGCCGTGGCTTTCTGTGGTCGGGGTAAACCCTTTCATTTCATGTTTCCAGGAACTGTTTACTATGTAACAATTGTCAAAAAAAGATTTATCCTGCCTGTCGAAGCGAAGCGTAGATCCCGTTGAACCGGGTTCACCCCGCCTGCCGAATGGAATGTTATTTTCCCGTTTATTCCATCGGGGTGAAATTTACTCCTGTAACAGCGAAGTTTACCCCGTTAAATCCTCAAAGGCTATTTAACTGGGGCGTATTTCACTGGGGGACCCTCTGGGTGTTCAACTGGGGTTAAATCCTCAAAGGCAATTTAACTGGGGCCTATTTAACTGGGACTTGATCCCTTTACTTCTCTTGTTCTTTCATTGCCTTGACGACTTCAGTTATTCAACGTAGTTAAGGATGTCTCTTATTTCACAAATTATGATACGCTACCTGTGATGGCTTCTCCTTGACACATATGCCCGTTTTTTCTTATACTCATGGCTTCAGATAGTGCGTTCTTATCGCCCTGAATCAGGAAGATCTTTTCAGATTGATCTTTTAGGAGGAGGATTGAATGAGAAAGACAATCCATTTTAAGCTCAACGGGCGGCCGAAGAGTCTGGTCCTTGACCGCGAGCGCATGCTCCTTTGGGTATTACGCACGGATTTCGGTCTTACGGGTACCAAGTATGGTTGCGGTGAGGGGTTATGCGGAGCTTGTACCGTACTGGTTAACAACGAACCCGTCCGTTCTTGCCAGTTTCCTGTTGAAGATGTCGATGCTAAAGAAATCTTGACCATCGAGGGTCTGGCACGAAACGGTAGGCTTCATCCCCTGCAGGAAACCTTTATCAAGCACGATGCCCTTCAATGCGGATATTGCACCCCGGGGATGGTGCTCACTGCGTATAGTTTATTGATCCAAAATCCTCGGCCTACCCTTGAACAAATCAGAGAGGGTATGAATGAAAACCTCTGCCGATGTGGATCGTATCAGCGCATTATTCTGTCTATTCAGAATGCAGTCGGTGAGATGAAGGGAGGTCCGGTGCTGTGAAAAAAGACGACCCTCTTGACCTTGATTTTTATGACATAAAACCCGCCTTTCCTCTCAGCCGGCGAGAGTTCCTGAGATTGATGGGAGGAGGTCTCTTCATCCTTTTCTCCCTCGGCGATTCTCTAGCCGCCCAGGAACGACCGCGTCAGCGGAGGATTCGCGAGAGCCTTCCTGGTGATTTCAATGCCTTTCTCAGGATCGGCGAAGATGGCCGGGTCTCATGCTTCACGGGTAAGATAGAGATGGGCCAGGGCATTATCACTTCATTGGCCCAGATGCTGGCCGATGAACTCGAGGTTCCTCTAGATTCAGTGGATATGGTGATGGGTGACACTGCCGTATGTCCTTGGGATATGGGGACTTTTGGTTCCATGAGCACACGCTTTTTTGGACCTCCTTTGAGGGCGGCAGCAGCCGAAGCCCGGGCGGTTCTTATTGAGTTGGGAGCCGAATACTTGCAGACCTCTCCTTCCCAGCTTAAAGTTGAGGGCGGGGTCATATTCCATACGTCTCAAAGCCAAAAGAGGGTCACCTATGCTCAGCTCACCCAAGGCAAGAAGATTGCCAGACGACTGAAGAGGGAAGCGGTGTTGGAAAAGGCTTCGGATTTCACGATTGTGGGAGTCCCGGTTTTGCGCAGGGATGCAGAGGACAAAGTTACTGGGAAAGCCAAGTTTGCCGGAGACATTCGGGAACCCGGCATGCTTTATGCCAGGATCGTGAGGCCTCCCGCCCATGATGCCAGGTTGATTCGTGTGGATACTTCTGCGACCAAAAAGATTAAAGGCGCTCGGGTTATCGAGGCCGATGATCTTATTGCTGTTGTGCATGAAGATCCTGAATTGGCAGAAGAAGCGTTAAACCAGGTCAAAGCCCAGTGGATGAAGCCTGTAGCCACAGTGGACGAAACAACCATCTTTGATCACCTTGTTAAAGTTGCCCCTGAAGGGCAGGTCGTTTCGCAAGGGGGAAACCTGGCTGAAGGAAAAAGAATCTCCAAGTCTGTAGTCGAAAACACCTATCTGGATGGCTATGTGGCCCATGCACCGATCGAAACCCATACTGCCCTGGCTAAAATCGAGGGGGACAAGGCTACCATATGGGCATCCACTCAAACGCCTTTCCGCCTCCAGCAAGAGGCAGCCTCGGCCCTGGGGTTTCCGGTCGAGCATGTCCGAGTTATCACGCCTTTTGTGGGAGGAGGCTTTGGGGGGAAAACCCAAAATCAGCAAGCCGTGGAAGCGGCTAAGCTGGCCAAATTGAGTGGTAAACCTGTCCAGGTCGCATGGACTCGGGCCGAGGAATTTTTCTATGATACCTTTCGCCCAGCCGCTGTAGTCAAGATAAAGGCAGGAGTCAATGGCTCAGGGCTGATTACCCTGTGGGATTATGGCGTGTATTATGCTGGAGAAAGGGGGGCATCCCACTTCTATGACATCCCTCATCACCGCACTGTGGCGTATGGCGAAGGGTGGAGAGGAACACCTGGTTCTCATCCGTTCAAGACCGGTGCCTGGCGTGCCCCCGCTAATAATACCAACACCTTTGCCAGAGAATCGCATATAGATATCCTGGCAGCAGAGGCCGGAATTGACCCCCTTGAATTTCGCTTGAAAAATCTGAAGGACAAAAGGATGATCCGAGTCCTCAAAGCTGTTGCGAGGAAATTCGGCTGGAAGCCAGCCAAAGCTCCCAGCGGTCGTGGATGGGGAATTGCCACTGGTATTGATGCAGGCACCTATGTGGCTCATATGGCTAAAGTGGAAGTGGACAAAAACACAGGGCATGTTCAAGTGAAGCGGGTGGTATGCGCACAGGATATGGGATTATGCATCAACCCTAAGGGTGCAAAAATACAGATAGAGGGCTGTATCACCATGGGGCTGGGATACGCTTTGAGAGAAGATATTCATTTCAAGGGCGGGGAGATATTTGATCTGAATTTCGACACCTATGAAATCCCGAGATTTTCCTGGCTTCCCCAAATTGAGACAGTCCTGATAGACGATAAGGAGGCCGCTCCTCAAGGAGGCGGTGAACCCGCGATCATTTGTATGGGAGGTGTCATCGCCAATGCCATCTATGACGCCATCGGGGTCCGGATATTCCAACTCCCGATGAACCCAGAGCGAATTAAACAAGCCCTGAGCTAAAGTCGCATGTCAGTTGTCGAGGCTTGACTCCCTCTATACTAACCGTACAGTTCAGAGAATCTTTGTTAAGCAGATCAGGCTTTTAGTTGACGAGCTTCTGAATCCATTTTTGACTTCCCTTTACTCCAGGCTCTTGTTGAATGCGTGGCATGATTTATTACCGAATAATTTACACATGTGGAATTTCACGATTCGACTTTGCCCAATTAGATTTGGTTGCCTTGTGCCTTAAGCCCTGAGCCTTAGGCCAATCCTCCTTCAGCAGGGTTACGTATGCAAACCAATCATTATCCATGATGCCGGCAAAGCCCTTCATTTCATATTTCCCGGCACGATTTACTGGTTAACAATTGTTCACGGTAGGAATGCCGGTTACCCGGCACTCCCCGTACAGATCCCAGCGTGCACTACTAATGCACTGGGCTCCTGCTTCAAGCGTTGACGCACATGCGTTCCGTGCTGCATACCGTATCCTCTCCAGCTCATTTGGCAGAATTATCCAGCTCTGTGCCTGGCTTCTGTTTCGCTTGGATGGATTCCTCATAGCCAGCCTTCTTTTCTCCACCTTTTCCGCCATAGGCTTGTTGTCACCTGCTTTGTTCAAAGGTTTCCTCGATACTATGAGGCTGTCAGACTCCCTGTATCCGTTCATCATTGCTTTGCTCCCTCAGGATTTTCAATGCGTACCTTATTGCAATCTCACTTAAGGTCAGATACAGGGCCTCCCGATTCCCGCACAAAAAGCTTCCATGCATGTATGAGGTCTCCGACCCCGCCACGTCCTTATATCCCTTGCCATTGCGGTCTATAAAATATTGCCTTCTGTATTTTTGAAGTACATCGGCACGTGGATTTAAATCTCTTACGAGGCTCAATACTCAGCCTGCACTTTCCCTTGTCAACGCTTCATCGGTAATGTCACCATTACCAATGCATGACTCAGGGCTGATGTGGATGGCTCGTCCTTCATCATAGGACACTTTCAGTCCCTACTTATTGCCGGTTTTCATCGGCGCTCTCAAAAAAAGATTTATCCCGTTTAACCTTTACTAAACTAAAGCAATCCAGTACTGTTCTCTTTGACCTTTGAAGCTAGAGATTTTCCAGCTGGTTCGATCTTGAGCAGTTCTGCCCAGAAGTCTTTGCTGTGGTTTTTCACCCTTGTATGAACCAGCTCATGAAGCATGATGAAGTCCATCAACTTCTCGGGCAACAGGAGTAGCTTCACATTCAGGCTGATGTTGTTCTTGGCAGAGCAACTTCCCCATCGGGTTTTCTGTTTGCGGATAAATACCCTGTTGTAAGTGAACCCATGCTTCTCCGCTAACTCGTTCAATCTTGCCCCCAGGATCTTCTTTGCTTCCTTACGGTCGATTCGAACCAGCTTTTCTGAAACATCCTCATGCACCTTTTCCAGCTGGTTCATCTTGGCCATATGCTTCTGTATCCATTTAGCCTTGGAATGGAGGAACTGCTCCGCCTTTTTTAAAGACACCCCCTTAGGCACAGCAACTCGGACGCCTTTAAAGGGCCTAACTGATATATTGAGGTGCTTAGCCTTGGTACTGGGTTCAAAAAGCACAGGGCCTATGTCCTTGATTTTCACTGTGTTTGATTGAAACATTTGAAGTGATTCGATTGGTTCACCAGTCCTAAGTTTGTCAGCTTTTTTGAACTTCCCCGTCATAGCAGTAAGCAAAACATCAGCAAGTAATTAGCCTGCAAAAAAAGAGTCAGGTCTCAATTTTTGACATATTTTGTTGACTTTTGAGACCTGGCACTTTCTTTCTTCCCTTTTTCAATATGCAGCCTTAATATTTATATGACCAACCAGTTAGATATTTCTTATAAGAGTTTTACTTATTTAAAGACGCCCCTCTTTCCTCGCATTTTAGAGAGGCATGCTTGATTTCAATTCGCAATCAGTGCCCCAAACGCATGGTTAACCTGCCAATTGGACGAACGCGGTGGGGCCTCTTGTCTTGGGTCCCCCTTATCCCACTACAAAAGCTTCCTGTTCTTGTCAGGTTCTCCCCCGGAGGGCTTGAGAAAAAAACCCCATATCTTGGGGATTGTTTTTCTTGATATACTACTCCCTTTATTATATATTCGATTCATCCTAAAGCAAGTTCTTATCATTTTTTTTCTTACCTTCGATCATAGCGCGCGTGTGTGTGGGGGGATTAAATTTTGACCTCAAACACAGTGCAATTAAGACGATTTTTCCCGAAGAATTAAGAGTTCAATCAGCATATGATTAGGCAGGTAAGAACAACAAAGGAGGGAGACTGAATTATGTGGAAAAAGAAAGAGGAGAAGAAAGAGGAGAAAGAGGAAAGTTTGTTGAAGGAGTTGTGCGGAGATGATGCAAAATTATATGATTTTCTCAGTAATTATTTGTATCTAAATCCGTTAGCGGCCATATCCAAAAAGGATCTCGATATCCTCACCGAGGAGGCGGAAAAAAGCGGGAACTTTGGACCGGCAGTGGATAAGGCCATTTTCGAGGCCGCTCAAAACCCGGGGGAAAGGGAAAGATACATCAAAGTTATCCAAAACCTCGCGTCGAAAACCATACACGCGACGGAGCAAGAAAAAGAAAAGGTAGAGAAGGAAGGACTCACCGACCGGGCTGCTTCCCTTGGGAGAAGAATTGAAAATCAGAAATTTATGAGCGAAAGAGCCGAAGACATAATAAACGTAGCTTCCAAGTTCTACAATGAGAAATTGATGGAACTGGGAGAAAACGTGAGAAGAGAAGCGAGAGGAGAAGAGAGAAGAAGAGCTGAAAGGGAAGAAAAGAGAAAAGAGGAGCTGGAAAAGGCGGGGCGAGAAGCAAGAAAAAAAGAAAGAAGGGGGATGGGAAGAAAAGAGAAAAGGGAAGCTAAGAAACAAGATAAAAGAGAAGAGCTGGCAGGCGAGGAAAGGAAAGAAGCGAGAGGAGAAGAGAGAAAAGAAGCTGAAAGGGAAGAAAGGAGAACAGAGGAGCTGGAAAAGGCGGGGCGAGAAGCAAGAAAAAAAGAAAGAAGGGGGAATTAAATTTTAGTCCCAAACCCAAACCAAAACGCATTGAGTTATTCAATATAGCCTGCCCAGTTAAATTGTCATTGATTTTATTTAACCGGGGTCAACAACGTCCCGGAATTCACGGACAGCTTAATGATTAAACATAAGTCAAACAGAGTCTTCACCCGTTCACGAGATACGGATACAAACGTTCCCGATGGCGAAGGCTCTGGAGGGTAACAATCCAGGACTTTCTCATAGCTGCCATTCAGAACATCATGGTGCTCATAAAGGTTTCAAAAGATAAGCTATCAAAGAGCAACGCCCAGACAGGGCAACCTATAACAGCTCAAAGAGCCGCATGGGCGGGACTATTCTTTATATCATTGATCATTGGCTATCATAGCCGACGTATTGTATTTTTCGGCTTGGTATAAACCATGCTGTTTATTTGAGTTGCTGTTTATTATGGGATTCATTTTAAATGCTGGTTTTGGGCAACAGCCTGTTTAGGTTTGACCCCAAATTCATGACCCCAAATTCAGTTTCAAGATCTCTATCAATTCTTTCTGGTTGCATAGAATATAGGTCTGTTGCCTTGTATATTAGGCTATCTCATCGACAAATATTTGAAATCGATACTTTGGACAGATTACAATATGGTATTTACATTCATATATGGTATGTGATAATTTCTTAAAGCGTTTACTCATTTTGTACCTCCATGCTTAAGGGGTACCTTTCAGGGAGGTACATTTTATCTAATTACTCCAACGGAAAAACCTTTTTATTGTACCACTACCAGAGGTAGTGGTTTAAACCGATGAATAAAATGAAGTCGTACGATATCGCGGTGATACCCGGAGACGGTGTCGGTAAGGAAGTGTCGAGAGAAGCACTTAAAATCCTGAGTGCATCAGCAAAAAAATACGGTTTTGGAATTAAAACGGAAGATTTTAAATGGGGTTGCGACTATTATCTGGAAAATGGCAAAATGAATCCAGAGAATATGCTAGATATTCTTAGTGATTTTGATGCGATTTTTCTGGGATGTGTCGGGGATGAAAATAAAGTTCCGGATCATGTATCATTGACCCTGCTGTTGGATATTCGCTATGGATTCGATCAGTATGTCAACCTGCGCCCCATAAAACTCTACCCGGGAGTCGAATCTCCCATCAAGACAGCGACACCTGAAACAGTCGCCATGGTGGTTATAAGGGAAAACAGTGAAGGGGAATATTCCCGAGCCGGTGGTTTTTTCAAGCCAGAAACTCCCGATGCATTTGCTTTACAAACTGCTGTGTTTACCAGAAAAGGCTGTGAACGCATCATTCGTTATGCCTTCGATTTCGCCAGCAAACGGAAAAAGTTGGGAGACACCTACCCGGTCGGGATGGTGACTAATTGCACTAAATCGAATGCCCTCAATTATTCCATGGTGTTCTGGGATTCAGTGTACAACAAGGTTGCCCAGGAGTATCCCGAAATCAAAACCGATAAGGCACTGGTGGATGCCACTACGATGTGGATGGTAAAAAATCCCCAGTATTTCGATGTTATTGTCGCATCCAATCTTTTTGGAGATATCATAACAGACCTCGGTGCCATGCTCCAAGGAGGCATGGGTTTTGCTGCAGGTGGTAACATTAATCCAGAAAAAATCTATCCTTCAATGTTTGAGCCTATCCATGGTTCTGCACCTAAATACACGGGGAAAGATGTCATAAATCCGATAGCCTCAATCGAATCGATACGAATGATGCTGGAGCATTTGGGGGAAACACAAGCTGCTGAAGACATTGAGAAGGCCGTTGCCAAAGTGCTCGTATCGCATGAAGTTAAGACCCGCGATATGGGGGGGACAAGTAAAACGCACGAAGTCGGAGATGCGGTTAAGCGAGTGATTCTGTCTGACTAAAATATCGCAATGAACGTTGAAGGATGTTCTTGATCCAAAGAACACCTTGTGCACTGAGCTATACAAAAAAAGCAACTTTCAACCTATCAAGGGGGCACCCATTTAAGGGCTTGTCAAATAAAAAACACCTCTCCATTAAAAAATTACTCTTTTTTCATTTGACCTCTACATCAGCATAGATCGGTCTCGTTTTTTTCTCCTATCCCGAACCTGTGCATGGTTTTCGTTTTATAATTTAAGGATGCCCCCATTTACTCTTACTGTTTTTACTCTGCAGCAACCTGAGCACACCGTAAAGATTAGTAGAAACAACATCCGCCCCTTCGATCTCTCTTCTTGTCCTGGAGATAAGGACCTTTCTGTCAGCTCCCACCATCGCTGCTGCCTTTTTTAATCGATCCAATTCATCCCTGCCAGGAGAACCCGAAAGCTTGATTTCAAAGGCCCACTTTTTACCATTAAGTATCAAAAGGAGATCAAGCTCGTGCCCATCATTTGTCCTGAAGAAGTATGCTTCATGATGAGTCCCCTGCGCTTCAAGACAGATAAGGATCTGTTCAATCACAAAACCTTCCCAGCTGAAACCGACCCATGGCTGGACGATTAAATCATCTGAACTGGTAACTCCTTGAAGGCTATGCAAAAGGCCCGTATCACGCCAGTACACTTTAGGGCTCTTAACAAGCCTTTTTCGGATAGTGGTATGAAAAGGTTGAAGCCTTCGAATAAGATATGCCTGCTCAAGGTAGTTCAGGTATGCATTAACCGTGTGATAGGAGAGCCCCATGCTCTTGCCAATCTGGCTCGCATTCCAGACGTTGCCGTTGCTTACGGCCAGCATCCTGAAAAGCCTCTGAGTGACTTGTGGAGTTGCCGGTAAGCCCCACTGGGGAAGATCACGCATGGCAAGCACATCCAGATACTGTTTCTGCCACAAAGGAAAACTATCCCTCTTGAGTATTCCTCCATCGGGAAAGCCGCCCACAAGCCACAAATTATCAAGACCCTTGCGCTTCACTTCATCAATATAAAAAGGCGAGAGCTCACAAACGGCGATTCTTCCAGTCAGGAATTCCGACACCTGTATCATTAACCCAGGTGAGACAGAACAAAGAATCATGAAACGACCCATTGTATCTCTGCGGTTGTCAATGGCACTTCTTATTCTGGGAAAGATTTCGGGATAACTTTGAGCCTCATCAAGAATAATAAGGTGATCGGATTGAGTAATCTCATCCCATTGCACGTCGAGCCTAAGCTTTTCCGGCTCAACTTCCAGGTCGTAGTAGTTCGAGGAAATGGTCTTTGCCAGCGTTGTCTTTCCCGACTGCCTTGGGCCTAAAAGGGCAACGGCAGGAAATTTTTTAAGGTACGATATGATTGTATTCTTTAATTTTCTCTTTATCATATCTTACATTATAGAAATATTTTTCTAATTTGCAAGAGCTTTTTATTGGTTAACGGTATTAAGGCAGGAATGTAAACTGGATAAAAACTGGCCCCTCCAAGCTCCATTTACGAAAAAAACCTTGAATTGAAATCGGTAAACGTTGCTGTGAAGAGGAATGCGAACCACTCATTATCCGTGACGCCGGTGGAGCCCCACGGACAAGCCCGTGGTACCACATAGTTTCGCCGATTCGCTTCGCGAACGGCGGGACTTAGTGGAACGACATCCCGCCCGCCTCGCCTGAGCGAGAGCGATGGCGGGCAGGCCCGACCGTAATCCCGACCACAAAAGGTCGGGTCTAAAGCCGTGGCTTTCTGCGGTCGGGGAAAAGCCTTTCATTTACTGCCTCGAGCAACGTTAAGCACTTTCCGTATCAATGCCACTTTCAAGAGTTATTCAATATAGCCCGCCCAGTTAAATTGTCATTGATTTTATTTAACCGGGGTCAACAACGTCCCCAAAGTCATAGGGCTTTATCGTCTGCCATAATCATTTCTTTCTTGTTTAAGAGCTAAGAAGATGCTACGATTTTTTTCAACAACTGGTGACACACATTTTGTTTATCCAGCCATTTTTTAGATGTTTCATTATGGCGGGAGCTGCCATAAAAAGCTAACTTCAAACAGCAGAAGGGAATCATGATAACAATCAAGGATACTAATATTTCCGGCAAAAAGGTGCTCATCAGGGTGGATCTGAATATACCCCTTGATGAGCACCAAAACATAACCGATGACAAGCGCA
>Ga0307378_10007190_pt1 | contig 15032 bp, 13 predicted proteins | sample UN1MG_FD_202238 | JGI IMG/M metagenome (GOLD analysis project Ga0307378, IMG submission 202238) | Soil microbial communities from Risofladan, Vaasa, Finland - UN-1 | ecosystem: Environmental > Terrestrial > Soil > Coastal area > Acid sulfate soil | place: Finland: Risofladan, Vaasa | collected...
AAGTCAAGGAGACCAAGCGCAAGCTCCTGGAATTCCTGATCGGTGTCAAGAACGACGGGAAGACAATCTGTGGCTATGGGGCGCCGGGAAAGGGCAACACGCTTCTGAATTATTGCGGCATCAGGACGGATTTCCTCGACTATACCGTCGACCGCAACCCCTACAAACAGGGAAAGTTCACTCCCGGAACTCATATCCCGATTTTCTCTCCCGACAAGATCCGAGAGACGCGGCCGGATTACCTGTTCATCCTGCCCTGGAACTTCAAGGACGAGATCATCGGACAAATGTCTTACATCCGGGAATGGGGAGGACGGTTCATCGTCCCGATCCCCGAGGTCAGAGTCTACGAATGATCTTTCAGGAAACGAGACTCAACGGCTCCTACCTCGTCGACATCGAGCGGCGGGAAGATGACCGCGGCTTTTTTGCCCGCTCCTGGTGCCGGCGGGAGTTCGAAGCCCATGGGCTGAATCCTCATATCGTCCAATGCAATATCTCCTTTAACGCCAGAAAGGGGACGCTCCGGGGGATGCACTACCAGGTCAGGCCGTTCGAGGAGGCCAAGCTTGTCCGCTGCGCGATGGGTTCCCTGTGCGATGTGATAGTCGACCTGCGTCCGGATTCCCCGACCTTCAAGAACCATCTAAGCGTTGTCCTGACCGCGGAAAACAGGACCATGCTCTATGTTCCGGAGGGCTTCGCTCACGGATTTCTGACGCTCGAGGATGACACCGAGGTTCATTACCAGATGTCGGAGTTTCATGCGCCGGACCACGCCCGAGGCTTCCGATGGAACGATCCGGCCTTCGGTATCTCCTGGCCGGCTGATGTGAAGGTCATCTCGGAACGGGACCGGAATTATCCCGATTTTCGCGATTAACGAGGACGTAAGAAATGGGTGCTAAAGATCCTGGGAAACCAGTAAGCGAAAACGGAATTGGCATCGAGATCCATGGACTGATGGGGGAATTGTTTCCGATCTGCCGGAGCATCACGGGCGACGGATTCCGGCGGACCCTGGAGATCCTCCGTCGGCACATCCCGCTCGAGGTCCGCAAGGTTCCTTCCGGGACACGGGTGTTCGATTGGACCGTGCCGAAGGAATGGAACATCCGCGACGCCTATATCAAGAACCCGAAAGGTAGGAAGATCGTCGACTTCCGGAAATCCAACCTGCACGTTATGAGCTACAGCATTCCCGTTAAGACGCGAATCTCTCTGAAAGACTTGAAAAAGCACCTTTTCACCCTGCCTGACCATCCGGACTGGATTCCTTACAAAACCTCCTACTACAACGAGGGCTGGGGTTTTTGCCTGAGTCACAGGCAATTTCTTGCCTTGGAAGAGGGTGATTACGAGGTCGTCATCGATTCCACCCTTGAAGACGGCTCTCTGACCTATGGGGAATTGCATTTAAAGGGCGAGACAGATGAGGAGATCCTCATCTCGGCCCACGCCTGCCATCCCTCCCTGGCCAACGATAACCTCTCGGGAGTCGGGCTGGCAACGATGCTGGCGAAGCATCTGGGAACTGTCAAGCGCCGTTTCTCTTACAGGTTTCTCTTCATCCCCGGCACTATCGGGGCAATCACATGGCTTAGTCTTAATGAGGAGAAAACCAAAAACATAAAGGCTGGGCTGGTCGTTACCGGCGTGGGTGACAGGGGTGACATCGCCTATAAGAAAAGCCGGCGGGGCAACACTGAAATAGACCGGGCCGCCGCCCTCGTCCTCGGGCACTCGGGCCAACCCTATCGGCTTCTGGATTTCCAGCCTTACGGAAATGACGAGCGGCAGTACTGTTCCCCCGGATTCAACCTCCCGGTTGGAAGATTCTCGAGAACGCCTTTCGGCGAGTATCCGGAATACCACACGTCCGCGGACAATCTGGGATTCGTTTCAACGGATTCCCTTACGGATAGCTATGGGAAAGTCCGGAGCATCATCGACGTATTGGAGGAAAACCGGGTTTACCTGAGCCGGAATCAGAAATGCGAGCCGCAGCTGGGAAAGAGGGGACTCTATTCCTCGGCGGGAGCGAATGAGATCGCCTTGCTTTGGGTGCTCAACCTGTCGGATGGCGGTAACAGCCTTCTGGATATCGCGGAAAGGTCGGGGCTTCCATTCGGGGCCGTCCAGGCAGCGGCCCAAACGCTGGTCAAAGCCGGCCTTCTCGTCGAAGGAGCGGAGCCCTCGGCTGTCGATGGGCGGTCTTGATGTCGTTTTTCAAAGGTCAGGTCGCTGTCGTGACGGGCGCGAGCAGTGGGATCGGCAGGGCCATCGCACTCGATCTGGCCCTGGATGGGGCCGTCGTCTGCCTCATCGGAAGGAACCTGGCCTCGCTTGAGGCGGTCGGAAAGGGTGCTGAGACGGTCAAGGAATGGCTCATCCCGTGCAAGGCAGACCTTGAAAACGACCAGGACATTCTTAGCCTCGCCGCCAGGCTCAGGCGGGCCTTTGATGGCATGGACATATTGGTTCATTGCGCCGGGATGATCGCGTTCGGAGAAATCGGTGTTGTCAGCATCGACGACTTCGACCGTCAGTACCGCGTCAACGTCCGGGCGCCCTACTTTCTCACGCAAGTCCTATTGCCCATGATCAGGGCGCGAAAAGGCCAGGTGGTATTTATGAATTCGTCCGCGGGCATTCTCGCCAAGGCGGGTGCGGCCGGGTACTCGGCCAGCAAGCACGCCCTCAAGGCGGTCGCCGACGCGCTGAGAGACGAAGTCAAGAACGAGGGCTTGCGTGTGGTAAGCGTCTATCCGGGACGGACGGCCACACGGATGCAGGCCGATATCTCCAGGGCCGAGGGCAGTCTTTATTTTCCGGAAACTCTCATGCAGCCGGAGGACATTGCCAAGGTTGTGCTGGACGCCCTCCGGCTGGACAGAAACGCGGAGATCACGGACATCACCATGCGTCCGGCGTTGAAATGCAGTTAGATTCAGGTCGAGAGGAGAGATGGGCATGAAAGTCGTACTCTTTTGCGGTGGATTGGGTATGCGGCTTCGGGAGTATTCGGAGACCATCCCTAAGCCGATGGTCGCGCTCGGATACCGGCCGATCCTTTGGCAAATCATGAGATACTACGCGCACTATGGCCACAAGGAGTTTATCCTGTGCCTGGGGAACCGGGGGGATCTCATCAAAAAGTACTTCGTGGGTTACGATGAATGCGTCTCCAATGACTTCGTCCTGAGCAAAGGGGGCAAAGACCTCAACCTGCTGCACAGCGATATCAGCGACTGGAAGATCACCTTCGTCGATACCGGATTGAATTCCAATATCGGGCAGAGGCTATGTGCCGTCCGGAAATACCTGGGCGATGATGAGATTTTTCTGGCGAACTATGCCGACGGCCTGACGGACCTCAACTTCTCCGATTATCTGGCCCGGTTCCTGGCCGGGGACAAGATCGCGTCATTTCTTGCCGTCAAGCCGACACAGAGCTTCCATGTCGTAACGATCAAGAAAGACGGCCAGGTAGCCTCCATCAGTCCTCTCGGCGAATCCGGGATCTGGATCAACTCAGGCTATTTCATCTTCAGGAAAGAGATCTTCAAGTACATTAAAGAGGGCGAAGATCTGGTCAAGGAACCCTTCCGAAGACTGATCGAAAAGGGACGGATCATGGCCTACAAACACGAGGGCTTCTGGATGGCCATGGATACGTTCAAGGACAAGCAGTTCCTGGACGATATGGTCTCCAAAGACGACGTGCCCTGGGAGGTCTGGAGGGCGAAGAAATGATGGATCTAAAGTTCGCTCAACGCGGGGATGTCCTCAAGGTCCTCTGCCTGGGAGCCCACAGCGACGATATCGAGATCGGCTGTGGCGGGACGGTCCTGAAGTTGATAAAGGGCCATAAACGGGTAGCCTTCGATTGGGTGGTCCTTAGTGCCAACGAAAAAAGAAAAAAGGAAGCGGAGGCAAGCGCCGCGGCCTTCCTTGTGGGAGCTGGCCATCGGAAGGTGGTCGTCAAGAAATTCCGAGATGGGTTTTTTCCTTATACCGGGGGAGAAATCAAGGAGTACTTCGAGGAACTAAAGAGGACCATCGACCCCGACCTGATCTTCACGCACTGCCGTCAGGACCTGCACCAGGACCACCGTTTAGTCTCCGAGCTCACCTGGAACACGTTCCGGGACCACCTCATCCTGGAGTATGAAATCCCGAAGTATGACGGGGACCTTGGGGCGCCGAATGTTTTTGTCCCCCTGAACGAGACCGTTTGCGGGACAAAAATCCGGCTTATCCTCAAATATTTCAAGTCGCAGGCCGGAAACCGGTGGTTCACGGAGGATACTTTCCGGGCGATCATGAGGTTGCGGGGGATTGAATCGAACGCGCCCGCAGGATATGCCGAGGCGTTTTACAGTCGCAAGCTCATCCTCTCTTAGGGGGAGAGATAATAGGTCATTGAGTAGATGAGATTCAACTCGCTCTACTACATGGCTTTTTTGTCGACCGTTGTTCTCCTCTATTACCTGGTCGGGTCCCGCTATCGATGGGCCGTGCTATTATTGGCCAGCTATTATTTCTATGCCTCCTGGAAACCGGAGTATCTCCTTCTCATTGCGGCGACCACGGTCATCAACTATTTCGTCGCCGTTCTCATGGCCAGTCAAGGCGAGAAGAGGAAAAGACGTAAGTTCCTCAAGATATCCCTAGCCTCGGGCTTGGGGTTCTTGTTTTTTTTCAAGTATTTCAACTTCTTCGCCGTCTCCATCCAGGAGCTTTTGCATGGCACGGGCCTCCTTGTCACGAGCCCCCTTCTGAACCTCGTCATGCCCATCGGCCTCTCCTTTTACACTCTCCAGACCATCGGCTATATCTTGGACGTCTATCACGGCAAAATAGAACCAGAACGGCATTTGGGAACGTTCGCCGTGTATGTTTCTTTTTTCCCGATCGTCATGTCGGGTCCGATCGAACGCTCGAAGCACCTTTTGCCGCAACTTCAACGCGAGAAAAAAATAGCTTTTTCGTATGAAAACGTTTCCCGGGGAGTGAAACTCATCATTTTAGGATTATTCTACAAGCTGGTTGTCGCCGATAGGGCGGCGATCTATGTAAACGCCGTATTCGCCAATGCGGACAAGCACTTCGGCCTGACTTTCATCGCGGCAGCAATATTCTTCAGCTTTCAAATTTACTGTGACTTTGCCGGATATTCGAGTGTTGCCATCGGATCGGCCAAGATGTTGGGCATCGATATCCTGCCAAACTTCAACCGCCCCTATTTCGCGGGCTCGATCAAGGATTTCTGGCGCAGATGGCACATATCGCTTTCCACCTGGCTCAGGGATTACGTCTTTCTTCCTCTTGCCTATTCCTTTTCGCGAATGTGGAAAAAAGAAAAATACTTTTCCATCCGGACGGACAGGATCATCTATTTTTGCGCTATTTTCATCACGTTCTTCCTCTGCGGCCTTTGGCATGGCGCGAATTGGACCTTCATCGCCTGGGGCTGTTTGCATGGGTTCTACCTCGCTGTCGAGAATATTCTGAGGGTGAGAACTAGACGCAATCTCCTCAAAATCGGCATCACGTATATCCTGGTCTTATTGACTTGGATATTTTTCCGTGCGGCGTCGATCGCCGATGCTTTTGCCATTGTCGGCAAGATCTTCACGAAACCTGGTTCGCTCTTCATCCCCCAGGGCCCCGATATCGTTGCGCCGATTTATGCCGGCGGGGCCATCCTCCTCGTTCTGGTGATGGAATTCAAACAGGAGTTCTTTCCATCGCGGTTTTCCTTTTTTAACAACGAGCGGGAGCTCGTTAGGGTGCTTTCTTATGCGGCAGTCATCGCTATGATACTTTCGTTAGGAGTCTTCGATGGCGGGCAGTTCATATACTCTCAGTTCTGATTGACGATGAATATGCAAGTATTACGTGTTGTCACCAAATCCATCAAAGTTATCCTTTGCTTGTTTCTCCTCGATACTGTTTTTGGAAAACTTCAAAGACACGTCTTTTTTCAGCAGAAATCGGGAAAATTCTATCGTATCAACTATACGATGGATAAATCGACAGAAGACGTGCTTATTTTTGGCAGCTCCCACGCTGCCGCCCACTATGTTCCCGACGTGTTTGAGCAAGAGCTGGGGCTATCTTGCTACAACGCTGGAGTGGCGGGGCAGCAAATACTCTTCAACAGCGCCTTGCAGGGGATCGCCCTTGAGAGAACGACGCCCAAAATTATGATCTTGGATATTGACACCTATGGTTTTTTTCTAGATAGATATCAGTATGACAGGCTATCGGATCTCCATCCGTTCTACTACAAGCACTCTGATATTATCGGGAGAGTTCTCGATCTCAAATCGAGGCTGACCAAGTATGCCCTCGAATCGAAATTGTACCAGTACAATTCAACGATCGTTCATGTCCTCAGATACTGGCTTAGTCCGCAAGAAGACCGGAAAGGATACCGGGCGACATTCGTCCAACTGCCAAGGCCGGTGCGAACCATGAAGGATGGGGGGGAGGCCCAGCCGCCCCCTGTGCAACGGACGAGGCCGTTCGACAAGAACTTGATTGCCGCGCTTGAACAGTTTATCTTAAATGCAAAGACAAGAAATATCCGCCTCATCTTTGCCATTTCACCGAATCTTGAAGACACGAATGTACCGGTCGATGATGCGTTGGAAAGAATACGATCTATCGCCGATAGAAACGGTATCAAATTGATCAGCTTCATCAACGATCCGGATTTTATCCGCCGTTACGAATTATTCTCGGATGCCGGCCACCTGAATGACGCTGGCGCGAGGATGTTTTCAAAAATGGTCGCGGATATAATCAAAGAAGAATTCCCGGATTTTCGCCGTCAATAAAGTCGGCTAGCGGGGGATAAGATGTCTGCGTATTTCAGGGTTCAAGACGGCTTTTTTGTATTCAATATTTCCATGTAGCCTTGATTCATATGCTTGGCTATATGATTGATATCTCTTGAGTTAAGCATGTAGAAGCTGGGGATGACCAGCGCGCTTCTCAGCGTGCGCTCCGCCGAGGGGCAATCTCCCTCATAGCCGTAGTGTTTTGCGGCGCCCTCGATGGCCTCTTCGTAAGGTCTCGATGTGCCGACGCCGCGGTCCCGGAGATAGTTCGCCATCATGTCTCTCTGCTCGGTCGAGCGAAAGATGATGGGATACATGAAGCGATTATAATAGGCCCGTGGCCCTTCGAGACAGAGTATGCCGAGGCCCGAACGCAGGTTGTGCTCAAAATAATCTGCGTGGGCTCGTTGAGTTGCGATCATAGAATCCAATTGGGGCATCCGTCTGCGGACCGTTGCCAAGTCCGAAGCGAACATTCGCCCAACGACAATCGGGGATTTATCCGCGAATTCTGTTCTTCTATTGTATACAGCCCATATCAGGGTGCCTATTAGGCCCCACCATGGACGGCTGCGGAGCTTCGACCGGATGTAGGTTGTGACAACGTGCTTAAGTTCCTCGGTGCGGGAGGGGACCGGCAGGGCCTCGATAAGCTCGGAGATATGCGTGCGGAGGTCCGTCTTTCTCGTGTACAGCGCCCCTCCCTCGCCGACCGAAAGATATTTCCCTGACCGGAAGCTGAAAAAGGATATATCTCCGAATGAACCGCCGTGATGCCCGTCAAGCTTGCTCCCGAGAGACTGGGCGCAGTCTTCGATTACCGGCTTTCCCTCCATGATCTCGAGGATCTTAGGCAGGTCGCAGAGATTCCCGAACATGTGGACGGCGATGAGGGCATCGATGCCGGAACGCTTTGCCCGCAGGTCTTCGATGGAGAGACAAAATGTCTCGGGATCGATATCCAGAAACCGGGGCACGCAACCTGCGGCCCCAATGGCCTTGAATACGACCGGGCAACAATAGAGAGGTACTCCGATCTTTGATCCCGGCGGCATGCCCAGGGCCTTGAGGGCGACGATCACTGCCGCTCTCGCCGATCGGATGGGAATCCCATCGCCGAGCCCGGGCAACGGGATCGCAGCTTGCGATTCGGCGGGTTTCCACGCGGCGATCACGCCACGACGGATATCGCCGATAGAATATCGATGGAGTTCCGTCGGGATTAGGTCTGACATCAACGCCTCATGTGTTTCCGGTGCCGGGATTATTCAGCTTATGCCTCTCGGCATCGACGATGTCCCCTCCCCGGAACAATCTGATAGCCAAAGAGTATACAAATGATTTAATGGGATTGAGGGAGTATTTCCACATATACCCCTTCACTAGGCGCGGCCCGAAGCGCTCCTTGAACATCATGAGGCCGGACTGCTTGGATCCTTTTTCGGGGTCGATGCGGACGCCACAAAAATCGTAGTGTTTGACGCCTAAGGCTCGGAAGTGCTTGATGGCTTCCCATTGGAGGAAATTCGTCGCCCCGGTCAACGGCTCAGCAACGGTCCCGCCGTAGACGTAGTAGGCCGTATGGTCGCTGAAGGGGATGACCGCGCAGCCGTGCACGGCGCCCTCGTATTCGGCGAGGAGAACTTCTACGTACCGGCCAAGGCCGGAGACCATGCGGCGAAACGCGGCGGCGTTCATGAACGGGAGCTTCGACCGGTCGAATGTCTCTTTAATCAGTCGGTGGGCCGTTTCCGCGTGCTCCACGCCCCTGAGGATCCGGACCCCTTTCTTGGCGGCATTACGGATGACATTGCGGTGCTTCGAATGGACATTCTCCCAGAGGGTTTCCTCGGGTTGGTCCAGATCGATGAGGAACGTTCCATAGGGGGCGGCGACAGCCCCGTCCGGGTAGGTTCGAAAAATGGCGTTGGTCGTTCCGGGAATGATGACGTCGGCGCCCGCCGCGCGGAAATAGTCCATGGCGCTGTTAAGAAAAGACTTCTCCGCCTCGACGTCGAGCCCGTCCCCGAGCGGAATGGTCTCGACCCTGAAACGAACCATCCGCACGAACGCTTTATGGACAATCGTATAGGGGAGGATACAGCGGAGGTTTCCCGCCTCGTCCGTGCCGCCGAGCCATCCGTATTCGTCGCCGACGGTTTTCAAGAAAGCCTCAGACGCATAGATTGACAGGGAGGAATCCCAATTGATCTCTATCGGTTCTGCTTTCATACTTCTTCTTTAGCACGCGCTTTCATACTAGACAGATGCACTTTGCCAAGCCAATCATCGAAGGTGGTTATGGCTACTCGGGAATTTTCGAGGTATGTCAGAAACAGGTCGACCGTCTCGAGATTAACGAGCTCCTTGGTATGTCCTATGGCAACTATGGGCCGGAAGAGACCACGGTTTTTTCGATCCTTCTCCAGCTCTTTCTCGAACATCCCTACCAATTCTTTTATCGTCAAGCGGCAAAAATCCAGTTTCATTGGATGGCATAAGCGTAGGAAATCCAGGATGCGATATATTTTATCGGTTGGGCGCGCAGATTTTGCGGCGCTCTTCGTTTCTAAGCCGATCCGATTGAAGCTGAACATTTCCCAGGACGGAACCATCTTCGTATATGTCGGGAACTCGATTAGCGTTCCTTGAGGATCAGCCGTATTTACGTCGTTGCTGAACGGCCAAAAGTATCCGTTTTGGCGCGCCGGGCGATAATTCAATCCGTGCTGATGTCGAATACCGCCCTTAAATACGGATGAGTCAATCTTTATGCCCTGTTCCGCCAGCACGCTTGCGGCGGGTTGGGTTGGTTGGAATAGCCAATTGCCGGCCCGGAAGGACAAAGGCGAAAAATCGTTGATGCCGAGAATCCGGCGAAGGTATCGGATGGAACGCTCGATGATCTCGACGATTCGTTCTCGAGGCAGAGAACACAGATTGTACTCGCTATAATCAAGCAGCCAGCCTCCGTTTCTGTAGCTCGCGTTATACCACTGTGGGTGGATGTGGAGCCCCACCTCAAATCCGTCCCGGTGAAACGCGCGAATCTGCTGTTTGACCGCTTCGATAGCCTCGTCCGAGCGCTTTGATTCTATGATCTCCAGTTCGGCGGCTTCGACGAAGACCACGAACCGAGCGTTATGCTTTTGGAAAACAGCCTTCAACTTTTGAGCCGGCTCTAGGACGAGCTCCCTCAACGACCCTTCGCCGTTTCCGTAGATCTCGTAATCGATCGTGAAAATGCATTCAATCATGAAGCTAGCTTCTTCACATTCATGAGGTTATTGGCCCGCGGGATTATTTTATCATCAATCATGCGCATACGGCCTCTCGTCCAGAAGAACCGTCAGCGCCCATAGCATCCACGCCTGGGACCACCTCATAAATGACGTACGCACCGTAAAATAGGGATGTTTTTGGAAGTAGAAAAAACCGCGGCTATCCCGCATGTTGGCGAATGCCCAATTATAGACTGAGCAGGCGAGGTCGATGTTGTCCGTCCCGAAATCGGCGAACTCGGCAAGGGTGATGATGCTCTGGGCGGCGCTGTGGATGTCGATGGGGTAGGTGGAATCGTGGTAGTACTTCGGCGCGCCGTCCTCCCGGAAAAAATGGGCCTTGTAGAAATCGAAGCCGCGGTGGATGGCCGGGTCGAATTCCGTCGTTCCCGCATACTCCCGGATGCGCCGTAGGGCGACGAGGTTGAAACCCGTGTGGAAGTTGTCGATCCACTGCTGGGTCGGCGCCTCGCCGTAGGCCCAGGAGCCGTCCGGGTGCTGTTTGTCGACGGAAAAGCGCGCGGCTTCGAGGGCCGGCTCGAAGTATTTCCTGTCGCCCGAGATCCGGCCGACCCGGCAGAGGAATGCGGCGCCCAAGAGATTGGCGTTATGAACCTCATCCCGACCCACGAGCGTGTAATTGAAGCAGGCCTTCGAGCCGCCCTCACTCCAAAAGAGATCATTCAGGATGAAATCGGCGGCACTTACGGCCGTGCTCAGCCACGAGGGTTCCGGCGATCGTTCGTATGCGTCGAGCAGGGCGTTGGCGGCGAAAGTCGAGCAGATGATGTTGGGGGAGGCCTTCGGGACGAGTACCGACCGCTGCTGCCAATCGAAGTTGTAGCCCCAGCAGGAATACGGCCGTTCGGGTGAGCGCAAGGCCAGGAGCTTTTCGGCCATCGTGTCGATCAACTCGGTTCCGTCGGCCAAGCCGCTTTTCGACAGCCGGACAAGAGAGGACAGGAAAAGCGCGATCCCCTTGGGATTGGGCGTCTTGGGCACGAACAACAGCGGTCTGAGGTTGATCGGGCAGCGTTTGACGCCTTGGGTCAGCGCCAGTCGGGCCAGCCTGAAATTCAGGAAGGGGAGGGCCTTGAAGACCCGGCTGTTGAGGGCGTCGTAGGGATCGTAGCCGGCCCAGCCGTTCGCCCGGCAATAGGCCAAGAGCTCGAGCGCCACTTTTTTTGCGGCGGCCTTCTCGTCCTGACGCCCGTTCAATTCGTTCCTTACTTTCATGCGGCCGCCGCCCGGAGCAGCTCGTTGAGCGCCCGCTCCGCGGTGTGTCCGTCCCAGAGTGGCGGTACCTGTCCTATACGCTCCGGACCGTTGACCACGTCGTTGACATCGTTCAGAAGCCTCTCGAGCTTTGTCAGGCGGTTGCTGCCGAGTGTCAACGTGACCGGCCTTTCCGTGTTCGGCCGGAGAGTCAGGCATGGTGTCCGGAAAAACGTGGCTTCTTCCTGGAGTCCCCCGGAGTCCGTCAGGACGGCCCGCGCGTTTTCCGTCAGGCAGAGCGAGGCGTGATAGCCCAGGGGTTCAAGCACGAGTAGCCGGTTGTCGGAACGCGGCATGAGCTTGAATTCCGCGAGCATCTTGCGGGTGCGGGGATGGACGGGGAAGACGATAGGCAGACGGCCTGCGAGTTCTCCTAATCCGGACATGAGAGTCGCCAAGTTGTCCCGGTCATCCACGTTGGCCGGCCGATGCAGAGTGACATAGACAAATCGGGCAGGCTCGAGCTTGAGCTGGTCCAGGGTGCCGCTCGTTCGGGCTTTGTCGAGATTATCCATTAGGGAATCGATCATGATGTTGCCGACGAATTTGATCTTCTCCGCGGCCACGCCTTCCCGGAGCAGGTTTGCGTTGGCGTCTTCCGAGTGGGTCAGGAGCAGGTCGGCCAGGGCGTCGGTGACAAGGCGGTTGATCTCTTCGGGCATCGTTCGGTCGAAGCTGCGCAGGCCCGCCTCGATGTGGGCGACGCGGATGCCCATTTTCGCGCAGACCAGAGTGCAGGCCATCGTCGAGTTGACGTCCCCCACGACCACGACCCAATCCGGCTTCTCCCGGTTACAGACGGCTTCGAAGCTCATGAGAATGGCTGCCGTCTGGGCGGCATGCGTTCCCGAGCCCACGCCGAGATTGATGTCGGGCCGGCGTATGCCGAGCTCCCGGAAGAAGACCTCCGACATGTTTTCGTCGTAGTGCTGACCGGTGTGCACGAGCAGAGCGTCGACCCGCGGACCGTCCGGATTCCCGGCCCTGTTGTATAAAGCGATTTGCTTCATGAAAGGCCCGACCTTCATGAAGTTAGGGCGGGCGCCCGCCACTACGATCAACTTTATGCTCTTCATGTGCAGATTCTCCGGCACGCGTTCTGCCTGTTCAGCCTCGGCGGGCTTTTCCCTTGTCGCGGGGACGCATGCGCTCGACCCGAATGATGTCTTCAACGTGATCGACGATGTCCCGCAGGGCGGCCCGGGGCGCGTTGTCCGGCGGTCGGCTCTTGTCCCGGCGGATGAACAAGATCTTGGACCAGACTTCGTCGGTGTCGCGGATCAGGCTCAGGCGGCCCTGCTCTTCGAGCATGAGGTCCACGGCCCCGGTTTTGCCGCGAAAAATACTATATACGGGGATATTCAGGGCGGCCGCCTCCCGGTTCATCGTCCCGCCGCCGCTGACGACGAGATCAGAGATCCAGAGCAGGTTAAGCCCGTCCACGGCCCGCGACGGAATGACCGTCCTGGCGTCTTCGAACCAGCCCGGGTATTTCGCCCGAAGGTTTTGCTCCTGCTGGGCATTACGCGGCAGGAGGACAGCCCGGACTCCCGGCGTCTGACGGATCCTGGCCATGAGCTCGTGAAATAGAACGTCGCTCTCGGGATTGTAGTAATGGGCCTCGTCCGCGGGGGGGCGCACGGTGACGATCATCTCGTCTTCCCGCAAGCCCAATTCGGCCATGAGCGAAGACGTCGGCTTGAATTCGGGAGCGTAGACGTCCTCCTTGATTCCCCGGTAATAACGAACGCGGCTAACCTTCGAAGGCAGGCCTTCCGGCGACAGGGCGTCGGGCACGATCGTCCAGCGAGGATGAGTGAATGGGGCGGTCTGCGCGTGCTCGTAGTCGGCGATGAGGACGGTCGGGACGCCGAGCAGGTTGCTGAGGAGATTTTGGGAGCGGGCGCCGTGAGACAACGACAGGCCGGGTCTTTGCCGCAGGTAGAACGGCAGCAGCTGAAGTGAACGGAAGATCAGGCCCGTGATCTTCATGACCGGGTTCTTGCCGTAATGACGGCCGACCCTGAGGAACCGCAGGCCCTTCTCTTCCGCGAGGTCGCAGACCTGAAAGGCGTCGCGCGCGGTTAAAACGACTTCGTGGCCGCGCCGCTCGAGTTCGCGGATGATGGGGATGAAGAAGGGGACGTGGGGCGTGTTGTCGAGGTCGATCCAGATCTTTACGCCGGGCGTTACCGATCCCTGGTTCCGTCGGAGCAGGCCCTCTTGCGGCAAGGGCTTGGTCTTTTTCGTCTTCTGGATTTCCTGGTTTTTCGCGGCGGCCGTCGCCCTCCAGAACCGAGCCATCTCCCGCGGCAGGACGTGCCAGTATTGACCCGCGTATCGCGTTTGAATGTAATTGAGGAAATCGAGGTAATGCCCGACGGGGTATTCTTCCATGCTTGGCGCGGCCCCATCGAAGCCCATGTAATCCGGATGGGTGTTGAGCGCCGCCATGCCGCCGTTCGCTGCGATCCAGTCGAGCTTCTTTTTCCAGACCTTGATGTCTTTTTCTCCCAGGATGACGAACAGCCCGTGATCCTGAGGCAGAGTGTAGGGCAACTCGACATAAGTCCTGGTCTTCGTGTCATTACTTGCCAGGAACGGGAAAACGGAGTTAATGCCGTCGGATTGGGGTTCGAACGGATCGGTGTCGAACGTCGAACAGGCATGCTCGATATCGAGCTCGGCGATCCAGCTCAGCTTACGGAGCATCGAGGGAGATGTGAATCCGACTGCCCCCCATTTCCGGAGATAATTGTTGATCCGGGGCACTTTTGCGCAGAAATCCGCCGGCTGCCGGAACAGCTTTCCGTCATGCTTGAGCCCGTGCACGCCGACCTCGAAACCCGCCCCGGAAAGAGTTTGGATCACGCGGGAGGGGGTGGGATAATCCTCGGGCACGAAGTTGAACGAGGACCGGAAACCCAATTGTCTATCTAGGTCCATCAGCTTGAGGCACCGGGTGAGGCCCCTCAGGCTGTCGACATCGTGTTGCAGGACCAAGGCGAACTTCTTTTTTTCGGGCCATCCGGTCCAATCCCGGGGCGGTTTCGCCGCGACCGGATTGATCGGCCACGTGCCCATCGTGACCTTCCGTTTTTGCGCGGCGATCGCCCGTCTCACATAGATCTGGAACCTGCGGGGAATGACCGGCTTTATCTGGTAGTAGAAATCGATGGCCTTCATGCTCTTAAGCCTTTATTCTCTGCTCCTGCTGTCTTGCCGTAAAACCCAAGAACCGTGATTCTTTCTTATAACGAAAAAACGATAAATTTTCAAGAGCCGCCCTTGATGACATGTCACGAAATTGGACACTTGCTTCGTCCCCACTTGCGCTCGATGATATGATTGTTATGTGCTGAAACAGATGGACCTCACAAAGCGGCTTTCGATTGTCGCCCTCAGTTTGGCCTTTCTCCTTGCCTCCTGCGACATCGGCGGGGGCGGTGGAGGGACGACCGTGCCTCTCTACCCGCTTAAGGTCAGCTCCAACGGCCGCTATCTGGTCAATCAGCAAGGAGACCCGTTCCTGATGATCGGCGACGATGCCGCCTCGCTTATGGTCAATGGATCTTTGAGCGACGCCGAGTACTACTTGGCCAATCGGGCCTCACATAACTTTAAC
>Ga0307378_10007191_pt1 | contig 15031 bp, 14 predicted proteins | sample UN1MG_FD_202238 | JGI IMG/M metagenome (GOLD analysis project Ga0307378, IMG submission 202238) | Soil microbial communities from Risofladan, Vaasa, Finland - UN-1 | ecosystem: Environmental > Terrestrial > Soil > Coastal area > Acid sulfate soil | place: Finland: Risofladan, Vaasa | collected...
ACTGGTGCGGTCCTGGGGCGATTTCAAGCCGGACCCGATCTCGCTCAATGAGATCGCGGCCTTGCGCAAGACGGCGAGCGAGCTTGTCGACAAGGTCGGCTTCGACGAAGGGCCGAGCTCATGAGGGGACAACGATGAGCTTTCACAAGAGAATCGATAAGCCAGCCGGCGATGTCCGGCGGCAGGCTTATGTGCCCCCCCGCAGCGGCGCCGAGTGGCTGGTGGGCGTCGGGTTCCGCTGCTGGCTGGCCGGCTACGATACCGGGGACATCGCCTGCTGGGAGAACGGCTGGAACGAATATAACCGTATCCTCGGCCCATCGCGGGCCAAGCGCGCCGTGACCGAGCTTGCTTGCTGGGTCCGGGCCGTGCGCTCCTCAGCCTCGCGCAAGATCGAATATTACCCGTTCGGTTGCTCCGGCTTTTGCCCCGACGAATGCATGGCCATCTCGCTGATCGCCGCATCCCAGCATCATCGCTGTCCGGCCATGCAGGCCTGCGCGCTGGCGCTTACCGGCTCCGATCTGGTCGAGCCCGTAATCGACGCGGCCAACGCCTTCGCCGACGCGCTTCAGGAGGCCGATCAGCGCCTGTCGCCGGAAGCGGTCGCGGCGCTCATGTCGAGCAAGAGCAACGACCGCGGGGACGGTTTCGCTGGCCGGGGCTGACCAAGACACGGCCTCTCGCCGCGCAGAGGAGACTGCTCCCTTCAGCCGAAGGCTCGCCCGGCTCTCCGAGAGCGGCAATCTGGCCTGGTCCGTCGCGGCGCTCGTCCTGTCCCTCATCGCGCTCGCGCCGATCATCGCCATCGCGGTGATCGCGTTTCAGTCGAGCGGCGACACCTGGCCTCACCTCATCGCGAACGTGCTTCCGGGTGCGGTGCGACGCACGGTGGGACTGATGCTGGGCGTGGGCCTTCTGACGCTCCTGATCGGTACCGGCACCGCATGGCTCGTCACCATGTACCGGTTCCCCGGGCGTCGCTACTTTCAGTGGCTCCTGCTGCTGCCCTTGGCGATGCCAACCTACATCATCGCCTACTGCTATCTTGAGCTGCTCGACTATTCGGGCGTGGCACAGACGGCTTTGCGCGGACTGTTCGGCTGGCGCAACGCACAAGACTATTGGTTCCCGGACATCAGGAGCCTTAGCGGCGCCATCTTCGTCATGAGCGCCGTACTCTATCCCTACGTCTACATCACGGCGCGGGCGAGCTTCATCGCGCAGTCGGTGTGCGTGATCGAGGCGAGCCGCACGCTGGGGCGGAGCGCTTCGGAGACCTTCTGGCAGATCGCGCTGCCGCTCGCCCGGCCCGCGCTTGCAGCCGGGGTGGCGCTCGCCTTGATGGAGACGCTGAACGATATCGGCGCGGTGGAGTTCTTCGGCGTGCGCACGCTGACCGTCGCCGTCTACGATACCTGGCTCGACCGCGGCAGCCTGGCCGGCGCCACGCAGATCGCCTGCGTGATGCTGTTTTTCGTGTTCGCGCTGCTTCTGATCGAGCGGGCGCTCAGGGCCGGGCGGCGATTCCACCATACAACCGGCAAGTATCGCGACCTGCCGGAGGCCACACTTTCCGGCGCGCGGGGCGCGGCCGCCTTCCTCGCTTGCGCCCTGCCGCTCCTCGTGGGCTTCGCGCTGCCGGCGGGGGTGCTGGTCGGCGATGCCATCGCCCATGTCTCGTCGGGTCTGGCGCCGGCATTCTGGCAGGCGGCTCTCAACAGCCTGCTCCTCGCCTTCGCGGCGGCGGTACTCGCGGTGGCCTTCGCCGTGGTGCTCGCCTACGGGCGGCGGCAGACGCGCTCGCAGCTCGTTCAAGGCGCAAGCCTGGTGCCTGCCATCAGCTATGCCATCCCCGGCACCGTGCTCGCCATCGGGCTCCTCATTCCGCTTGCCGGCCTCGACAACAGCATCGACGGTGCCATGCGCTCGCTGTTCGGCGTCTCCACCGGCCTCCTGTTCTCCGGGACGGCCTTTGCCATCGTACTCGCCTACACGATCCGCTTCCTTGCCGCTTCGCTCGGGGCCGTGGAGGCCGGCTTGAGCAAGATCTCGCGCAATCTCGACGCGGCGGGGCGCACGCTCGGCGCCACGGTTAGCGACATGCTGTGGACCGTACATCTGCCCCTGCTGCGGCCTGCGCTTGGCGCTGCGGCCATGCTGGTGTTCGTGGATTCCATGAAAGAGCTGCCGGCGACCCTGCTGCTGCGGCCCTTCAACTTCGATACACTCGCGACCCAGGTCTTCACCCTCGCCTCGCTCTACCGCTATGAGGAGGCCGGGCTGTCGGCGCTCACCATCGTCGTGGTCAGCCTGGCTCCGGTCCTGCTGCTGCACGGGATCATCGCCCGGAGCCGTCCGGGGGCCTCGGCGAGCCGGCCGGCGGAGACGCAAACAAGGCCCGAATGGGCGTTGCGGATCTCTTGATAACCCAAGAGAATGTGAGGGTTGGGCTCGCTTGGCCCAGGCAATTCGCGCTAGATGAAGCGCTCCGTGCAGCGCTCGCAGGGGACGCCAGGCTCGATCCCTAGAGCCCGCGCCAAAACCAGCGTGGAAAGGTCGGTATGAAGCCTCGCCAACTTCCGTGGAAATGGCTACTCCTCGGCCTTGTTGTGGTTCTCCTTGCGGGCCTCGCGCTAGTCCCCCGTCATATCGGGACGTCCGCCGAGCTCCGTGACCGGCTCGCGCGGGTCCTTTCCGATTGGACGGGCGGGACGATCACACTGACCGAGCCGCTCCACGTGGGCTATTTCCCACCAGTCTCGTTGCGCGGGGGATTCGTCCTCACCAACGCCACTAAGCTGCCGTCAGTCAGCGCCATCACGGCCCCGGACGTCAAGATTTCCTTGGACTTCCTCGAACTGCTGATGGGACGGATCAAGATCGATGGGCTCAGGATCGGCAAGCCAACGATTACGCTGAAAGAGACCGATGCGGCGGCGCCCCCGGATCAAACGCTGGAGGCGCTCATCACCGGCGCGCTGACCGACCCGCCGGTCGGCGCCGTGCGCATCCGCCAGGGGAGGATCAAGACGGCTTCGGGCGCGCGGCTGATCAGTAATCTCGATGCCAGGCTCGATGCCAGAGGCCGTAGCGGCGCGCTCGGCGTGCTCGGCTCCTTCAAATATCACGGCGAGACCGTCGCCTTCGCCATCGACAGCGGGAAGATCGCCGACATGGAAGGCGGAAAGGGCGCGCCGCTCACGCTCAAGGTCACGTCCGACCCCGTGACCGCGAGCTTCTCGGGAACCGCCCATTTCGCCGACGGTCTGGAGGCCGAAGGCGACATGCAAGCGAAGATCGGCAACGCCCGCCGCTTCCTGACCTGGGTCGGGATCGCCCTCCCCCAAGGCGAAAGTCTCCAGAACCTGACGGCGGCCGGGACCGTTCATTGGAGCGGCGCCACGCTCACCTTCGACGACGGCACCTTCTCGCTCGATGGCAACGAGGCCGTCGGACTTCTCGCGCTCACCGCCGGCGAGCGGCCGCGGGTGGAGGGGACGCTCGACTTTGAGCGCCTGGTCCTCGACCCTTATCTCGGTCACGGCGACAATCCGGCGCCTGGGGCGCCGTTCGATTGGGCGCTGCTCAAATATATCGACGCGGACTTGCGGATCTCGGCCGCCGATATCGCCGCCTCCACCATGGAGCTTGGGCGCGGCGGATTCACGATCACCGCCAAGCAGGGGGCAATTTCGAGCGAGGTCGGTGAGCTTGATCTGTGTGGCGGTCAAATGGCCGGTCGCCTGGGTCTCGACCTCTCGGGCGCGCGCACCAAGGCCTCCTTCATCGGCAAGCTCTCGGACGTCGTCATTGAGACTTGTCTTCAGCCGTTCGACCTCGGCGTGCCGGTCAAGGGCGGCGGCAGCCTGAAGATCGACGTTTCGACCGGCGGCACCACAAGCGAAGAGCTTATTCGAGGGCTGGTCGGGGTGTTCAAGGTCACGGCGCAGAAGGGCGCTGTCCCCATCGATTTTCCCGAACTCTCCTCCGGCGCCGATGCAAAGGATGAAGGCTGGAGCCGCGAAGCCGCCACCCGCTTCGATTCGCTGGAGGCCGACTGCCGCCTCTCTGCCGGCCATATTTGGTGCCAATCCTTCAGCATGCAGACACCCCGGGGCGTGGTTTCCGGCTCAGGCGGTGTTGACGTGGGAAAGCAAACGCTTGATTGGGACTTCTTGATCGCCAATCCTGCCGCCCCGTTGAACGCCTCGCAGCTCGTCATGGAATCCCCGCCGCGGGTCACCGTACAAGGCTCGCTAACACAACCCCTGATCCAGAGAACCAATCGCACCACCCTCGGAGACGGATCACCGCAGACAAATCCGGAGAACAGTTCGGCCTCGCCGCATTAGAGACTTGAAACGAACCGGAACTCGACTGAGATCACCACTGTGTTTAGGCAACCCCATCTCCCGCCTCTCGAAAACCGCGCCCCAAGGCGCGGCCAGGCCCGTCCGCTCGCCGTGACGCTTGCCATGGCTTTCGCCATGGCTGTTGCGATTGCGATCAGCGCCGCTCCCGGCGTCGGCCATGCGCAGAACACGCTGAGCGTCGCGACATGGGGCGGCGCCTACGGCCAGTCGCAAGAGATCGCCTTCTTCGAGCCCTTTGCAAAGGAGACCGGCACGGTGATCGCCACGGAGATCTATGACGGCAGCCTCGCCAAGCTCAAAGGCATGATCGACGGCAGCGGCACGCCCGTCGACGTCGTCGACGTCTCGTCCAGCGCGCTCGGCACGTTGTGCAAGGGCGGCCTGCTCGAGACCATCACAGTTTCGTCGCTCGGGACCGGTCCGGACGGCGGCAGCGTCGAAGAGGACTTCCTGACCGGCGCGTTGTCGGATTGCGGCGTGGCCAGCGTGGCGTGGTCGACGGCGGTCGCCTTCGATAGGCAAGCCTTTGGCAAAGGCGAGCCGACGGAGATCAGCGCGCTCTTGGACACTGCCCGCTTCCCCGGCAAACGCGCCCTGCCCAAGAACCCGCGCTATACGCTCGAGCTTGCGCTACTGGCCGACGGCGTGCCGCCCGAGAGCGTCTACAGCGAGCTCGGAACGGAAGCCGGCGCCGACCGTGCGTTCGCGGCGCTGAACAAGATCAAGGACCACGTCGTCTTGTGGGACAAGGCCGGGCAGCCGATCACCTGGCTTCTGGACCAAAAGGTGGTGATGGCCGCTGGCTATAGTGGCCGCATCTTCCGCGCCGCTGTCGGCGACCGTCACATTGGCGTCCTGTGGGACGGCCAGATCTACGAGGTCGACGCCTGGGCGATCCCTAAGACCTCGAGCAATAAGAAAGAAGCCATGCGCTTCATCAGCTTCGCCACGTCGCCGGCGCGGCTGGCGGAGCAAGCCCAGCTCATCGCCTACGGGCCGATGCGCAAATCCGCCGTACAGCTGGTCGGCAAGCATCCGATCATCAATGTGGAGATGCAGGAATTCCTGCCGACGGCGCCCGAGAATTTCAAGAAGGCGCTGAAGTTCGACGATTCCTGGTGGCAGCAGAACGGTGAGGCGCTCAGCACGCGCTTTGCCGCTTGGGCGGCGCAGATCGAAGCCGCGCAAGCCGCCCGGGAAGCCGAGCGCAAGGCCAAGGAGGCCGCCAAGCAGGAGCCCGTCAGCAAGGCGGCCCCATAACAGCATCCGGCACGCGAGGCGCGCTCCCCGGATTCGTTTCACGATGACAGTTCGAAGAAAATGCGGGCAAGCGGCAAGTCTCGTTTGCCTTAGTTGTCGTCTTCGTGTCATCCTGATGCTTGGAGAGAGTCTTCAGCGGAACAAAATCCTGCGGACGTCCCTCTTACACAGAATGCACGACCAGAGGAACAGCATTGCCTCTTGGCTCTAGGCCAAGCGGTTGAGGTTATGCTGACGATGTTAAGCACTGCCGGGGCGGGGCCGGCAGTGCACTCTGGTCAACCCACGATTTCCCATCTTAGAATGTCCGGCAGAGCCCAAGGGCTACGCAATCATTTGGGTGTCTTCGAGCATCCCATGAACGTGAAAGAGTGGCATGTCGAGTATGGGCCGAACCCCTTCAGCGTGGGCCACTCAGACTTCATGTGGCGTCTCCGAGACGAAAGAGGCTGGTTCGAACTTTGGACCAAGCAGAAGGACGCGTGGGACAAGGCGCGTCGTTTCGCCCGCAAGCACCGCGGCCGTGCCTTCCTGCATCGGAAGGACGGGTCGGTGAGGATAGAGCGATCTTGGGCCTAGTCCGCCCGACGTTAGAACGCGCGGTAGACCCCGAGCGAGGCATAGCCGCTTGGATCGTCCTCGAGGTAGTTCCCGGTGAACCCGCCGGAGGGCCATGTGGTTTCCTCGCATTCACCGCATCCGCTGGGACAAACCGGCGGAGGAAGCCGATGCGCTGGAGACGCTTCAGCGCATGATCGTGGACTAGTGCGGCGCCCGCGCTACTGGGTGAAAACCAGCACGATATAGGCGGCGAACAGCACCAGATGGACGAAGCCCAGCAGGATGTTGGTGGGGGCCCCTGAGAAGGTCATCTGGCAGACGAACAGCGTCGCGCCGAGAAGCACGATCTCGACATTGGAGAGACCGAGCTCGAGCGGCGTGCCGGTGAACACGCTGATCGCCAGCACCACCGGCACGGTGAGGCCGATGGTGGAGAGTGCCGAGCCGAGGCTGAGATTGACCGCGCGCTGGAGATGGTTGCGGGCCGCCGCCTGGCAGGCTGCGGCCCATTCCGGCGCGAGAATGAGGATGGCGATCAACACGCCGCCAAGAGCGATGGGCAGGCCGACCTGCTCGATCCCATGGTCGAGCAGCTTAGCGAGCGGCTTCGACAGCAGCACCACGGGCATCAACGTCGCGAGCAGCAGGACTGCGTGATAGGGCGCGGAGTGGACCGGCCCGTGCGTATGCGGCTCGGGGCTTGCCGGCTCCGCAAGCTCGATGTCCTTTCCCGCCTTCGGTTGAATAAAGAAATTGCGATGGCGCGTGGTCTGGATGGTCAGGAAGGCGGCGTAGAGCAGCACAGTCAGCGCACCGAAGATGACCGCCTGCTGCGTGGTGAAGGTCGGCCCCGTGGTCGACTGGGTGAAGGTCGGGACCACCAGCGCGATGATGGCAAGCGGCGTAATGACCGCGAGATAGGCCATGGCGCCTTGCAGATTGTATTCCTGCTCGATATGGCGCAGGCCCCCGATGGCGAGCACGGTGCCCACCATGCCGTTCAACACGATCATCAGGATCGCGAACATCGTCTCACGCGGCAGCGTTGGGTTGGGGTCGCCGCTGAGCATGACCGTGGCGAGGATCGCCACTTCCATGCTGATGACGGCGATGGTCAGGATCAAGGTGCCGTAGGGCTCGCCGAGAAGCTCGGCCAGGGCGTCGGCGTGGCGCACGACGCCGAAGGCGCACCAGATCATCACGCCGAACAGCCAGGCGAACACGAAGATCAGCCAAGGCAGGCTGTCGAGGCCCCCGGCCCAGTCCTTGCCGATGGTGAAGAAGACGATCGTGGTGACGATGCCGGCGATCAGACCGAGCTCCGCGCGCAGGCGCTGCATGACGCCAGCCTCGTCCGGCTTGACCGTCTTGGCCGTCTTGGCTGACTTGGCCGTCTTAGCTGACTTGGCCGTCTTGGCCTTGCGTGATAAAGACTGGCTCACCTTTTTGCGGCCTTCTTGCATTGATGGTTCCGGTGACCTAACTCCCCAACCGGGGCGCGCCGGCGCGGTAGCGACATTCGTTCCACTATCAGCCAGGAGGAGGCGTCATGCCAACTGAGGATGAGGTCGCGGTTCGCGCGGCGGTAAACCAATGGTTCGTCGTGCTCAATGCCATGCTCAACGGCGATCCGGAACCCCTTGCCGCGCTTTATTCCCACAAAGATGACGTCACCTATATGAGCGCGGAAGGCACCTACCGGACCGGCTTGGGACGCGACCTATGCCGATTGGCAGGCGCAGGCCGACAAAAGCAGCGGCGGGTCGGTTGAAGGCGCCGATATTCATGTGTCGGTGACGGGCGACATGGCCGCGGCCGCCCACTTCACCAAGGGTTCGGTGCGGCAGCCGGATGGCAAGATGGCGTCAACCACCGTTCGGGAGACCAGCGTCTTCCGCAAAGAGGACGGCCGATGGCGCATGATCGTCCACCACGCCGACATCCTTCCGGCATGGGCCAAGGCGTTCGACAAATAGCTCCTAGAGCCGGGTCAGGAGACCCTGCCATTGCCCGTCGGGGCCGAGCCCGATCAGCATCGGCTCCCGGCGCGCCCGTAAGCATGAGATAGAGCGTCGGGCCTGGCAGGCAGAGGGTCTTCAGCCCGGCGGTGAAGTGACCGAACACGGCCGTGACCGTGAGCGTGTCGAGCGCCTTAGCTGCCGTCGAGCCGGACTTGCCTGGCAGCGCCGACGCGATCTGGCCTTTGAGTGCCATCGCCTGATCCCGTTTGGCGAAATGGATCATGGCGGCGGGCACCAGGAAGATGGTCATCGCCAGCGCCCCCAGGCGGGGGAAAATGCCGAATATCACGGACAGGCCGCTTGCCCCCAAGATCGCGATGCCGGCGATGGCAAAGAGCTCTGGGTGCCATTTGAAGACGAGCGCGGTTTCGGATGTGGTGAAGTCGCGCCCAGCCTGGTCTTTGCCGCTGGCCCACGCGCCGGTCATGAAAAGCCAGCCCAAAGCGACGCGGATCGCGAGCGAGCCGATATCATCCAGGATCATTGCAGCCTCCTCGAGCTCCTAGACGTGGTGGCCATGCTCGCCCGCGGCGAACTTCTTCAGAGAGACCCGATCGACCTTGCCGGTGGGGTTGAGCGGCATCTTCTCGATGAAGATGATCTCCTCCGGCGCCTTGTAGCCCACCCGCTGCTTGGCGAATTGGATCAACTCGCCAGCCTTCGGCCGCTCCACATCAACCTTGATCTCGACATAGGCCCGCACGCTCTCACCATGCGACTCGTCCATCACCCCGACCACGCCGGCAAGCTCGACCGCCGGGTGCTCAAGCAGCGCATCCTCAACTTCCTGCGGCGAGATGTTTGAGCCGTCATGCACGATAATCTGCTTCTGCCGGCCGCAGAACCAGTTGTAGCCGTCGCCGTCGAGCTTCATCTCATCACCCGTGTCGAACCAGCCGTCGCACATGACTTCGGCGCTTGCCGCCGGATCGTTCCAATAGCCGATGCATTGGGTCGAGGTTTGCACCCACAGCCGGCCCTCCTCGCCCTCGGGCAACTCTTTCCCATCGTTGTCGCGAATGGAGAACACGAAACCGGGACTAGGCAGACCGATCGAGCCGAGCTTGTCGACACCCATGGGCGGGTTCAGCGCGGCGAGCCCGAATTCCGTCATGCCGTAGCCTTCGCTCACGGTCTTTCCGGTCAGCGCCATGAACTCCTTCTCGAGCTCCGTTGAGACCTTGTCGCCACCCGACCGGGCCAGCCTGAGCGAGCTGAAATCCGCCGCGGTCATACCGTGCTCGCGGATGAGGTGGAGCAGTGCGGTGGGTAACATGGAGAGCAGCGTCGGCCGCGTGGTGCGCAAGAGCGGACCGATCTCCTCGTGATCGAAGGCCCGGGCGAGGACGAGATGCGCGCCGGCCGCAAGCGCCGCCATGGAGAAGGTGAACCCGCCGATATGGGTACAGGACGAGCCTGGCAACACCACATCGTTGTGTGTCATCTCGAAGCCCTGCGCCGCGCTGGCGAACATCGTGCCAAGAGTCTCGCGGGTATGGGTCACGCCCTTGGCCGGCCCGGTGGAACCCGAAGTGAAAAAGATGGCCGCAGGCACCTTGGGGTCATGCGCCGGCAGGGTGGCGTCCTTGGGTTCCGCCTTCATCAGGCTCTCGATGCTCGGTTGCTTGTTCTCCTCAGCGCCGTACCAGATCACGCCAAGCGGCAGGCTCGCCGCCTTGCTCGCGGCGATATCGCCGGCGCGCTCCCCATGACTGAGGATGATCTTGGCCTCACTCACGTCGAGCGCGTGATTGATCTCGGGCGGCATGTAACGGTAGTTGAGCGGGGTGAGCACGAGGCCCGCCTTGAAGCAGGCGACGTAGTGGACGATCAGCGCCGTACGGTTCGGCATCAGCGAGGCCACCCGGTCGCCCGGCTGCAAGCCGAGCGCCAGATAGTTGGCAGCAAGCCGGCTCGAGGCCTGGTCGAGATCGGACCACAACACCACGGACTCCATGGATGTGGCGGCCGGATCGTTCGGGCGATTCTTGAGACCGATCCGCATCAGATCCGATAGCTGTAGAGATCCCTCCAATAGCGGTCCTGCGTGCGGCATTTGGTCTTACCTCTTTTGTCTCTGGCGTCGGCGGCGGTACGGCTACCGGTCGTAGCGGTAGAGGCCGTAGATGCCGGTTGGATCAAAGAATATCTGGCTTGCGGTGGCGAAGCCGGCCTCGCGGCCGAGCGCGAGCCAAGTCGCAGCACTCTCCGGCAAGTCGCAGGCGGTGACGTGACGATCGACCTGCGCCCATTCCTCCGGCGTGAGGAAGGACCACGCGGGCCGGTTCACGCGCCGGAAGCGCTCAAGATAAGTCTCGCGATCCTCGCCCTCGGCCAGGGTCGGCTCATAGATCATGAGAAAGTCGCGTGTAGAGCCACAGATCGCTTCGAGCAGCTTGCGCTTTCCGTCCGTCGACAAATGGTGGATTGAGAGACCACACCATGCGGCGTCGGTGGGCTTCGGGTGCTTGGTCAGCGCCTTGACGAAATTGCCATTATCAAGCTCGACCGCGAAGGGCGCGTCCGCCAGGTTCTTGGCGGCAAGCTCGAGGGCCGGCACAGACAGGTCAATGCCGCGGTAATGGCGGGCCTTGGTGCCTTGAAGCGCGCGCTTCATCTGGCCGGCGTCGCCGCAGGCAATGTCCAGAAAATTGTAAGGCTCGGTCAGCGCCGCCAGCGCTGCGTGGAGGATCGCGCCTACCTCTTTGTGACCAAGCGAATCGTGGTCCACCATTTTCTGGTAGGTCGCCCATTGCTTTTGAAACTGTTCGAGCGCCGCTTCATCATCGACGGTCCCGTCCGGCTTGATGTCGTGGATGTGGATATTCATGCGTGGCTAACCTTCTCCCGCTCGCACTGAGGCGGGTTTTACCCCAAGCGGGGTTGTTATTCGGTTAGCAGCGCTTGATGGGCCTCGGCGCAGCCCGCGCTCAGATATCCCAGCCCGGATCGTGAATGATGTCGTGGAAGGCCTTGTGGATCGCCCCGCCCCAGCCTTCTCGCACGGCCTGCAGATACGGATCGTCGTCCTCCAGCCTGACCGTGAAACCGGGCTTCAGAGAATCGCGCCGGTAGATCATGAGGTCGAGGGGCGGGCCCACCGAAACGTTCGAGCGCATGGTGGAGTCGAACGAGATCAGGGCGCATTTGGCGGCGTCATTCAGGCTCGTGTCATGCTGGATGATGCGGTCGAGTATCGGCTTGCCGTATTTCACTTCGCCGATCTGGAAATAGATCGTGTCGCCCATGGCCTCGATGAAATTTCCGGCATCGTAGATCATGAACAGGCGGAGCTGGCCGCCTTTGAGCTGGCCGGCGAGGATGAAGGAGGCGGAGAAATCCACCTCCTGCTGTTGCAAATAGCCGGCGTCGGTCTTGTGGATTTCGCGCAGGGCATTGCCGACGACGCGGGCCGCCCCGAACATCGAGGTCACCGCATACAGGTCCTGCTCGGGGTTCTCGTTGTCGAGCCACTCGGTCATCAGGCTCACGACCCCTTGGGTGAGCGAGAGATTGCCGGCGGTCACGAGCGTGAAGAAGCGCTCGCCCGGCTTGTCGAACGAGAACATTTTGCGGAAGGTCGAGACCCGGTCGATGCCGGCATTGGTGCGCGAATCCGACGCAAGCACCACGCCCTCATCGAGCAGAATGCCGATGCAGTACGTCACTTTTCAACCCTCACTGGGTTTGTTGCTGGCTTGGAAAGCTCACTCTGACAGTCATGGTCTCAACGCCACCCCCTGCCCGAACCCCCCGCACCGGGCTTGCCTCAGCATAATCGAGTCCGACCGCGGTACGAATATACGATTCGTTGGGGCAAGCGCGATTGGTCGGATCGAAACCGACCCAGCCCAGAGAGTCAACGAAGGTCTCCGCCCAGGCATGACTGGCCGCATGAGCCTCTCGGCCGAACCCGTGGCTCAAATAGCCGCTAACGTAGCGGGCCGGCACGCCAAGGGCCCGGCAGACAGCGCAGAAAACATGAGCCTGGTCCTGGCAGACGCCGCTGCCCTGCTCCAGGGCTTCGGTCCCCGTCGTGCTTACCTGGGTCTCGCCCGGGCTGTAGGTCACCTCCTCGGCGACGGCGAGCATGATCTCGTGCAACGTCTGGATCAGGTCCTCTTTGGGCTCAGGCGAAAAGCGCCTGGCAAAGTCGCGGATCGCGTCGGTCACAACCGTGAAGGGCGTTTCGCGAAGATAGAGCATGGACGGCAACTCGGACGAGGCCGTGCCGACCACGCCGTTCGTGTCGCGGGTCCGTACCAGTCCACAGACCTTGATATCGAGATGATCGACCGGCTTCGGCAGAGTCAGGGTGTGGCAGACATTCCCATACTGATCCTGCCACGGGGTCATGGCGGCGCCGGGACAAGTGAGAGCCCAACTCTCGACGGCTTGGGTGCCACCGGAGAGCGGTGTCATGCGCAAATATTGCGTCGTGGCCAGGAGTGGCTCGGAATACTCATACGACGTCGCGTGTTCGACCCGGATCAACATGGTTTGCCTACACCGCCTCCGCCATGACCATGGGCACCATCAGGAAGTCCTCCTGGAGCTGAACGCCGAGCGCGTTGTTGCGATCGATGAACTCGGTCAGGAACTCGTGCAGTCCTCCCGAAAAGACCCGGTCGATCCGGCCGTACCGAAGCAGCGCATAGGTTTGACCGGCAATGCGCCGGCATTCGAGCTGCTTCTTGCCGGCGAGATCCTCCAGCGTTGAGACCACCACCTCGTAGCAATGGTGCAGCGAGCGCGGCATGTCCTCGCGCAGGATGAGCAGCTCGGCGATGCGCCACGGATAGACCATGTCGTGGTAGACGCGGCGATAGGCGCGGAAGGCGCCGACGGAGCGCAGCAGCGCGCCCCACTGATAGTAATCGACATAGCCGCCGACCTGCTCACTGTCCGGTAAGAGCACGTGATACTTCACATCGAGGATGCGCGCGGTGTTGTCGGCGCGCTCGGTGAAGGTGCCGAGCCTGATAAAGCGGAAACCGTCGTCATGCAGCATGGTGCCGAACACCACGCCGCGGAAGAGGTGGGAACGCTCCTTCACCCAATCGAAGAAGTCGCGATAGCCCCATTGCATGAGGCCCTCGTAGTCGAGGTTCTGCACTTGCAGCCACGTCGCGTTCAGGCTCTCCCAGGCCTCGCTCGAGATCGCGGACCGCTGGGCGCGCGCATTCTCGCGCGCATTCTTGATGAGCGAGCAGATCGAGCCGGCGTTCTCTTCATCGAGCGCCACGTAGCGGATGATGTTCTCATGGCTGAGCGTGTCGTAAAGCTCGTCGAAGCGCCCGTCGCCGGGAGCGATCGACAGGATCGGCTCGAACTGGGCTTGCTTATCGAGACTGGACGGCAGCAGCGACATGCGGAAGCTGACATCCAGCATGCGCGCAGTATTCTCAGCCCGCTCCATGTTGCGGGCCATCCAGAACAGGTTCTCGGCTGTGCGGCTCAGCATGATCAGCGCTCCAGCACCCAGGTGTCCTTGGTGCCGCCGCCTTGGCTCGAATTCACCACGAGCGACCCCTCGCGCAGCGCCACGCGCGTCAGCCCGCCGGGGATCACGCTCGTCTCTTTGCCGGAGAGCACAAAGGGCCGCAAGTCCACGTGCCGCGGCACGATCCGGTCGCCGCACAGCGTCGGTGCCGTGGAGAGCGAGAGCGTGGGCTGGGCGATGAAGTTGTTGGGATTGTGCTGAACGCGCGCCTTGTAGGCCTCGCGCTCCGCGGCGGTGGAGGCGGGGCCGATCAACATGCCGTAGCCCCCGGAGCCTTGCACCTCCTTGACCACAAGATTTGCGAGATTGTTGAGCACGTGCTGGCACTGTTTGGGCTCGCGCAGCATGTAGGTGTGCACATTGTTGAGAATTGCGTGCTCGCCGAGATAGAACTCGATCATGCGGGGCACGTAGACATACATGCACTTGTCGTCGGCGACGCCGGCGCCGAGCGCATTGGCCAGTGCCACGCGCCCTGAGCGGATCGTTGAGAGGAGACCAGGCACGGCCAGCATGGAGTCGGGCTGGAAGGCCAGCGGATCCATGAACTCATCATCGACACGGCGATAGATGACGTCGACCTTGACCGGGCCCTCGGTGGTCCGCATCCACACATCGCCGTCGCGCACGAACAGATCGCCGCCCTCGACGAGCTCGATGCCCATTTGCTCGGCGAGGAACACGTGCTCGAAATAAGCGCTGTTGTAGCGGCCGGGGGTTAGCAGCACGACGACGGGATCGTCGGCGCCGCTTGGCGCCACGGCGCGCAGGTTCTCGAGCAAGCGCTCGGGGTAATTGCCGACCGGCGAGATGCTTTGCCCGTCAAAGGCGTCGGGAAAGAGCCGCATCATGATCTCGCGATTCTCGAGCACATAGGACACGCCGGATGGCGTGCGCACATTGTCCTCGAGCACGAAGAAATCACGGTCCCCGGTGCGAATCAGATCGATGCCGGCCACATGCGCGTAGACGTCGTTGGGCAGATCGACGCCGTGCATCTCGGGGCGGTAGGCGGAATTGAGCAGAACCAGCTCAGGCGGGATGAGCCCCGCCTTCAAGATCTCCTGGTCGTGATAGATGTCGTAGAGAAAGACGTTGATGGCCTTGACGCGCTGGAGGCAGCCGCGCTCCACGAGATCCCATTCGGAACGGTCGAGGATGCGCGGGATGAGGTCGAAGGGGATCAGCCGCTCGGTAGAGCCGCCCTCGGTGTAAACGGCGAAGGTGATGCCCAAGCGCCGGAACAGCTCATCGGCAGCGCGCTGCTTGGTGACCAGGGATTCGATGGAGAGATTGTCGAGGAGACTGGC
>Ga0307378_10007192_pt1 | contig 15030 bp, 21 predicted proteins | sample UN1MG_FD_202238 | JGI IMG/M metagenome (GOLD analysis project Ga0307378, IMG submission 202238) | Soil microbial communities from Risofladan, Vaasa, Finland - UN-1 | ecosystem: Environmental > Terrestrial > Soil > Coastal area > Acid sulfate soil | place: Finland: Risofladan, Vaasa | collected...
AAGAAAATAATTGGTACTACACTGCTTCGCAGTCAGACCAGTTTATTGAATTCAAACGAGAAGTATGGTTGCTTAACATACGCCTGGACACAGACGGGCAATAAAACGCGCCCGCTGGTCAGGCGCGGCGTTAGACGAAACAAGAATCAAAGGACACAGAAATGACTCAAGACATCAATGCACAAAGTTTAATCGACCTATTGGATTATCAAGAAAGAGCCGTTGTCAGTAGAACCTTGATAGAGAAGGAAACGGGAACGGTAACCCTATTTGCATTCGATAGAGGACAAGGGCTAAGTGAACATACAGCTCCATTCGATGCGATGGTCTGCATTCTTGATGGTAAAACAGAGATTACAATTTCCGGTAACCCGAACATCTTGGAACAAGGTGACATGATCATCATGCCAGCAAACGAGCCCCATGCCTTAAAGGCTGTGGAGAAGTTCAAAATGCTGTTGATCATGATCAGATCATAATCAACCTAAGATCGTCTAATTGGGTAGCCGGGGGTTTCTTTCCCCCAGCCCCCACACCACCCCCGATAAATCGGGATCTTCGACCCTCGTGCGGGTTCCCGCTAAAGAGCGGGATTCACAGAGTCTATCCCGATGGTAATCGGGAGTAATAAATAATAACCAATACCTCTTTGAAAAGCTGAAGGTCATCATTTGGAACGGGCAATTCCATGAGGTGCCCCACGTTCACTCTTCCATTCGAATTCTTTGTGTCATGAGGACTCATAGAGGCTCCTTTCCTTCTCTGTGTTTGGCCCTTCATCCCGCTTTGCGGGACTGACTTCTGCCCAATCACATCAAAGATTACTCCATGATGCGCTACCTCTTATCCCTGCCCTGCTACCATGTTCCGCTCATACCGCTAAGGCAGCTTCACGATATGCCCAGGCTTGTTTCACCAGTGGCCTGACTGGTTTTCTTTTAGAACAGGCATTAAGGTCGCTCGCTGGACAGATCTCCCCGGATAAGGATGTGGACTTTCTCTACATGGTTCGACAAGCTCACCATGTCCTGAGCCTGTCGAAGGACACAGCCAGAGCATTTACCATATCTCCAGAACCCAGGGCTTCGTTATGTTGTGCCCATTCGGCAGGCTCAGGGCACCCTGAGCGGAGTTGAAGGGTGCTAACTTACCCGGAGACTTGGCCTTATATGCTATTTCTGTTTCCTTCGACAAGCTCAGGACAAGCTTTGGCTCATAGCTTTGCACTCCGACTTCCTTCAGACGGTCCCTCACTGGAACGCCCCCCGCTCAAAGTCCGGGATCTTCCGGGATCTTCGACTTGCCTTCAGCTAGTACTTTTGCTAATGTAATCAAACACATTAACAGGGTTCACATACAGGGGACTTCCCTTGCCCTGAGCAGGGTCGAAGGGGCACCCCATAAGCCTTCGGCCTTGAGCGACTCGACATGAGCTCGTCGACATGTCTCAGGGCCGAAAGGTTCACGCCCCCCGATAAGTCGGGGTCTGCGACATGCCGGGCGTACACCTTTTAGTGCACTGGACGCTCGTAGCCTCGCGCCAGTGACCAAATCGTTGGAATTTAAAAAATATCTCTTGATTTCACACAAATGAATGTGTAATATTATGTGTGATTATTAAGGAGGTGGCCATTATGGCAACAAATTTACAGATAGATGACAATCTCATTATAAAAGCTGTTAGACTCGGCGGACACAAAACAAAGAAGGCTGCTGTCTCAAAGGCATTAATTGAATATATACATCAGTTAGAACAAGAAAAAATTCTATCGATGTTTGGGACTGTGGAATACGACCCTGAATATGATTATAAAAAGCAGCGAAACCGGTCATGAAGGTCATTGTTGACACGAGTGTATGGTCTCTGGCTTTAAGGCGCGATAAGGAGGACTCCCCTGCGCCAGTCCAAGAGCTTCGTCAAATAATTCTTAGCCATCGTGTTCAAATGATTGGCCCCATACGCCAGGAGATCTTATCGGGCATTCGCAGTGAATCTCAGTTTATAAAACTCCGGAAGCATCTTGAAAGCTTTCCCGATCTTCCTATCCTCACCGAAGACTATATTACAGCAGCACAATTTTTCAATCATTGCCGATCAAAAGGAATACAAGGCTCAAATACTGATTTTTTGATTTGCGCTGTGGCTGTCAGAAACAATTTCTCAATATATACTACAGACAAAGACTTCGATCTATTTTCGAAATATATACAAATTGTTCTCCACAAAGCTGATTAATCCCAATCGGGTAAGGGGGAGATTTTAACTCCCCCTCCCCACACCACCCCTCAAGAGAGCAGGATTACACGTCGCATTTGGTTATGTATTCTGGTAACAAAAAAAAGAGGGGTTTTATGTAAAACCCCTCTTAAAGAAAATTCCTCAGCCAATTTAGCCGCCAACACCAAAGACCTTATTCAGGATAACCACTATGGAAAAGATGATGTATACGGCAGAGGCGATCCCTAGGCCGACTTTAATAAACATGCTCGGCTGAATCTCCTTTGGCAGGTACTTCGTGTTTATAAACAGCAACATGGGGCTATAGACCGCCATCGAGAAACCACCCAAAACCGCGCCCATAAGAAACAGGATAAAGGGTTGCGTGGGAATCCAAATTGCAAAGCCAGCAAAGACAAGCAGAGCAACCAGAGCGATCGTATAGATTCCCCTCAATGAATACTTCTCATTGAGCTTTGTATGGGTGTAGAGAACCTCTGATATCATTCGAGACCCTAAATCCAGGGCTACCAACTGGGAGCTGTACATGATAAAGAAGGACATAGCCAGGAATATAAACCTTCCGAAACCCCCTGCCTTTGAGGCCAATATATTTGCCTGGGTTACGGCCACCTGAGCCCCTTTAGGTACCAATCCAGCCGGGAAAAGTACCTCTAATGCACCTTGGGCAAGGAGGACTATTCCTATAATATTGGCGATCCAGAAGTAAATGGTTACATCATTCCGCATGATCTTGTACCATTTATTCCATAACGTCATATTTTCTTTTGTAGTCTCGAACACATTTCCCGCAGTTGGTACAGGCTCCAGTTTACCTGTCAGCGGGCTGGTAACCCTACCAATATGGGAAGCCATACCCCACTGCTTTTGTTGAACAGCAAAGGTGTAGGAAAGGTTTCCCAGGCTCCCGGCGCCTGCATAGATAACGGCCCCGAACAATGCAAAGAGGTTAATTCCCGGTGGAATCCACCAATCTCCACCAGCATTAAACATGATACCCTTTGCCATTGACCATGCTCCGTGAGGGGTAATGACAAGCGCTACGGTGATTACAAGAATCACGGCTGTGGCTCCCATAAAAAACATGGTTACCTTTTCCACTGAATTGTAGACGATAGGGCCACCCAAAAGGATTACAGCAGTGAGAACAAGGGTGACCTCAGCCCACCATCGCCAGTTGTCACCTGTTCCGCCGAATAACACGTCCAATGCCGTTGCACCCGTGGCAGCCCAACCAGGCCAAATATAGATAATAATGGCCGCGGCAAACCAAAACCAACCAAAACCTTTCCAGGACCTCGAACAACCGGTAAAGAAGGATTCGCCCGTGGCAAGGGTATAACGGCCAAGCTCCACATTGATAAACCACTGCAGTGAAACTCCTAAGACAGCCAGCCACATCAACCCGGCTCCATATTGTGCGGTAAGCCTGGGCCACATGATGAGCTCGCCACCGCCTAGGGCAATACCTAAAACAATGATACTGGGCCCTAGCTTCAACATTCTTCCCAGCGGGATTCCCGGAAGGGCTTTTACACCTAAAGAACCCATATCGCCTTTTGGAATGGTCCATATATCTTCACCTTTTTTTGAAGCAGATTCATTAGCCATAACTTTACCCTCCTTTTACAATTTACAATTTACGTAACAAGACTATCAGGTGTTCACCTCCTTTCTCAGTTAAAATGAAATCCTGTCAAGAATAAAAAATATGAAACATGTATGAAAAGAAATTTTATTTTTCTTTTATTTCACTTGTGACTGGGCGTTCTGAAATCTTGGTGAAACGCTTTGAGGTTGTATTGAGCAATATAGTTTGTAGAGGCAACGTTTTTAACACTTGTTCCTTGTTCTCGCGAGATGATAAAATGAAATAATGTTATCAAACTGCTGCATGATGCTTATTAGCTCTAAATCTATCGAAATGTCAAGTTTTTTTTGAAAAAATTTATTGACAACAAGCTGTGGAGGTATTACTAGTTAAAAAGTCTAAGCGCTCTAATCCCGAAAAGGATAGTTAAATTATCTAAACGCTCTAATCTCAAAAAGAGGTAGCAAAATGAAAAGAAAAATAATCATTACCGTTCTCTCAATTATAGCAATAGGAATTGTTCTTGCTACGGTACTTAGTTTAATCTTTGAAGGCTTTAGTCTGCCAGATTATTTCTAATAATTTTTTATACCCTTTCTTTTATTTACTCTTACATATCCAGCACCAAGAAATTATAAGGCGCTGGATTTTCAATCCATGGAAATTACCCTCTAATGCATACATAAAGGGGTCTTTTTTTGACAAAACTTCTTTACTGTTGTAGATAGAGAGAAACATTCTTCTTTATTCCAGGCAGACCAGCATGTCCCGACCTTTACGCATTGAATACCCTGGCACCTTTTATCATGTGATAAACCGGGCCATACGGGGCAATGCAGCCTTTCTCACAGACAATGACTATACAGGCTATCTCGCCTTACTCGAAGATGCATGGCGCAGATGGGATATCAGAGCTTTTTCCTATTGCCTCATGGAATCCCACTACCACCTGGCTCTTCAAACACCTCATGGTAACCTTCAGCGGGTAATGCGCCATATTGATGGGGTATATACTCAACGATTCAACCGAGCCCACAAGAGGGATGGCCCTCTTTTTCGGGGACGCTATAAGGCCATTGTTTTTTTGAGTCAGGAGCTTTTATTAACTGGTCTATCCTTAAAACATAAAGAAAGTAAAAATTGAGGACCTGTATACTCGGGTAAGGGGGAGATTTTAACTCCCCCTCCCCACACCACCCCCGATAAGTCGGGATCTGCGACATGCCGGGCGTACACAATCGGCTTGAGTAGGATGCTCGTTACCTCGCGCCTCTCAGCCGCAACGTCATGCCTATGAAGATAAAGGAGTAGATTTATGAACCAAGTATTTCCAGAACCGATTAGGAATCTTCCGGAAGCTGATATCCCTCTGGATGGAATAACTGCATATCTGTCACAATCAGACACTCATCAGATATTGTTTATGGAATTTGAAAAAGATGTTGATTTGCCGGAACACGCCCATGCAGCCCAAATGGGAATAGTACTGGAAGGAAAGATTGAGTTGGTAATTGATGGTAAAAAGCGATGTTTCACCAAAGGTGATCGGTATTATATTCCTGAAGGTGTGAAGCATTCTGGCAAGATATACGCAGGATATGCAGATATAACGTTTTTTAATGAGCCGCATCGATACTCAAAAAAATAGCATTTAGCAGAACAACGGCATTGAGGCGGACTCGCAATAGCTCGCCGCTGACGCAGGTTGTTATATGGCTTGGAAGTAAATGATAATCTTCTTATGGTGAAAATTTATAAAATTGCAGCATATCATCAGTATTGTTGAATATGACAGGCTTCAAGCATAATGCAAGAATCCTTGAGTCTGTAACGTTAATGAATATAAGCAAACTGGAGAAAAGTATAAGTGACGATTCTTGATCACTACGTCAAGGAAAAACAACGTTTTCTTGAAAACTGCACACAATGCGGGCTTTGTGCCAAAGGATGCCCAATTTTACCCTATACTGATGTCAGCGAGATTTCCTCCCGGGATATTCAGCAAGGAGTGTTTGATTTCATGGAAAGCGTTGAGTGAAAGGGGATGGGCTAAGTAATTAAATAAAACAACGGGAAAAGTCAAAAGCGGAGGCATGGGGTTTATTTTGCTATTGGGCCGTAAGAGAGTTAGGTTATAGTATACTGGCGATAGCGGGACGGCTCGGAATGAGCCAACCTGTGGTAATGTACCCAGGAATAAGAGGAGAGCGCATATCGAGCGAAAGGGGTATAAGAGTTATATTGACTTAATTATTTTCTTAGCCTTGTCCCCCTTTCCACTCTGGATCTAGGTCAAAGTGGATGAAGTAATGTTTGAAATATTCTCTCAAACAGATAACAAGACAATTTGTGTGTCACCGGACAGCACAATACTAGAAGCCACACTCAAAGCCAAAATCAATCACATGCATGTCTGTGGTGGCAATGCCCGGTGTTCAACCTGCCGGGTCTATGTTGTAGGCGGATTGAGCAATTGTCTGCCCAGAAATGAAAAAGAAAAGCAGTTAGCCGAGAAACTGGGATTCCCTCAGGATATTCGGTTAGCCTGCCAAACCAAAATAAGTGGAAACATTTCTATTAGGCGTCCGGTTGTTGACGACTTGGATAGAGAAATCATCTTAAAACAATTTGGGGATGAGTCTGGCACGAAACTTGGACAAGAGAAAGATCTGTCGATTCTCTTTACCGATATCGAAAACTACACACAATTTGCTGAAGCTTTCCCCGCTTATGACGTTGTGCATGTTCTCAATCGTTACTATCAAACGATGAACGATATTATTGTGCAACATAAAGGCATTATCAGCGATGTAGCGGGTGACGGTATCTTGGCGTTGTTCGGAGTAATGGAAGATAGCAAAAACTCTGTATTGGATGCCATCAATGCAGTCCAAAGTATGAATAAGGCTTTGGTCCATTTTAACGAATATCTCAATCAAATGTATGATCGATCTTTTAGAATCAGGGCAGGAATAAACTTTGGAAAAGTCATTGTCGGCAATTTTGATACGGGCATGATGAGTAAAATATCCGCTATCGGCGACGCAGTTAATCTGGCAAGTCGGATAGAAACTGCGAATAAGAATTTTGGCACACAACTTCTTATCTCTCAATCGGCCTTTGAGGAAGTAAAAGGGTTGGTAGAGACCCATAAAATGTATCGCTCCGGCCTAAAAGGCAAATCCGGTGAATATGTCCTTTATGATATTAAAATCTCTAGTTAATTAATAAAGGGGTCACCCATTACTTTACCTACAGCCGACGGTGTACACGCGCGGCTGAGCTTTTCGTTAGACCTTAAAGATCTGAATTTGACTCGGGAGGTTAGAGTATGCCGTATAATGAACAAATTGAAACGAGAATAAAGAAAATCATATCAAATTGGGTCAATACCGATCAAAAAAATATGTTCGGGGGCGTGTGCCACCTTTTGAATGGAAACATGTTCTGCGGTGTCTACAAAGACTTCCTCATCCTTCGACTTGGCGAGGAAAACGGCAATAAGGCTCTCGCATTGTCACATGTGAGGCCATTTGACATCACCGGCAAACCAATGAAAGGATGGGTCATGGTGGAGCAGGATGGATTCCAGGCAGATCATGACTTAGCGAGTTGGCTGAATCAGGCCAAGGAATTCGTAAGTTCTTTACCACCGAAGTGAGTTTGGTTTAACCACTCGCTGCATCTGACAGGCTCAAAGCTTCGCTGCTTCGCCTGCAGGTGTTCTCGGCCGTTCGATTCACATCTTAAAAGGAGGCCTTGCCATGACAGACGTGTTAAGAACCCCGGAGGAACGGTTCGTCGATCTTCCAGGTTTTCCCTATGATCCAGTTTACATCGATGATTTGAAAGGCTTTGAAGGCTTGCGAATGCACTATGTGGATGAAGGCCCCCAACATGCTGACCATATTTTCCTGTGCCTACACGGTGAACCAACGTGGGGCTACCTTTACCGGAAGATGATCCCAATTTTCACAGGTGCAGGACATCGGGTAGTGGTTCCGGACTATTTCGGTTTCGGGCGTTCGGACAAACCGCTGGATGAAGAAGTGTATACTTTCGACTTTCATCGCAACGCGCTTATATCGTTTATTGAGCGGTTAGAACTCAAAAACATCACCCTTGTATGCCAGAACTGGGGCGGAATTCTCGGGCTCACACTGCCGATGGATATGACTGATCGAATCTCCCGATTGCTGATTATGAACACGACGCTCGGTACCGGAGACGTTAAACTTTCTAAAGGGTTTCTTGATTGGCGCACTTGGGCCAGCAAGAATCCTGATATGTCTGCCGGGCGGCTGCTGAAGCTCACGTGTCCACATCTGTCGGAAAAAGAATGTGCTGCTTATGAAGCGCCATTTCCAGATATTCGGCACAAGGCCGGTGTGCGCCGTTTTCCAGAAATAGTTCCTGATCGACCGGATTCGCCCGGTGCGGCGTTGTCGCGTAACGCCCGCGAATGGCTGCGCGATAAATGGACGGGACCGGTATTTATGGCCATCGGCATGAAGGACCCGGTGCTTGGTCCTCTGGTAATGCACGCACTTCGCAATGACATACGGAACTGTCCCGAACCGTATGAGCATTCCGAAGCCGGACATTTTGTACAGGAATGGGGTGAAGAGATCGCCAGAAGAGCGCTATCGGCCTTTGACGAATAACGGGCTCCTATTGTTTTAAACGCCTCTTAGTTTCATGTTAGTTGGCACAATTTTATGATTAAAATAAAAACATATTTCATTGTTATAATGATATTTTGTTTAATTTCACTTTTTGGATGTGGCAGTCAATCTCTACGTCCCAAAGTACAATTTCCAGATTATCTTCCTGAAAGTCTCATAATAACAAATTATAAAGATGCTGACATTGTGGCTGCTATTTTGATCGATACAATAGAACTTAGTTTAAAGGAATCGATTTATAGTGATAGCGGAGCAATAGGCTATGCAACGTTTGTCTACAATGGAAATATCTTTTACACGTATAAGGGAAAGTTAGAAAAGGGAGCACTTCATTTTAAGCACCTTCAAGAGTATGATAAAGGCTTAATCGAGAGAGTGAATGAACAAAGGCCTTCCAAAATTGTTTTTCTTAAAAGAGGCAATAAAAAAGGAGAATATGTAGCCCCACAATTTGCGGTATTCTCATATACAAAAGAACTGCATGTAGCCTTAATCGAATATAGTAAAAATGAATAATTAATGGAAAAGCTCACATCGGACTGGACAAGGATGCGCGGAAAAGCGCCCGCGCACCTGTCAGTCCGCCCATTAAGATCATCTTTCCACGCAGAGGAAAATAATAATGGTATTATGTACAATAAATCAAGATCAGCTAAGAAACATCCTGATTAAAAACTGGATGACACATGACGCACTTTGGTATGGCGAGGTGGCGGCGAAGTTTGGCATGGCTGAGGCAAGCCCCATGAATCTTCGGGTGTGCAGAAAGTTGGGGCAGATTGAGTTCGGGCGTTTGATGAAAATGGTCGAGGCACCATCCCCGAAAAATATTGAGGAATACCAGGAATTGTTTGAGATAGGAAAACAGGTCTTCTTTCCGGATTTTGTCTCCGCTCAAATCAGTTACCCTGGTAATGACTCGCAAATTTTTGACTTCTTAGACTGCTTTGCTCATAAAGGTATGAAGAAATTAGGGCTCCTTCCAGATTACGAATGCGGGATCTTTGAGAGAATCGAGGGATGGTTTGACGCGATGGGGCTTAAATATACCCGAACTCCAGATCTTATTCGCTGTCTCAAGCTTAAGGGAAAAGAATGTAAGATTACCGTACAGTTTCATTTTGAATCAAGTTAGGGTCCTTCATTTCGCAAAGACAACAACGTGGGCAGGTACAATTAAATACTATAGCAGAGATATTTTCTCTGAGAAGTTATGGCGGTGCTGGTGCAGCATGCAGTGTGATCGAAAAGCAGCTCACGGTGGACATCGGATGGCTTTAGGTCAATAAGAGATGAATGTGCCCAGATAAGGTCACTCTATCCTATTACTTCAGCCGACAGTAACGGCCGGCGGCCCTCACTGCTAGTGAGCTCCGCGGTAGTGGCTTAATTCATTTAAGGAGAGCAATATGTTCCCTAATATTAATGAGATAAGAAAGACAAGGAAGAAGTACAATTGGCAGATGTACCAAAGCGGTATCAACACTTTTCGTGAGCTTGGGGAGGTTGAAGCTAATGCACTGAAAGATGGTGTGCTTGCTCAGAAATACAAAGAACTGATAGCCTTGGGAATCAGTATCAGTAATGGATGCTACGGCTGAATTGAATATCATGTCAGCAGTGCTGCTGACGTGGGTACAAGTCGTGAGGAGATTCTGGAAGCAACTGCTGTTGCATTAGCCCTGAGTGGCAGTATGGCAGACTGGCCTGCACGATTTGTTTTCAAGGTTCTTGAAGAATTGGAAAGTCAGCAAAAAAAAGTCAAAAATAAAGCCAGCTAAAGGCCCAATAACAAAATTAGGGGAAGTGAATTCCTTTCGATTCAATTAAACCCCTATTATAATAATCCTGCTGGCCTTAGATACCCTTGACACAAAAACCACCATTTCCTATAATTCCTCAATCATAAGCCGTGCTTTTATCAATCCTTAAGGCATGGAGGTCAATGGCTGATATGAACATCCATATAGGAGAAATGTTAGCAAGAAACGCTCGGATGTATCCAGATGAGATTGCCCTTGTTGAGAGAATACCGGCTGAGGGGAAAAGATGGCAGATTACATGGAAGCAGTTTGATGAACGTGCGAACCGTTTCGCAAATGTGCTCTTAGACAGGGGCATCAAGAAGGGTAACAGGGTCGCACACCTCATGCATAACTCTATCGATTGGCTTATTGCCTATTTTGGTATCGTCAAAACAGGGGCATGGGTCGTACCACTCAACTTTCGTTTCACAAGTGCCGATATCAAATACTGTGTGGATGTTGCAGAACCAGAATTGCTGTTCTTTGGTGAAGAATTTACCGACCGGATAGATGCAATAAGAGATCAGCTCTTAATAAAGCATTATATCTGTGTGGGCACACAGATCCCCGATTACGCAGATATTTTTGAGAAGGTACTGGAAGATGCACCGGCTACCCCACCACAAGTTGAGCTTGGTTTTGATGATCCCTGCGGACTGTACTTTACCTCTGGCACCACGGGTACCCCAAAGCCTATTCTTCTAACCCATAAAAACATGGTCTGTGCCTGTATAACGGAAAAGGTGCACCATGGGCAAACCAAAGATGATAATTTCATCCTTATTCCCCCCTTATATCATACCGGTGCAAAGATGCACTGGTTTGGCAGTTTTATTGTAGGTAGCCCTGCTGTGATCCTGAAGGGGGTTTCTCCTGAATGGGTGTTAGAGGCAGTGAGCGAAGAGGAGGGCACCATCGTCTGGCTCTTGGTCCCATGGGCTCAGGATATCCTCTTAAAGCTCGATAGTGGAGAATTAAAATTGAAGGACTATAAAATCGATCAGTGGCGACTCATGCACATCGGAGCTATGCCTGTTCCTCCATCCCTGATCAAGCGGTGGAAGGAATACTTCCCTGATATGGAATATGATACCACGTACGGTTTAAGTGAAACCTCCGGACCGAATTGTATGCACCTCGGAATAGAAAACCTCCATAAGGTTGGCTCTATCGGACACCCAGGATTCAATTGGGAGGCACGTATTGTTGAAGAGGATGGACAAGATGTGGAGCGCGGTGAAACAGGGGAACTTATTCTTCGCGGTAACGGGATAATGAGGGAATATTACAAGAACCCTGAAGCTACGGCCAATGCGATAAGGGATGGGTGGCTCTACACGGGGGACATATCCAGAGAGGATGAGGATGGTTTTATCTATCTTGTTGACAGGAAAAAGGATGTCATCATCACAGGTGGCGAAAATGTCTTTCCTGTTGAAATTGAACATTTTACTTATACGCATCCAAATGTAAAGGATGCCGCAGCCATCGGCTTCCCGGATGAAAGGCTGGGTGAGATCGTTGCGGTTGTCATTGATGTGGTTCCGGGAAAAACACTGACCGAAGAAGAAGTTTTCCAATACTGCGAGGAGTTACCCCGATATAAGAGACCTCGCAAGGTCTTTTTCGGAGAAGTTCCTCGAAGCCCCACAGGAAAGATAGAGAAACCGAAACTGAGGAAAAAATACATCGGCAGGGAAGAAGCCTTTAAGCTCTAACTATAATCTCGTACCCTGTTCCTGATAAGTCATGAGTAATCTGGGCAACGAAATAGGGTCGGATTAAGAAATTAAGATGAACAGATAATGTTCCTAACCCATCAACAGACCTAAAAAATAAAAATAGGAGACAAGAGATGAAAGAAAAATCACATCTTTTCATATTGTGGACAAATGGTAATCCAATTACGGCAGAAAAAATGGTTTTTATGTATAGTATTAATTCTTTACTCAAGGGCTGGTGGAAAAAGGTAACACTTATAATTTGGGGTGCTCCTGCCAAATTTGTGAGTGAAGACATTAATATACAGCAAAAAATTAAAGAGGCATTAAGTGCAGGGGTCCACATAACAGCCTGTAAGGCCTGTGCAGACCAATTAGGAGTCACAGACATATTAGAACAAATGAACATAGAGGTAAAATATTGGGGGGAACCACTTACTGAAATATTAAAGACAGAGGGCACGCTTTTAACCATATAAGAGCACAAGGTCTTACAACGGCATGAAGGTTGACCTAAGAGGCAGTGCGGTTTTATCCATAATCATAAATTGTTGGGCCATGCGCCAGTATGCCAAGCCCGGTCACCCTCACGCAACTTATGCCGGGTTAGGAAAGGTGGAAATTATACGTTATGAAAAGCAACTTTGAGATAGATACAAATCAATCCATTGCGAGAGTAAAGCTTCATGGCAATCTTGTTATAGATGAATTTCTTGCTTTATATGAAGAGTTGTTGCTTCATCCTCAGTTTCTTCCCAGGATGTCAGTTATTTGGGATGCACGGGATGCCTCCGCTGTAAAACTTAGCAAATAAATCATTCGGTATCGAATGGTATCCTTCCTAAAACAGAGGGATAATTGAGTGGTGTTTAAGGCAATGATAACATTGTGACAAAGGCTTACTACCTTAGGAGGACATGCAAAATGAACTGGAATACCCTTTACTCCAGCCGTATAGATTCAATGGGACATTCAGATGTCGTTGCAATTTTGAAATTAGCTGAACGACCTGAGATTATCTCCTTCGCAGGTGGGCTTCCCGACCCGGCAACCTTTCTCTTGGAGGAAATCAAAGAAACCTACGAAGAGGTTGTCGCACAAAAAGGACACGCTGCATTGAATTATGGACCGACAGCAGGCATTACTCCTTTTAGGGAATGGCTGGCAGAATATATGACACAGTCAGGCAGAGACTCCAAAGTAGAAGAATGCCTGGTAACAACAGGCGCCGTTGCAGCTTTAGACCTAATTTGCAAAGTTTTGCTGGATCCTGGCGATGTTGTGATTGTGGGCGAACCAACTTACGTTGCTGCCCTCCACGTCATTAAAAGTTATCAGGGTCGTTGTGCCGGTGTTCCATTAGATGATAAAGGAATGCAACCAGATGCGCTGAAATCGATGCTTGAAGACTTACAGCATCAATCATTGCATCCCAAATTTATTTACCTGGTCCCTTCATTCCAAAATCCAACAGGTGTTACACTTTCTGAAACGCGTCGAAAAAAAATTATTGAGCTCTCTGTTGAGTATAATGTGCCAGTTATAGAAGATGCGGCATACCGTGATCTGCGATTTGAGGGTTCAGCTCCACCATTGCTCGCATCCCTGGGCGCACAGAACGTTATACACATTAATACCCTCTCAAAAATCTTTACCCCAGGCGTGCGCATAGGTTGGGTGACTGCACCGCAAGAATTAATCGAGACTTTGACCATAGCCAAGCAAGGTCAAGATCAATGTTCTACAACTATCGGACAATATGTAGCCTTTGCTTTCGCTTCAAGAAATTTGATTGAGCAGCAGAAGTCCAAGGCCGTTGAAATATATCGCCGGAAAAGAGACGTCATGTTGGCGGCCTTAGCGAATCACTTCCCACAAAGTGCGCACTGGACGAAACCTCAAGGAGGTTTTTATACGTGGGTTACTATGCCCAAGGAAATTGACACTGAAGCACTTTTACCAAGAGCAATAAAGGATGCCTCAGTTGCATATGTTGCCGGCCCAGCCTTTTATCACAATCGCAGTGGAAAAAACCACATGCGACTATGCTACAGTTACGTACCTGAATCACACATTGAGGAAGGTATTCGCAGGCTTGCTCATGTTTTGTCTATCTCAACGGGCTAATCCATGGAACAAGATCGGGATTGCATAACACTATCGAAGATCCTTCAGTTTGCGGACTTGCGGGATCAAGAGGTTCTTGAGATAGGATGTGGAGATGGGCGGATCACGTCACAGCTGGTCGGCAAAGCAAAAAGACTGGTCGCAATTGATCCGGAGGCAGCGAACGTTGCCGAGGCGAAAGAAAACATGGAGGGTATCGGTTTACGTATCGGGTCTGGGGAGTGTTTGAAATTTCCAAGCGGGTCTTTTGACGTAATCTTGTTCACTCTCTCACTTCATCCCCAGGACAGCAGGGTAGCCCTGAGAGAAGCCAAAAGGGTCCTCAGAGATCATGGACGGGTAGTGATCTTGGGTCCAGTACATGATGGGGAAATTGAACAGGTATGTAACTTCTTCCAAAATGAAACTCAAGTGCTTCAGGATGCTCTTTGCGCAATCGACGCAAGTGATTTCGAGGTTGAGCGCTCCGAGGTATTTTACACCTATTGGGAATTCGAAAACGAACATGAACTATACGAGTGGCTTTTCACCTACTACCGAAAGCCTTTTGACAATAGCCTTGTTGTGCTGATAGGGGAACTTCTGGGTAACAAAATGAAGTCTCCCCCAATCATATTGCAGGACAAGATTATGATTGTCTCTCTTCGAAAGCATAGTGCCCACAGTTGAAGATTTCACTCTTTTTTTACTTAAACGATATTCACGAGGTCCTCGATTACGAATGAACAGACCATGGGATTGTTGACCAACCAGTCGCTGGAGGGTAATGTAATGCGAATTGAAGGCATTAGGTTCACAAATGGTATACTTACGCTTCGACCTTACCAGGTTACGGATAACGAACCTTGTTTTAACGCAATCC
>Ga0307378_10007194_pt1 | contig 15025 bp, 15 predicted proteins | sample UN1MG_FD_202238 | JGI IMG/M metagenome (GOLD analysis project Ga0307378, IMG submission 202238) | Soil microbial communities from Risofladan, Vaasa, Finland - UN-1 | ecosystem: Environmental > Terrestrial > Soil > Coastal area > Acid sulfate soil | place: Finland: Risofladan, Vaasa | collected...
TGGATGCCGACGGCGGATCCGCCTACGGATGACCCGCCCTGTCTTCAGAGGATATGGTGCCGGCTGCTGGCTGACGAAGCAGGCGAACTTACTCTCAATATGAATACGCACTGGCGCAGCAGGGATCTTTACAAGGCGTGGTTCATGAATGTTTATGCCCTGACAGATCTTCAAAAGAAAATAGCTGACGGCATCGCCGCCAAGCGAGGCGAGCCGGTGAAGGTCGGCAGGTATGTCGATATCAGCGATTCTCTGCACATCTACGGCAGCTACTTCAACGAGGTCAGGCCCGAAATAGAAAAGATGCGTCAAAGCCCATTTACGGAGCGAACATGGCAGAGCACTCACCCCGCCTTTGAGATGATGACTAACGAAGCAAGAGAAAAGCTGGCGCAGGACCCGGACTGGTACGCAAAAGCGAGAGGCGGTTAGATCGAAATTTTAATAGAAACTTTTAAACGCGATACGAAAGGCGAAATATGGTATTGATTGTGAATGGTGAAAAGATTGAGGATTCGGCGATAAAGCAGGAAGCTGAGCGGCTGAGACCGGATTATGAACGGGTGTTTACCGACCAGGACAACGAAGAGCGAGAGGCCCAACTGCTCGACTGGTCCAGAGAAAATGTGATTGAAAAGATATTAATCAATCAGGAGGCGGAAAAGAACGGCGACAAAATTCCACCTGAGCAGGTTCAGGCCGCTCTGGCGAAAGTCAAGGAACAATATGACGATCCTAAGCAGCTCTACAAAGATTTCAATGTCGAAAACGACGAGCAGATAGAGAAAGACATCGCCAAGCAAATGAGAGTCGAACAGAGGATCGGCCAGGTCTGCAAAGACCTGCCGAAGCCGTCTCAGGCTGCTATAAAGAAATATTACGAGGAAAATCAGGAGCAATTCAAAACGGGCGAGCGGGCCAGGGTGGCTCATATCGTCAAATATGTAAACTGGCAGACGGATGAAAAGACTGCTTATGAGGCGATAAGCCAGGCATATGAAGAATTGAAAAGCGGTGTGACTTTTGAAGTGGTCGTTGATAAACATACCGACTGTGCCGACAGCGGCGGTGACCTGGGCTTCGTTATGAAAGGACAGATGGTAGAGGAGTTCGAGGATGTGGTTTTCAATTTAGGCGCCGGCCAGGTCAGTGACATCTTTCGCACCCGTTTCGGTTTTCATATCGCAAAGGTATATGCAAGAGAGCCGGCGGCTGTGGCAAGCCTTGAAGATGTAAAAGATCGGATCACGGAATTACTCAATGAACAGATGCGGTCGGAAGCGATTGATAAATTTATAGATGGATTGAAAAGCGAAGCCAAAATCGAAGAGGTATAAAGCCGGCCGGCACAAAATGAAAAGCCGGGCATATAACGCATGGAGGAGTGTTTGTTTTATCGGGCCGTAAAAAAAAAGTAGATAAACTATGTGTCTCGATTTGCTTTCGAGTTTTTTTATAGTAAACTTTAAATGTAGCACGAAGGAAGGAGTTGGCGGATTAGAAACGACGCTTTCGCAGGACGTGAAAGCTTAGTACCAGACCTGAGGGGGGGTTGTATAAGTTTCTTTCCGAGTTGGCCTCTGCGTTCTCTGCGCAGAGGCTTTTTTAAAATCATTTCTTATACAAATGCGTTTTAGTCGATATCAGCATTTCTGAAAAAGATCTTATGATATCCGGAACACGCCAGATTATGATTTGTGGGAATTTTAAAGGTGGTAGAAACCATGCAGTGTGGACAGACGCAAAAACTGAGCACATTACTGTAATAAAAGTGCACAATTGATATCATTCGCGTACTTGGCGTCGGGTGCATTTAGTTGTCATTAGCATCTTCAAACCGCTTGTCGATAATCGGAGTATCCGGAGGCAAAGGGATACGATTTAAATCCACAATTTTTCCGTCTGAGATTAGGACAATGTCAACTCTCGCCCTGAAGTATATCCCTTCCCCTTTAGGCCCGAGTTCACCTGTAAACTTTTTTATGTCAGCCGCCACCCATTTACCGTCTTGAAAGACAACATACTCGGGCAAACCTCCTGACGGTAGTTTGATATAATCCGGCCAGGGAGTTGGCCAGGTTTCTCGCCATGGAGTGGGACGGGTTTCTTGAGTCAATTCGGAGAAGAGTCGATGTGTGCTTGCAGCACCTGAATCTGAACAGAGAATACGAACGCCCGGTATGCCGGCCCGTAACATAGTAGGGACATTACGAGGGTGGATAGAGGAATTTTTGGTGTTTTCTATGATGAGAGGGGCACCTTTTGTCTTCAACTTCAGAATATGCGGCCACGCCTGTTCAAATTCCTCACGATTCTGGAAAATAATCTCATGCCAACATTCCTTTATGCACAGGAAACCAGAACATGTCTGCGATTGTTTCCGGAATTTTTCCAGTTCTTTTGGCCATGTATCAGGCCATATCCCTTCTTTAGAGAATCCGACCACCGCGAAACTGACGGAAGCGACCAAGACGAACATTACTGCAAGATAAATATTTGTTTTATTTATCATTTTCAAGACCTCCAATTATCTATTTTGAACTTTCTCACTCAGTTCAGCAATATTAAATCCTTCAGCCGTGACGATGTGATTCTTGTCTGTCAGAATCAGCCACAGCAGTGATTTGACACCCCAGTTGAAACGTATTTTCTCCTCATCACCTTGAATCATTCCGACAGGGAAAGTTATACTATTTTCCTTGATCCATTCATCGAGTTTTTCTTGTTCGATTTCCGAAGCCTGAACCGAAATTACAATAATACCTTTTTCCTTTATTTCTTTTGCCTTTTTAATTAGCTCTTGCACGCGATTCCTCGATGGGTGCTGTTATCCAATCGTATGTTGGTATTGTCTGGGTATTTTTGAGTTTTATTCCTGTTTTATTTGCGGGCCAGCCATTCTCAGTACTCGTTGATTCTGTTGAAATTGAGATAATTCCAAGTTCTTCAAGCGATTTGATTTCTTCCTGCTCGGATTTGCCATTAGAATTGGTATCGAACCAAACAGAGATACCGGTAAGTTCATTGCCACTCAAAATTCGGTCTCTATTATCATCAAGACAATCGAGAGCATGGTAACCATCCTTAAAGAAAAGCCACCATGTTACCGAGCCGAACAATTGCCGACCAGAAGAAATTCGGCCTGTACCATCTTCGTTCCAGACAAGAATTCCTGTTGATGGTTTCACCCATGACCATAATTCATCTTGTCCGTTACCATCAAGGTCAAAATTTACCTGCAAGTTCCATCCAATCAATTCAGCAGGTGAAGTGTTCCCTTTAAAGGAAAATACTATTGGTGTAATACCGCCCGTATGTTTCCTTAAGCCTTTTGCAAGTTTTTGGTTGACTTCTGCCATTGTTGCTTTTTGTAGAGCCGAAGTAGATTTTTGCATTCCAACCAAGCGTATATAGGCATACCCGGCCTCATAGCTTATACCTGCCATAAATCCCTCAAGCGGAAATTTGCGGTCTGGTTTGAGGTCATCTATTATTGAAAGTTCGTAAGCTTTCAGGTAAATATCTCTTGCTCTATTTAAAATTATATTACTTATTTCTTCGGGAACTTCTTTTACATCTATTTCTTTGAGGTAATTGACATATTGTTCTAACAAACTTGCAAGCCCAAGGTGATGTAGACCGTTGTTGGGGTCTATCTCTATAGCTTTTTGGAAGTTTTTTATTGCCTCTGTTACATGCTGAATAAGCTCGTTAGGATCAGGGATTATTGTTAATATTTGTATATAGTGGTTGTGATCTTGAAGTTCTTTTACTTTATTTTTATAAGACTCTATAAATTCTTCCCTGGTTTCTTTTGGTATTTCCGGAATTTCATCTCTTCGAAATATCCCTGATGGATGAAGGGTAAGCTGATAAGCACGATTATTCAACCGGACTTTGTCCATGTTAGCATAATTGAGCTTAATATTCTCTGGAATTTTGGGTAAGGCATTCTCACCTTTGTCCGATGCAGGAAGCACAACGGTCTTATTGGAAAAAGCCAGATAGTGTATCCGCCCAAGTACATAGTATCCGTGTGCGTCTTCTGGATTTTCTTCTATATAAGCTGAAGCATTAGCGATTAATCTATCTACGGGAATTCTTTGTGGCATAGCAAACATTGCCTGAGATGTGCTATAGCATGCTATTATAACTAAAAAGCCAAAAAACAATAAACTTATTTTCTTTTTCATTATTAACTGGGATTTCCCATTTATACTTTTAACAAACATAATTTTCTCCCTACGGTATCAAAAGCTTACCTACTGTATTTTTCATAGTTTGCTACTGAAAAGCTTTAGCGACTTCGATAGGGTGTAAAAACGCCTTCGTCAAGCTGTTTGCTCGCTGCTTTTATAATATCTCTTTTTCTCTGCCAAGCAAGGATATTTATAGCTGACTATTGACCTTGAACTCATGATAAATATACATGTGCTCAATTTATTTTCAAAAGCTCCTTATTTCTCTTTTAATGCTATTATTTTCTTATCCAGTTCGGTTATGGCGAAGCCCTCGGCGGTGACGATGTATATTATCACTTGTAGCTGAACGTAGGATACTTAAAAAACTGAATAAAATTCCTGCTTTTATAGAATTCATCCCGGGCAAGTAATTTCTTTATTGTAGCCTGTTTATGATTTTGCTGGCACCTGCCTTCCATATAAACACAAAAATTTAACAATCTACCGAAAAATTTCATTGACTTACTATATATTGATGCTATTATGCTTTTAGTACAAGATGTAGAGCTTTAGGTAGCTTTTGAGGAACGGATTGCCTGTGGCTGACGCAGAGTATAGATAAAGAATCCGGATGGAAAGAATGAGTTAATTGATGTATCTCGAACGCAAGATGTAATACGAGATGCGAGAGACGAAATGAAATGTCCCTTTTGTAAGGAAGACCGGGATAAGGTTGTTGATTCGCGTTCGAGCGATGGCGGTAGGGTAATTAGGCGTCGTCGGCAGTGCATTGTATGCAGGAGACGTTTTACTACCTACGAGAAGATCGGTGAGGGCTTCAAACTCTATGTCGTAAAAAAGGATAACTCCCGGGTTCCTTATAACAGGGACAAGATCGTCGCCGGTTTGGAGAAGGCCTGTTATAAAAGGCCTGTTTCGGCCGAGCAGATTCAGCGAATCGCCGACAAGGCCGAAGAGAATATTGTTCGGAATTTCGATAAGGAGGTTTCATCGGCCTTTGTAGGCGAAAGCGTGATGAAACAATTACGCAGAGTTGACAAGGTGGCATATATTCGCTTTGCAAGTGTCTATCGTGACTTCAGGGATGCGGGCGAATTGATTAAGGAAGTCAGCAAAGCGATTACCGAAGTTGAGGCGGTTGCTCAGCCGACGCTCTTTGATTAATATTTGGCTTTGACTATATTGAGATTGGGTGAATTTTGCAAGGAGGCATACAGAAGGTGATACAGACACAGCTCAAAGTTATAAAAGCCGACGGTAGTATTGAAGAATACCTGCACACTAAGGTTATGGGAACTATCAATAATGCGCTCGGCGAGGTCGACCAGGCAAATATAGATGTTGCGGAACAGTTTGCCGAGGTGGTGACTTTTTTTCTGTACAATCAATACAACCGCCGGACCGTCACCAGCGGTGATATTTATTCGATGATTAAGGTGGTTCTGGCTGCTACCGGTTATGAAGATGCCGCCGTAGCGCTGAGCGAGCATTATTTCGAGCGCAAGCTTAAGCGTTCCAGAGTCGAAGTTGTCCCTATCGATGTTCAGGATCTGACCGATGCTGAGTTTCTTGCCGGGGCCGGGGAGACTACGGGCCGATGCCGGTGGGACAAATCCAGAATCGTTGGGGACCTGATCGCCGGGCACGGTGTTTGCCGACAGACGGCACGGATGATCGCGGCAATGGTTGAAGAAAAAGTTTTCAAAGTGGGAATAACGCTGGTTCCGTCCAGTCTGATAAAACAGCTTGTTCTCGGCGATACCGCCACCGTCCTGCGGGCGCAGCGACAGTTGCAGGCGGTCTAAGCGATAATATCACCCAGCAGTATCTTCGTTCGGGCGAGGATTTGTTCCGGTGTTTCGTCTTCGGCGATATCGAGCCAGTGAACGTTCTGGAAGGTTTTGAACCAGGTCCGCTGGCCTTTTGCCAATCGGCGACTGTTTATCTTTATCGACTCGATGGCATCTTCCAGGCTCGTCTGTCCGCTTAGATGTTCTATTATTTCTGCGTAGCCGATAGCGCAACGTGCCTGTTTTCCCAGGGGTTTCTCCTCGTCCAGCAGTGATTTGACCTCATCGACAAGGCCGGCATCGATCATCTTTTTCACCCTTCTGTTTATTCGGCTGCTTGCATCGGCTTTTTCTCTCCGCAGGCCGATGATCGTCCAGTCGTGCTTCATTTGGCGCTGCTCCCACTGTTTCTGGAAGGTCGATATTGGTTTGCCCGTAAGCTGATAAACCTCCAGTGCCCGGACGATTCGCCTGGCATCGTTGGGATTGATACGCTCGGCGGCTTCAGGATCGATTTTCGTTAACTCGCGATGCAGTTGGGCCAGGCCTTCGGCTTCGGCGCGCGCTCGCAATTCGGTCCGGATATTCTCATCGGTTCCGGCGCCATCGAAAAGGCCGTAAAGCAGGGATTTAATGTACAGGGCGGTTCCCCCTACGGCGACGATTTTTCTGTTGCGGCTTTTTATCTGTTCCATAGCGTCGGAAGCGGCGTCGATGAATGCCCCCACGCTGAAGGAATCGCTCGGCTCAACTACATCAATTAAATGATATTTAACGCGTTGTCGGGCTTCTTTGGGCGGTTTGGCCGTGCCTATATCCATTCGACGATAGACCTTCATCGAGTCGATACTGATAATTTCAGCATCGAGATGTTCGGCCAAATCGAAGGCCAGCCGGCCTTTGCCGGATGCGGTAACACCAGGAATAAGAATCATTTTGTTGTTTACTGTTTACTCCTTATTGTTTACTATGATTCTTCAATAATCGACGATCAACGCCGGGTTGTCAAGGGTGAGCAGTTGGGGCCGAATCGAATATGGCAAAGAGTACTTCAACAATGGATTTCAATACTCGACTACGCAGGAAAGCACAGTCTGTGAATTATTCTCTGCAGCAGATGTTGGAATCCCGGCAAATAAACAGCGAATTGAAAGAAGCTCTCAAATACACACTTGGCGCCCCGGGCAAACGAGTCCGGTCGGTACTTGTTCTCTGGTGCTGCGAGCTTGTTGGCGGAAAGGTCAATAGCAATGCCGAGATCGCCTCGTGCGCAATCGAAATGGTGCATACGTATTCGCTGATACATGATGATTTGCCGGCGATGGATGATGACGACCTGAGGCGGGGCCAGCCGACATGCCATAAAGCCTTCGACGAGGCGACAGCGATCCTGACGGGCGATGCTCTTTTGACGCTTGCGTTCGAGATCCTGGCAGATGGAATCGACAAGCCGGCTGTCGCTGTAAGACTCATCAGCCAATTGGCACAGGACGCCGGGGCTGGCGGGATGATAGCAGGGCAGATGGCCGACCTGAGAGCTGAAAAAAGTGTCGGTACCAAAAAAATGCTGGAATACATCCATATCAACAAGACGGCAAAGATGTTCCGATGTGCCACTGCCATGGGAGCAATCTGCGGCGGCGCGACACAAAAGCAGTTCGAGCGCCTGTGTGAATATGGCCTGCATGTCGGCCTGGCGTTCCAGATTGCCGACGATATTCTCGATGAAACGGCATCGAGCGAGCAGTTGGGCAAAACGGCAGGAAAGGACCTTAAAGCCGCAAAGTGCACATATCCCGCGATAGTAGGCTTAGAGAAGGCAAAAGAAGTTCAGCAGAAGCTCACGGCCGAAGCGATGGAAATGCTCAAACCGTTCGGACAAAAAGCCGACACCCTCCGCCAATTCGCCACGGCACTTCTGGAAAGAACAAAATAGCAGCTTCTCAAAGCATTTTATAGATACTGGCGAAAAGCCGGTCCATTCCGCGATAATTATACTTTCATGCCGAACAGCAGCCGGGTGACTTTGGTTCGTTTTACGAGCAATTCGTAGCTTCCAAGCGTTGCGGCAAAGGTCAGAACGACCAGGATCGCGAACTCGACCGCCAGCCACAAATGCCACTGCATAACAAAATGTCCTATGACGATCATTATAAGGAAGTGAAGAATATAAAACGGGTACGAGGCCTGGTTACCATACTTGAGGAAACCGTTCGAGCCGGAGAGAAATTTCTTTGCCAGGGCAAGCAGGGCAAGGATCCAGCACCACGTATGCAAGCCCAGAAAGACCGAGTACAGCATGTATCGCGACGTGTAGGCCGGGCGAGAAAACGCCGGCATCTCGAAACGCATTACAAGGACGAACACTGTGCTGACAATCGCCAGAAGCAGCGAAATTCGCAGGTGCCGGTAGACAGCCTGCCAGAGCGATTCGTGCAGACATATGATGTAGCCGTAGATAAACACCGTTAAATCGTAGCAGAAATATGTCCAGTCATCATACAGGTTTAGTTGGGCCATCGGCCATTTCGGCGCCAGAATAATATTGATGGCCATCAGCGGAACGGCCAACAGCAGGATTGCACCTGTCTTTGTAAAAAAGCTGACGTATTTACCGGCCAGACCGCGCTCGCCCTGCTTTCTGAGGCAGATCAATAACGGCAGACTTATCAGCGAGAAAATCATCAGGTATGCCACAAACCACAGATGGGCCCATCCGGGCATCGGGATCCGTCCCGGCATCCTGCTGTGATGAATTGTCGCCAGGCAGTGCGGCCAGAAACGAACCAGATAGTCCGTGAGGTTCTTGTTCTCGCATACGCCGGGCCAGAAGTACAGCAGCACCGGATAGCAGACCAGCATGAAAAACATCAGCGGCACGAACAGCCGCCTTGCTCGTTCCCTGACAAAGGCTCCCGGCGAACGATGGCTCAGCGACATGCAAGCACTCGCTCCGGCGATGAAAAACAGCAGCGGGATCTGCCAGCGAAGGGAAAAGCCCGTGTAGTACCGCAGGATAGTGACGCTCAGACCCTCACGAGTGGAATCTGAAAATCCCGTTACATACGCCACCAGCCAGGCCGCGTGCCACGGGACCAGGTTGAGGATGACCAGCACCCTGAGCCAGTCGAGATCGTAACGTCGTCCGGGTTTGTTCGTCGATTCCGCCGTCGATATGGTTCTGTTTTCCTCTTGAAAGTCACTCCCGTGCATCTTCGCTGTCTCCCGTTCTCGCCGGTTTATGTCCTTTCTGCACAGATTATCTCGCGGCAAGTAGGGGCGGTTCGCTAACCGACCTTACTATTTCAGAAGCTATTAAGCAAGCGGAATAAACCATAACCCGAGAGTCCGGTCAAGTAAAATTGACAAGCTGTGTAAACTCTGACTTCTCACGTCTCTAAATAAGGTGTATATCAGTGTTGAAACACGTGGCAATCGAGATGTTTTGAGGGACTCAAACCGGCTTATCCAGATATAATATTAACTGCAAGTCCTTTTTTGGCAATGACATAGAGTTGTTTATCTTTCCGGGACAAATCGAAAATATCTCCCCGCTTCGAGTCCGGATATTTAGTTTTCCGACCGATTATGACCATAAAATCAAGTTAATCCGAAATCATTAAGGGAAAAATCAGACGACAGCCGATAGAGGGACATGTCTTAGAGGTTATATTATGAAAGTTCACGCTTATATGATCGAAGTTATGTGGTTAATGCTTGCCGTATTGAGCAGTTGGGCGTACGCCGCCAAATTAGGCGTATTGATCAATCAACTGATAATTCAAGAGAGTCTGCAAAAGAAGCCCCCATTCACCAATCAAATCCGGCCGCCGCCTTTTTTGGACTGGAGTTTTCAATAATCTCTTACTTTAAAAAAAATCAAAATACGAACCAGTGGCCATAAGAAAACCTTATGGCCTTTTTTCGTGTGCCGAGCATGTTTGGCAACTTGGGGAGTGAAAGTCCTCTACACAACCTGATGGAGGTAAAGTGCCAATGGCCAGGCGTAAATCCGAAGACCCGGCTTTAATTGTTTTGTTAATGGAGCAAATATGCCAGCGTGAGAATTTAAGGAGGGTACTGTAACGAGTCAGGCAGAGCAAAGGCGGCCCCGGTTCATTGGCAGATAGCCGTTGTCCCGGCACCAGCGAACGTAATAATCGTAAAACTCCTGCGCAGGAAGCCCTTGATACTCGATACCGGTCACGCAGTTATCCAGTAGAGAGGGACATTTCTCGACCGTTAAAGGTAATTTTGGTTGGATTATTGATATCGTACAAAGGAAATTATGTTTTTTAAGTGCCATCCAGCCGGGCTATTATTTGGAAGACTTCGATGCATTTACTTATGGATCCTTTACGGGCGATTTTTTGGACTTTGGCCCGACTAACGGATTCTCTTATACGATGTCTTCTTCACCGGAGGGTCTTTTTTCCGGATACGGTAATATGTCTACAAATTCCCAATCTTATTCATTAGACATTACCTTTACCGGTTCAGCCGTAACGGCGGTTGGTGGAATTTTCTGGCCCACAGATGTGGTTGGTTATGACATCATTGGCGATATCACCTTGTCGCTTAGTGATGGGACAACTGTTAATCTGGTAAATGCGGACTTCAGTACATTCCGGGGTTTTGTCAGTGATGGCGCAGCGTTTACCTCTATGTCCGTTGATTCTACTATTTCAGATCAGTGGGCTACTGTTGATCATTTTTACGTAGGACAGGCTAACGGAGGACAGGTAATCCCCGCACCAGGTGCTTTCCTGCTGTGCGGCATTGGAACCGGTCTTTTTGGCTGGCTTCGCAGACGCCGAGCACTGTAAATTTATGTAATATTCAAATGGGCTGTGGGTATCAACCTGCAGCCCTTTACTCATTCGTCCAGTTGATGGATTAGCTCTGCTCTCATTATACAACCGTAAACACAACTCAAATCAACGACCTCAGCCGGGGCCATACCGAAGTATGGGCGTGGTCGCGATTGCGGCTTAGAAGTAGAATTTGACCGGAGTTGATTTTGTTGACAGCTTTCAATCGATTCTGTCGCAAACTCAGAGCCTTCTTGGACTTTAATGCCGTGAGAGACGGTCACTCGCCAGAATCCATTTCATCACGGTCCTTTTCTAATTCTTATAGAAGGCTTTGTTTCAGATACTGATTAGGTACTCAAACTGACCGTTTTCAAGTCGAATGCTACAGCAAATCATTCAATGATAATAACATAACACAATCTGTCATTCCCGCGAAAGCGGGAATCCACTTAAGCCGTTACGTTCCTGGATCCCTGCTTTCGCAGGGATGACAGCGAGAATCGGTCAGTTTGAGTTAGGTAATCAATTGAGAATTGTTTTTATCAGCCGGAATAAGCCAGTTCCTTCGCCAGTTCCTTGTATCCGGCGATTTGTAATATTGTCAACTCATGATACAATCTCAAGCCGGTAAGCCGGGCGGAATAGATTTCTTTTTGGGCTGCCGCATTCTCAATCTCACGGTCTATTTGTGCTCGATGGGCGGCGGCATTGTTGCCTTGAAACATCTTCCTTGTTCGGTACTTGTTTGCGTGGAACATGGTTTTTACAGCTCTCAATGCCAGTCTGTCTTCCAAAATCCATTTATACCTTTTTGTATCCAGATAGTCCATTAATGATAAAATATCATTGTTAGCATTGGTCACAAATTTCCGCACGCGGTCAATGTCCCTCCGGCGATAACCGAATGCCTGAAGATCGCCGATAACATTATTCTTAATGTTGATTCCCTGATCTTCACTGACATAATCCAGGCTGCCGTCGCAATACTCGGGATCGTATCTCAGTCTCAGATCGGTCGCAAACTCGAAGCAGGGCAGCAGCATCCTGTCCAAAGTAATCGCGGCGTTTTCATAATTATCACCCAATGCTCCCCTGATGATTGATTTTCGTAATTCCACGACTTTTTCTTTTGCTCCTGTGAAATCATCCATCCATTCCGCGTTTTCCTCTCCCGGCCAAAGCAGCGCCTGGGAGTTGAACATGTTTGTGCCGTAGTTCTCGTTCAGGTCCCTGACTGCCTTGCCCACGCCGGTTGCAATCTTCCTCGTGATAAGGTAAAACCAGAACCGCCATGAGGCCTTCCTGGCAATCTGCCTGGCTGCATCAAGTCTGCCGAAGCCAACTTCACTTTTGATATTCGTCAAGGCTATATTTCCAATGTATTGCTCGAAGAGCTTGACGTCGCTCTCGTCGAAATAAGCTCCGTCACACACATCTTCGTACAGATTCAGGCAGAAACCAATTTGTTTCGCCTGGCTCGATTGCGGCAGGGCGTGCCTCAAGGCGTAAATGGATGAGATGATATACCCTTCCCGTGACATTTCTATCTTGTCGGTAAGCGGCTTCTCGGTCATGATTGCCATGACAATATCGTCGATATCTTTTTCGCTTCCTGTCCCCAGGCGCTGAAGCACGCCTTTGTCCCATCCGGCAATCTCTTGCCGGAGATACTTCTTATCCGCGATGATCCGGTCAAGCTCCGCCAGCCTTTTCTCACGAGTGTATCTGATATCCGACTCATACCAGAATACCCTGTCCCAGAGAGCGTTAAGATGTTCGGTTACCTGCGACTTCCTGTAGTCTTCCATCAGATTAAGATCGTTCGCTTCTGCAATAGTCGCTAATTTTCTGGAAATCGTTCTGGGAATATATTTTATTCCGGCGCCGATGCCGAGCATTCCTCCACCCACGACGAACGGCGCAGCGATTGCCTGTAATCCCGTGAAACCGGGGAGCCCAAGATAGCTTGTCAGGTAACCGGATGAGGTAATGCCGGCGGTCCAAATCGTTGCTTTGGGACTCTTTCGCATCATTACCGTGCCGGCCCTGCTCAGAAGGTCCTGGGGACTAATCAGTCTCCAGAAATCCTTGAAAGGCTTGTCGCCTGGATTTTTCTTTTTCATGCCCGAGACCTTTTGTGAAACTTAACAATCAGAAAAACATGTTTCAGGAAGAACCTTTGGAGACCCCGCCTGAGACGATAAAGGCCATCGCCTGAGAACTCTCGATGCTCAAGGGCTTGACCGCCTCTTTTGGAAAGAGCAAAACGTTGCCGGCAAAGTTGTACGATTGAGGTACGTACACAGCGACGTGGTCTGAAAGCCCGAGGTTCTCAAGGCTCTCTTGTGTTACAAAGCCGACTACTTTTGCGGATCCTCCAGGTGCAAGCGTAGCAATGACGGGCTTGTTGAAACTCTTTTTATCGCCCGCAAACGCCTCAATCATATCCTTCACAGCCGAATAGAGCAGCTTTATTAATGGGAGCCCCGTAAAAACCTTTTCAATCAGGGCGAATAATCTCCTTCCCAGGAAGTTCGACGCGATAAAACCAATCACGACAATCAATGCAACTGTCAGTAGCAGCCCCACGCCGTGAGACTCGATTCTAAATAGGGCACGAAATCCCGCATCCAGGCTGGTGAACGCCCATACTATCAGAAAAACAGTCAGGGCCATGGGGACGAAAATCAAAAGGCCTTTGATGAAATAATCTACAAGTTTCTTCATTTCATAACTCCAAAAAGATTCGTTTAAGTGATAAATCGAAAATTAAAACCAGTCATGTTCCTTGCTGTGTTTTTATCAACGTCCGGCATAAAATTTAAATCTCATCTAAGGCTTCCTTTACCAGATTTGTATTACTAATACAACATCTTTGAACGATTTCTCAGGACAGTTGTTCTGTAGCGGCGGCTAAGGACAGTTTTTCGGCCGTTTTTATAGATTTTTCTGAAATGTTTTCCACCCTTTGTACATTTATAATGCCGATGACAGCGCCTTTTCGGTATGCTGGATCGGTGTGCCACCGCTGATCAAAGCTCACTGCGATTGAGTCGTGATACCATTTGGGAGTAAATCCGATCTCCGGGCGCAGAAACGATCCCTGCTCTGTAGCCGGTCTGCGCGTCGCCGGAGCATCTGGCGCAATATAGCTGATCAGTTCACAATTTCTGCTGCGTAATTGCCCCTCGACCACGTTCCGAGCTTTGTGTTCTGTCTGAGTGTTCTTCGCACGCAAAGTTTCTACCGTCTCAGTGAAGTGAATTCGTTGACGGGTATTCGCATGTCCATAGGGGTGCCGTAATCCTGGTGATCGAGAAACTCTCCGCCTGCGCCAGCAACTCGTCCGAGCGCGAAGAGCATAAATGCAATATCGCACACCCGACGCAAGGTGATGTGTTTGTCCTTGAGTTCTTTCCAGCACACCGCGAGCACCACAGAAGCGATCGCGCCGTCGAGATTGACGGCCCAGACATTACGGGCTATGCCAATCTCCTTGAGCCGGAAGGCGAGCATGTGGTAAAATTGCAGGAAAATGTTGCAAAGCCCCTTGCTCTCCAAGTACTCGGCAACGACCCTTTCCCTGGGATCGTAATTGACCGGTTTATCCCTAAAGACGGGATGCCCAAGACAGGGTATGCGTTCGTAGTCGACGTCCGCTTCTTTGGCCTCCAATCGCACTTTACTGAATTGCTCTGCTTCATTCTTGACAAGGTCTTGAAGATCGGCGCCATGGTTGGGATTCCAGGGATCGTCGATGTTGACGTTTTTGAAAATGCGGCAGAGATATTCGACAGCCCTGCGACCATTTCCGCCGTGAACGTCTCCAATGCAAGCCAGAGTCGCTATCATCGCGGTGTTCGGTGTGTTGCCGGCAGAGGTTGAGAGTTTTGCCCCCTGGGCCGAGATTGTGCCCGGACCATTCGTCAGGGCGCCGATAAGACATTTTTCTACGACTTTGGCCTCGAAATCTCTCGGGAGATGCCCGGTCCACGACAAAATGAGTGTTTCCACGAACGAACCATTCTTCATTTCATCGGTCAACGGCCGGCCATAGATTTTGGTTTCCGAACCGTCGTTTGAGGATGTATGACTGGCGTTGCGCATCGATCTCCTTGCCGGATTGGCTCCGATTGATTCGGTCGTAAACTGTTTTACCTGAGATCGGTAAGGTTTTGGTATAACGCCGGGGAAAAGGATGAGTTTTCTCGATAATCGC
>Ga0307378_10007195_pt1 | contig 15024 bp, 8 predicted proteins | sample UN1MG_FD_202238 | JGI IMG/M metagenome (GOLD analysis project Ga0307378, IMG submission 202238) | Soil microbial communities from Risofladan, Vaasa, Finland - UN-1 | ecosystem: Environmental > Terrestrial > Soil > Coastal area > Acid sulfate soil | place: Finland: Risofladan, Vaasa | collected...
GACCGACTACAGCATTATCCAATTGGGCCATCGTTCCGTCTCCTTGATCAAAAGTTCCACAACCTCTTGATCGAGATAAACGATGGCCTCTTCTTCAGCTACTTACAGAAAATACGTTACACTTCCGTGATAACGAACCGGTCCCGTACCTTATCCCAATTTCTCTTTCGAAAAGCTTCAAGGAGCTCAGCGTACCCATTTAGTTGGTCGTGCACCACGAGTCTTCGGAAGCTCGCGCTGCTAAGAATGCCTCCAGCGCACTCCGCATTCGAACAGGCCCGCAGGGCCTTCACGGCTCTTCGGAGTTCGGCTACCTCATCTCCAAGGCACTGTTCGCCTTTATCAACCATCGGTTCAGCCCGACCTTCCTTCGGCCCCCCGCGGGCTCGGGGCACGCAGCAAAGGCAGTTGCTTCGGAGGCACGTGCAGCACCTTGATGTTGCGTGCCTTCCCCGCCGGTTCAATGCTGATGCAGCCCTTCTTCGCCAGGGCCCGCACGAGCTGGTTGACGCCATGAGTGCTCTTCTGCCCGGTGAGCTCCGCGAGTTCGCGGCGAGTCGGCGCGCGACGATATCGCTTGATGTACCGGTCGATGGTGCGAAGACAACTACCCTGCCGTTCGGTCAGACCGTCCATGGCCGGCGTCACTCCCGCTTCGTCATATGCTCAGATTGAGTATATGCTCAGGACTCCAAGGTCAACAACATTTTCTCAAGGACCCCCAAGATATTGTAGTGCTAGGCAGGTGTAATACAATCTGTGCTGACCCCTGGCAACGCACAAGACTTGATGCGCCAACCGATTACGCGCTACGCTCGCTCCGGGCGTAGCCCCAGACAGTTGAGGAACCAGGCATCCTTGACGATGACAGCGGGACGAGCGAAATCTGGAATCTCGCCCCCCTGCTGGAAGACATGCCGGGCGGGGCCGGCAAGGCGTCGTTCGTCAACGGGCGCAACTACCCGCCGACACAGAAGAAGCCCGACCCTGAACATGGCTCCTGGCGCGTCGAGGTCCCGATTCAGTCCACGACGTTGGTCGTGCTCCACGCCCAGTGCAAGGGCGCGCCGCTTCCGTCGCCGCTGAAGGCCGAGAACGTGGCCGGCTCGACCGTCGTGCATGTACCGCTTGGTGATCTGGACTACCGGGTAGTGCTCGCAGAAGGCGCGGACAGCCTGCCGTGGGTCGAGGTGCGTCAGGACGGGATGCTCGTGGAGAAGCTGGTGCTCACTCCTCCCCCAGCCGGCGGACGGTAGCCTGCACGCCGAATCGCCGCCGCCGACGCCCTGCCGTGGCGCCAAGAACCTGCTATCATCGGGCGTGTTCAATGTGCGGGCCGGCCCGACCTGATGCCCAGGCTGGGATAGCGAACGTTTCCGGCGATCCCGGCAGAGGAAGCTTGGCAGGGCGCGCTGGCCTTAGCGCGTTCGGTCGTGCAGGGGGTCGCTGCAACTGAAGGATTGATGTGATGAAAAATGTCGTCCGAGTGCGAGTCGCGGGGCTTCTGGTGTTTGCGTTTCTTGCGTGCGGGCTCTTCTCGGGCCGCCCTGCGTGTGCGCAGTCGGCCGAGTCTGACGCCGTGCCGGGCGCGCGAAGCTCACACGGCATCGAGATCGGCAGAGCGGGTCAAACGGTTCTCCTCGGCGGCCGGCGTGTGAGCGTGAGGATCATGGACACGCTGCCGTACGTGGAAAGCGAGTGCGCCAAGCGCTACGTTTTCGAGAGCTACGGCGATCCCAAGCTCGAGCGGCTCCGCACGGAGTACGGCCTGGACAGCGTTATCGCGACCGGCCGAAACGAGTTCGAGAGGCAGCTCCTGCTGATGGACTGGGTGAATCGGCACATCGAGTACGGAGACCCGCTGAGCCTCGGCAAGGTGCGAGACCCGCTGGCCATCCTGGAGCTGTCCAGCAAGGAGCAGAAGCTCTACTGCGAGAACTTCGCGGCGCTGCTGATCGCGGCGGCCGGCAGCCTGGGCTGGGTGTGCAGGCCTATGGACATTCCCACGCATTCCTTCACCGAGATGTGGTCCAACCAATACCGCAGGTGGGTCATGTTCGACCCCACGGGCCACTTCTACGCTGAGAAGGACGGCGTGCCGCTGAACACCTACGAGATTCGCAAGGAATGGTTCGAGAACCGGGGCAAGGGCGTGGTGTTCCTGCGTGGCCGGGACCGCACCAAGGCCCGCGGGCGCGGCTTCGGCGCCTACCACGTTCTGTACTATGTGTTGAAGAGGCAGTGGCTGGGCCAGCGGCCGGACGACGGGGCATTCGTGACCAGGGACAAGTGGTCGCGCGGCGGCCGAGACTACCTCGGCGTTCTGAAGGACCCGGCCGTCGATCCATACTTCCCAGTCAATCAGGCGGCGATCGCGCTTGTGCCCGACGGCGAGAACCTGAAGGCAACCCTCCGGACGCTGACGCCGAACTTCAAGACGTTCCGTGTCCGCATCGATGGCGGCGCGTGGACTGACACCGCCAACACGTTCACCTGGAAGCTTCACGAGGGCACGAACCTGCTGGAGGCGAAGTCCGTGAACCTCTTCGGCGTTGCCGGGCCGGTCAGCACGGCTGAGCTGGGTGTTGCGGACGCGTCCGCGGCGGCCGCTGCGCGGATCGTAATCCCGGCCGTCTCATTCACGGGCCAAGGCGGCGGCAAGGTGACGCTCAGAAGCAGGGAGGGCGGTATGCCTCCGGGGTACGTCCACCTCTGGCACGCCAGGGGGCACTGGGTGGAGTGGACCATCAACAGCGCCGATGCCGGCGAGTACGACGTTACCCTCACCTACAGCACGCGCTATCAGCCGCAGCGCGAGCTGCGCGTCAACGGCGAGTCGGTCAAAGGCCTGGAGCATTTCGCCCTAGGCCGGACCGGCAGTTGGCGCAACTACAGCCGGGCGCGGCTTCCCGCGCGGGTGACGCTGAAGCAAGGGCGCAACGTGCTTCGCATGATATGCCTGGACGAGACCGGCGTTCGCCTGAGCGAGATCCGCCTGTCGAGCCCCAGGACGAAGGACATCGTTATCGAGGCCACCGGCCTCACTGGCGAGGGCGGGGGCAAGGTCGAGCGCGTCTTCTCGCCGAAGGGCGGCTACTGGCGCCACTGGATGAAGAAGGACCACTGGTTCGAGTGGACCGTCGAGAACGCCGAGGCCGGCGAATACGAGGTATTCCTCCGCTACGGCTCGATGTACGCATCTCCGCGCGAGCTGCGGGTCAACGGCGAGGTGGCGCCGGGGCTGGAGTCCTTCACCATGCCGCTGACTGGCGGCTGGCAGGAGTGGGTCGAGCGCCCCATTCCCGCGAAGATCAGGCTGAAGAAAGGCCGCAACGTCCTTCGCATGACGAGCCTGGGCGGCAACGGCGTAAACATGACGGCCATCCGTCTCGCCGGCGCGGGCAAGAAGGACATCTTCATCAATGTGCTGGACTACACGCGACAAGAGGGCGGCAAGGCGGTCGAGTACGGCACGTCGCGGCACGGCTCGTTCCATGGCTGGACGGCCAAGGGCCACTGGCTCGAGTGGACGATTGAGAACGCATCTGCCGGCGAGTATGAGGTGACGCTGCGCCACGCCGGCGAGGTTCGGGCCTCCCGCGAGTTGAGGATCAACGGCCAGGTCGCCCAAGGGCTTGAATCGTTTGCCGTTGAGCCGACGGGCGGCTGGCAGATGTGGCGCGAGGCCAAGCTGCCCGCGCGCGTGCGACTGGGGCAAGGGCGAAACGTCATCCGCATGACCAGTCTGGGGGGAGATCTCAACCTGGACGAGATTGGGCTGTCCGCGGCCAAGGGGCCGGGGGTGCGATGAGGGCGGATTCGAGGTGAGCGGCTGACTCTGCGGCATTGGCGAGGCGATGATGGGGGTAAAGTGTCCGCTCTGGTTTGAGCCAGAGCCGGAAGGGCGACGGCTGCTGGACATCGAGGAGTGCGGGATGACAAGCCGAGTCGTGAGGACAATGGCCGCAATGGTCTGTCTGGCATGCCTCTGCGTTCTGTGTGTGGCGGAGGGGCCGGCAACAGCCCAGGCGCAGCAGAGCGAGGTTGTTGTTCTCGACACGATGGGCTACTGGCGGCTGCATCACACGCTCGCGCCGCCGGTGATTCAGCTTGGCGGTGAGCTCAAGCCGGTTCTCTTCGAGCAGGAGTGGCTGAACCGCCCGACGTCTCCGCCGCCGGCGAGCTGGGCGCAGGCGGCCTTCGACGACGGCGGCTGGCTGCGCTGCCCGGCCCGGCGGGGCTGCTGGACGCCTTACCTGTCGCGGCTGTGCCTGCGCGGGAAGTTCGAGGTCACGGACCCCGCGAAGGTGCAGGGCCTGTCCCTGTCGCTGGAGTACCACGGCGGGGCGGTCGTCCATGTCAACGGCAAGGAGCTTGCACGGGGCCACCTTCGCCCAGACGCCCTGGCCGAGCCGTATCCCCGGGAGGCTTTTCTGACCTCGGAAGGCGAGTTGACGATCCCTCGCTCGGGGCGAGCGAAGACGAAGCAGGAGGCGGCGCGATGGGAGAAGCTGCGCACGCGGCGCCTGGAGGATGTCCGGATTCCCTCCGGTCAGCTTCGCAAGGGGGTGAATGTGGTGGCGATCGAGATTATCCGCGCGCCGTACCACGCGGTCCTGGAGGAGAAGAAGATCGCCACCAATCGGGGGGCGTTCCACGAGTTGAGCTGGAACACGTGTGAGATCCGCCAGGTGCGGCTGACGGCGAGCAGCGCGGAGGGCCTGGTGCCGAACGCCACACGTCCCAAGGGGCTGCAAGTCTGGAACGCCGACGTGCTGGCGGGCGACTTCGACCTGGATTACGGGGATCGGTGCGAGCCGGTTCGTCCGGTCGAGATCGTTGGGGCGGCGAACGGTTCCTTCTCCGGCAAGGTGATGCTGGGCTCGACCGAGCCGATCCGGGGCCTGAAGGTGACTGTCGGTGACCTGACCGGCGAGGGCGCGAAGATCCCCGCCTCCGCGGTCCGCATTCGCTACGGCATCCCGTGGGGCCAAGAGGCGACCTTTGGCAGTGGCTGGCGGGCGCCCGTGCTGGCGGCCTTGGCGGAGGCGCCCCTGGATGAGTTCCCCGTTCGTAAGGGCTCGGCGTCGGGGCGCGAGTTGGCGCCGGTCTGGGGCGCGGTGGTCCCGATCTGGGTCACCGTGAAGGTCCCGGCGACGGCCAGGCCCGGCACGTATGCGGGTCAGATCGAGATCCGCACCGAGGGCGCCGAGCCGCTGCGCGTGGCGGTCAGGATGAAGGTTGTCGGCTGGGCCCTGCCCTACACGCAGGACTATCGGACCTGGGTGGAGCTGATGCAGTCGCCCGACACGCTGGCGGTTGAGTACGGGGTGCCGCTCTGGTCCGACAAGCACTTCGAGCTGATCGGGCGTTCGATGCGCTTCCTGAATGAGGTCGGCAGCCGCGTGCTGTACGTCCCGCTGATCTGCCGGACGAACCTGGGCAACGAGCAGTCGATGGTGCGATGGATCGACCGCGGCGGCGGGCGGTACGAATACGACTTCTCGGTCATGGAGCGGTACCTCGACGTGGCCCTGGAGCACATGGGCACGCCGAAGATCGTGTGCTTCAACGTCTGGGACGTGTATCTGATTCCTCAGTCGGCCCACGACGCGAACAAAAAGTCGCGCATGGTTCGGTCGCTTCAGGCGACGGGGGCGGGGGAGGACCGGTTAGGGACCGGGCCGATGGTCTCGCTGCTGGACCCCGCGGCTAACACCATCGAGACCGTGTACCTGCCGCGATACGAGAGCCCCGCCAGCAAGGCGCTCTGGCAGCCGCTGATGGCCGCGCTGCGCAGCCGCTTGAAGAAGCGCCGGCTCGAGAAGGCCATGATGCTCGGCATGATCCCGGACCACTGGCCGACCGAGCAGGAGGTCCGGTTCTTCAAGGAAGTCGCGCCGGGGCTGCCGTGGGTGGCGCAAGGTCACGGCCGGCACGAGGCCGGGGGCAAGCTGCGGAAGATGGCCGAGGTCGGCTATCAGGCGTGTGTCTGGGGCACCCGTTTCGCCGACGGGGTCAAGCGCCGAATGACGGACCCTAACCACGGCCGCCTGTACGGATGGAAGCTGCCGGACCTGATCGCGAAGTTTGAGCGCCTCAATCTGGACGTGTACCCGACGACGCGATGGCGGCACCTGGGGGAGGTCAACATCACGGGCGATCAGCGGGGCATCGGGCGGATCGGTGCCGATTTCTGGGATGCGGTCAAGGACAAGCGGGGGGGCAGGGCGGGGCCTGTCTGGCGGCGATATCCTGAGGGGCACTGGATGAATCTGGTCATCCAGACGTCGCTTCTGGCGCCTGGGCCGGACGGACCGGTGGCCACCAACCGCTACGAGGCGTTCCGCGAAGGCGTTCAGGAGTGCGAAGCCCGCATCTTCATCGAGCGGGCGCTGACGGACGAGACGCTTAGGGCCAGGCTGGGCCCGGATTTGGCGGCACGTTGCCAGCAGGCACTCGACGAGCGGCTGGTCTTCATCTGGAAAGGCCTCAGCAATCTCCACGTGATCCATTCGCGGTGGGGCGACAAGGCATACTGGTGGCGCTCCGAGCCTGGAATTGCCGGCCACGCGTGGTTCCTCGGCTCCGGCTGGCAGAAGCGCAGCGAGCTGCTCTATGCGATTGCGGGTGAGGTCGCTGCCAAGCTCGGCGGCAACTGAACGGTCTCAGTGTGCGATAGACCCGGCAACTCACATAAGGAGCCGTCAAATGAGACGCGCCGCCAAATCGTCAGGTAGGCATCACGTGGCCCTCGCATTGGCCTTGGTGGGGTTGAGTGCGGCCTTAGGTGTTGCGGCTGATGACAAGCCGCCGGAGGCCGTCAAGTCGGTCATCTACACCAAGGACAATGCACCGAAGACTCCCGCGTTGGAGGATCTGGAGCTGCGAGAAAGCGTGGCGCAGTACGGCATCACCTGGACGTTCGCCAAGCCCGCGCCGGTGGGGCAATTCGTCAACGGCGACTGGTACGTCGTCGGGCCGGTCACGGTCGCCAAGATCGACCCGGAGCCCACCTATGGCAAGGACGGCCGCAACGGCTCGATACTGAACCTCCCGCCACGCCGGGCCGACAAGCCCGACTCGTCCTTCGTCCCGTTCGACAGCCGCATCCGCCACCATCGCTACAAGGCCGAGCTTGGCGCGAGGCTGCCCATAGGGATGAAGCCTGGGGATTCGCTCGTCTCGACGATCTCGTTGAAGCCCGGCGAGAAGGTCCGCCGAATGGTGAAAGGCTGGGGCAGCACGGAGAAACCGACCAAGACGGCTGCGATTCTGACCTGCATGGCCGAGCCGCAGCCGCTCGACGCCTTCCGGCCGGCCTTCGCCGACAAGGCCAACAAGGTGTACTACGCGCGCAACCTCCGCCGGGAGCTGCTGCCTGACCTTCGCGGTCCCAAGGGAGACGTCATCGTCACCGAGAGGGGGCCGACCAAGCTGTCCGACTGGGTGCGGATGTTCCAGCGCCCGTGGACCGACGTGCTGGCGTTCACGAACATGGCCCCCATACGGAACATGCCGATGTACGGCCGCGAGGTGGCGCGGGCGTCGGGCATTGGCGCGCTGATGCTGTGCCTGGACTTCAAGCCGCAGGACAAGGAGCCGCTACTGATCAACTACGTGCAGGTCGGCGTCGACCTGTGGGGCCTGGTCCGCGCCGGGCACGCCGGCTGGCCGGCTCACGGCGGACACCACAGCGGGCGCAAGCTGCCCATCGTCCTGGCGGGCTACCTGCTCAACGATCAGGACATGATGGACCCCTATGCCAAGCACCCCAAGATCAAGTTCCAGGAGGACATGCAGGCGATCTATGGCCAGTGCTGGACGGGCGCGCGGGTCGTTTATGGTGGACACGCCGGAAAGGAGGGCATCGTCGGCGGGCCCGGCGCCGGCCGCTCGCCGAAGAAGGGCTGGGGCGCCTATGAGCACCTGCACCCGTCCAAGTGGGCCGAGCACGGCGGCAAGGACTTCATGCTGGGCGAGAGCTATCGCCGCTGCTGCACCAGCCATTCGTGGATCGGCGAGGCGCTGGCCATGCGGCTGATGAAGATGGAGAAGGTCTGGAAGCACGACGCGTTCTTCGACTACTGCGACCGATGGATGCACGAGGACGACACCGAGTTCATCAAGGTCATACAGAAGGAAACGGGCAAGGGCGAGAACTACGACAAGTCGTGGGCCAAGCAGGGCGGCACCTGGGACCCGTTCGTCGATGAGATGTGGGCCAAGTACCGCCCGACCTGCAAGCCCTGGCCGCCCGACGGCTGGAAGACGCCCAGGCAGGGGCCCTAGAATGGTCCTGCGAGCGCGATGAAGGAGATCACGATAATGCGCCGTTGCGCCGTGTGCCTGGTCCTGGGGCTTCTGCTCGGCATGCCGCTGCTGTGGGGCGCGGAAGACGACGGGGCGATACCACCCGCGACCCACAGTGAGACCCGGACCATCGGAGAGGCTAATTCGCTTCGCTTCAAGTCCCTCAGCACGTTCTGCCTGGACGCCAATGAGAACCTGCTGGCCTGTGACAGCGGCGCCAGCGACATCAAGGTGGTCTCGCCGGACGGCAAGGTGCAGGGAGTTTGGAAGCTGGACTTCAAGCCGTACGCGATCCACCACTGTCCGGACAGCACGGTGTACGTTGGCGGCAAGGGGGTGCTGGCTACGCTCGACCGGGCCGGCAAGGTCGTCAGGAAGGTTGAGGCCAAAGACGGCAACTTTCCCGATCAGAAGGTCTCCGGCCTGACGGTCACGGACAAGCACGTCTTCGCGGCCTTTGGGCGCGGCTGGAGCACGAGGTCGCAGTCGGACCTGTATCGATTCGACTTGGATTTCTCCAATCCCAAGGCCATTGCGAAGGATCTCCGCGCGTGCTGCCAGCGCTGCGACCTGGTGAGCAGGAACGGTTTTGTGTACGTGGCCGAGAACTCCCGTCGCCGGGTGGTGAAGTACGACTCCGAGGGCAAGCTCATCGCGAGCTGGGGCCGCGCCAGCCGCACGGATGTGGAGGGCTTTGGCAGCTGCTGCAACCCGATGAACCTCTGTTTCGGCGCGGACGGCTCGCTCTACACGTCCGAGTCCGGCCTGGGGCGCGTGAAGCGCTACACGCCCGACGGCAAGTTCCTGGGCGTGGTGGGCTGCGTGGGCACCGCGAGGTTCAGCCGCGCGGGCGGGCTGGCGGCCTCGTGCAGCAACATCGCCATCGCCGTCAGCAAGGACGGCCGCCGCGTGTACGTGCAGGACGTCCAGAAGAACCTGATCCGCGTCCTGGAAGCCGTGCGGCCGACCACGCAGCCGGCGAAGGGCGAGTAGCAGCTCCGGCGCGCAATGTACCGGGCTCTGGAACACCCGATGTGGAGAAGATGCACAGCCTTCGCTGTGGTCGTTGCCGTACTGCTGGGCGGCTGCCGTCGCCAAGCCCGTCAGGGTCGGGATGCGAACGCTGCCGGACCCCTTGCGATCATTGTGGCTGATCCGCTGTGCCGGCGGTTTCAGTGCGAATGCGTCAAGGAAATCGCCGGCCGGGAATACGAGAAGCTCGCGGAGTTCATCGAGAGGCACCTGAACCGCCCGGTGACGCTTGCCTTCTCGGAAAACGTCGCCGAGGTGATCCGGTTGAACCCCGGTCGGGCGGACGTGATCATCGGCCCCCGGGAGGCCGTCCTCTTTGACGTAGGCAAATCGGGCACCGACGTACGCGCGATCGCCATGCTGACGGATCGCTTCGATCGGACGGTGTCGGCCGGCCTGCTGGTCGTCCGCCGGGACGATCCCGCCCGTGAGCTGGGGGACCTGGGCGGCCGGGCGGTACTGCTCGGCCCCGAATGGGCGCCTCAGACGCACCTCAATGCCCTCGCCGCTCTGACGGCCGCCGGTGTGTCGCCGGGCCGGCCAGTGCCATCGGCCGACAGCGGTGCTGATGCCCTCTTCGACCTTATCGAGAACAAGGCGGACGCCGCCGTCGTGGCCGACTATGAGCTGCCGGTCCTTGTGAAGCGCAATTTCGACGGCAATGCGCCGTTCCGCGTGGTCGGGCGGACCGAGCCTGTCCCATTCGTGACGGTCTTCGTTACCTCCCGCATCTCGGAAGGCTGCGAGGCGGCCATCCTCAAGTCGCTGCTTGCCGTGCGCGAGGAGGCGGGCCTCCTATCGGCCCTGCAATCCAAGTCGGGCTTCGTGAAGGCCGCCTTCTCGCCGCGCCTGCCCAAGGGCCTGGTCGAGTGGACGGACTGGCGCGGGCCGGAGCGCAAGGCCGTCAGCGCCTACGTACCGGCCAAGCTGCCGGCGAGACCGCGCGTACTGTGGAGCAAGCGGCTGACGGGCCCGGCCTGGTCGGGGCTGGCCGTCACGCGCGACCGCGTGATCGTCGCCGACAAGGGCAAGCAAGGCCGCGAGGACATCTGGCGGTGCCTGGACGCCGATACCGGCAAGCAACTCTGGGACCTTCGCTATCAGGCGGAGAAGGAGATGGACTACACCAGTGCCCCGCGGGCCACCCCCGTGATCCACGGAGGGCTGGCGTATCTGCTCGGGGCGCTGGGCGACCTGCACTGCGCGCGGCTGGCTGACGGCAACGTCGTATGGAAGATGAACATCTTCCGGGACTTCGGCGCCGAGCCGATCCAGTGGGGCGCCTCGGCCACCCCGCTGCTGGTTGACGGGAAGCTGATAGTGAACCCCGGCGCAAAGGATGCCTCACTGGTGGCGTTGGAGGCGAGAACGGGACAGGTCCTCTGGAAGACTCCGGGTGCGCCGGGGGCGTACTCGAGCTTCATCGTGGGCACGTTCGGCGGGCGGCGGCAGGTCGTGGGCTACGACTGCGTTGCCCTGGCTGGCTACGACCCCAACAGCGGCCGGCGCCTGTGGGAGCTGATCCCCCCGGTCGAGGGCGACTTCAACGTGCCTACGCCCATCGAGGTGGACGGCAAGCTGCTGGTGACCTCGGAGAACAACGGCACGCGCCTTTACGGCTTCGACAGCCAGGGCAAGATCAAGCCCAAGCCGCTCGCGGTCAATACAGACCTGTCGCCCGACACCTCCACGCCGGTCGTGCTGGACGGGATGGTGTTCGGTTGCTGGAACGGTCTGTATTGCCTCGACCTGGCCGGGGGTCTAAGAACGCTCTGGCGCGCCGAGAACAAAGCCTACGAGGACTACACCGTTCTGATTGCCGGCAACGGCCGCGTCCTTATCACCGCGACAACCGGGGAGCTGCTGTTGGTGAAGGCCGACCGAGAAGGCTATCAGCTCGTCTCGCGGCTTCAGCCGTTCGACAGCGAGGCGGAACTGCTGTCTCATCCCGCCCTCATCGGTAATCGCCTGTACATCCGCAGTGCTGAACAGGTTCGTTGCGTTCTGATGGGGCCGGGGTAGGAGCCGCGCATCGGCGGTTCCGGGCGTCTTGGGCCGCGACGCTTGGGGACCGCCCGATGAAGGTTCCTGCTCTGGCGGGGAGCCATCGCAAAGGCGGCAAAACCGACATCCTGGCCGACGAGTTCCTCCGCGGCGCCGCCGACGCGGGCGGTGGGCCGGCGACAAATCGGACGGTCCGTTTCGGCAACCCAGGTGTTGCATGGACGGACGACAGGCGAACGTGGGTGGCGGTTGCGGGTGCATGTAGGTTTTGGGGAAGCCCTGGTAGGACAGGCGTCTCGCCTGTCGAGCATTGGCCGTGATCAGGCACGGCAGGCGAGACGCCTGCCGTACCCGGACAGCCATCCCCCCAAAACCTACATGCACCCGGCGGTTGCCGGGTGGATGCACCCGGAGGACCGCGCAGAGTACGGCTGTGACAACAACGTCTTTGCCTCGCGGGCATTCCGGGAATGGTTGGCCCGGCAGCAGGGAGTGCATCCCGAGCAGGGTACTGCCAGGAGGCGCCGGTTCTTCTCGGACGGCCGGCGGTTGCACGCTATACTGGAGGGTCGTTGCTCCCCCGCCGGTCGGTATACGGTTTCGGCCGGTTTCTTCGTCGTGCTATCAATAGCGTAAGGAAAGCTCCATGAGGCGCCCCGGCAGGCTGTGGGCTTGCACGGTCCTGGTGTTACTGCTGGTGGGCGGTATCGCCCTGCCGCAGGGCGCCGCTCAATCGACACGGCAGGCATCCATGCAGCCATCCACCAAGCCCGCAGGCACGCCGTGGGGCAAGACGGTTGACGGGTTGGCGTGTCGGCTGACCGTGCCGGCCAGTACCCGCATCGGCGAGCCCATCACGCTGGTCGTCGAGCTCAAGAACGTCTCCGGGAAGAAGCGATACCTCCTGAGTCAGACCAGCTTCTACTATGGGGACTACGCCCAGTTGAGGGTGACCGGTCCGGACGGGAAAGAGTTCGGTCCCTCGCCGTCCGGCAAGCTCCAGCCCCATCCGCGGCTTCTCAAGGCGATGGCGCCGGGTGAGGTGTGGTCGTTCGCCTACGCCGACGTGCGCGAGATGTTCGGCGCCGGCCTGAACCCTCCCGGCCGGTACAGGCTTGTCTACTCGTTCAAGAGCCCCAAGCCCGAGCGAGTCAAGACCGGCATCCGCATGGTCAACGGGCAGCGGCAGGACATGTACGCCGAGCCCAGCCGCGAGCAGGTCGAGCTGGCCTGGACCGACGAGGTAACCTCCAACGCCGCCGAGCTTCAGATCGTCCCCCTTCAGGACAAGAACCTGATCGTCCACGAGTGGGGCGTGCTGTCGGTCTTCAACGACCTCAAGTACGCCAACGTCGAGATGAAGCAGGAGTGGGCGTCCATGCCGGAGTTCTTCTACCGGCAGTTCCCCACCCGCCGGCTGACGTACCAGCCCAGCTTCGCCCGCAAGCCGATCCTCTACTTCTACAGCGATCTTCAGAGCCTGAAGGTTGAGGTGAACGTCACGTTTCCCCGCGGCGCGCCGGTGGTCTGGTGGCCGTGCTGCTCGTCGCCCGTTGACGACGGACGAAATCAGCCGAGTCCGGCCAAGGTCTTCCGCTCGCTTCAATGGTCCGGCTGGGTCGGGCAGAAGGTGCCGGCCGGCAACGCCCGCGCTCCGAAGGCCGCCGCTCAGTGGGTGCAGGTCAAGCCCCACGCCATGCCGTCGAAGAGCTGGCTGACGCAGGCGCGAATCGACGGGCCGGCCATGTTCAGCGTCCCCGCCGGGCGTCTGTATCCGTATCGCCCGTCCGGCTCGGTGCTGGAGACCGAGCAGTTCATCTACTACGACGGCCTGGTGCCGGCGCCGGACTACCTGCGCTGCGACGGGCTCGCCGCCGAGTCGGTCGCGGTTCGCAGCTCGGCCCGATTCGACATCGGCGATCTGCTGCTGATCGACCGCCGCGGCTGGAAGAAGGGCGAGCCCGTGCGATTCGCGCACGTCAAGGGCCTGGCTGCCCGGGGCAGCACGAAGGCCGCGTGGCGGCAGGTTCCCGCCAAGGACTGGCCGACCGTGCCCGCCGCCGAGTTGCGGCGGGGCCTGCTCGCGGCCGGGCTGTTCGCCGCCGAGGCCAATGCCGTGCTGAGCATCTGGGAGGGCGGCTTCTTCCATCGCGGCGGCGTCACCGGCATCTATCTGCTGCCGCGGTCCGAGTACGACCGGCTGATTTCGCTGGCGGTCGATCCCCGCCCGACACAGACCGTCCGCGTCGGCATCGTGCTGCACTGCCATTTGGAAGGGCCTCAGGCCGTCGTCGCGCGGGCCAAGGAGCTGGTCGCCCAGCTCGAGGCCGCCTCCTATCGCATCCGCGAGCGGGCCACGCGGGACCTGTCCGAGCTTGGGCCGGCGGCCTTGCCCGTGCTGCGGCAGGCCCTGGCCGACACCGTCTCCGCCGAGGCGCGAACCCGACTTCGCCAGATCCTCGACGGCCTCGACGCCTCCGAGTATCTGCGCCAGGAGAAGTAGAGGTCCCCAAGCGCGGAACGGACAATCTGAATCTGTGCAATCTGTGTGATCTGTGGACTGTCTTCCTCGGCGCTCAACCGTCCAGTGAATCGAGAATCCTCAGGTAGCTCTCATATCGCCGTGCGGGGATTTCGCCGGTCTCGACGGCGGCCTGCACGGCGCAGCCGGGCTCGTGCGTGTGCGTGCAGTTGCGGAATCGGCAGTCGTTCATCCGCTGCTCGAACTCCGGAAAGTACCACGGCAGTTCGGCGGCCGTCAGGTGGATGCCGATCTCGCGCACGCCGGGCGTATCGACCAGCAGTCCGCCGCCGGGCAGCTCATAGACGACTGCGGCCGAGGTGGTGTGCCGCCCGCGCTGGTCCTTCCGGCGGATCTCCCGGGTGGCGGCGCCGGCGCCGGGCACGAGGGCGTTTACCAGGGCGCTCTTGCCGACGCCTGAAGCACCGGCAAGCACCACCTGCTTGCCAGCCATCGCCGCGGCCAGGGCCTCCAGGCCCTCGCGCGTCCGCGCCGAGCACGGGTAGATCGGCACGCCCAGTCCGCGAAAGACGCCCAGCACCTGCTCGTCGGGAGCGGCCAGGTCGGTCTTGCTGACCGCCAGGATGGGCGCCAACTCGCCGCGCTCGGCCACGATCAGGAACCGGTCGATCGGCGCCGGCCGAAGCGGCGGCTCGCGCGTGGAGGCCACGATCAGCACCGCGTCCATGTTCGCCACGATGATCTTCTCGATGGTCTGGGATTCGTACTCGTCGCGGTGCTTGCCGGACGTGACCTGAGGCCGGCACAGGGCGCTGCGCCGCGGGGCGCGGGCGAGGACCATGCCGTCGGCGCGATCCTTGTCGTGAGCCGCCGCGTCGTGATGCTCGGCCGCCAGCGCGATCGTCGCCACGTCGCCGACGGCCAGCGCACTCGTGCCCTCCGGCGCACGGAAGGTCTTGGCGATGCCGCACAGCAGCACCTGCCCCCCGACCCGGGCGGCCGCCCCGCCGGGAAAGAGGCCCACGACCATGCCCTCGGCCTTGGGCAGCTCATCGAGGTTGGCCTGCGGCGCCTCCGGGCGATGGGCGGGCAGCTTCACTGCCCGCGGCGCGAACTTGGCCTTCGAGGCGGCCGCGTCGTCGACGTCCTCGCCGGCGGCGTACCGCTGACCCCAGCCGCGCTGCCGCCCTCGC
>Ga0307378_10007197_pt1 | contig 15023 bp, 13 predicted proteins | sample UN1MG_FD_202238 | JGI IMG/M metagenome (GOLD analysis project Ga0307378, IMG submission 202238) | Soil microbial communities from Risofladan, Vaasa, Finland - UN-1 | ecosystem: Environmental > Terrestrial > Soil > Coastal area > Acid sulfate soil | place: Finland: Risofladan, Vaasa | collected...
TGAAAAAGTCCGACTACAAGGGCGAGATCGAGAACGTGGAAATCATCTTTGAGGCCGACAAGGACACCCTGAAGGTCTATACCAAGTACAACAAGAAAAATACCAAGGCCAAGGTCGATTTCACCGTCTCCATCCCGGAAAAGCTCGCCAAGGCCATGTTCAAATCGGTCAACGGCGAGATCGACTGTTCGGGACAATTCGCGGACCTGATGCTGAAGACCGTGAACGGCAAGATCGATTTTCAGGGCCAATTCCAGGCCGGGACCTTCAAAACGGTCAACGGCACCATCGAGATCGTCCAGGAGCCGCTGTTGAGCGGCGACCTGCGCGTCTCCACGGTCAACGGCACCATCGACATCGAACTCAACCGCAAGTCGGCTTTCGAGGTCGAAGGTCAGACGGTCAACGGCAGCATCGACAACGATTTCGGCCTGCAGGTCGAGCGCCACTTCATCGGCAGCTCTTTCAGCGGCAAGGTCAACGGCGGCGGCCACCAGGTCAAGCTAGAAACGGTCAACGGCAGGATCAAGCTCCAGAAGATCTAGTCGGCTTTATCCTGATGTGTTATGCGTAATGCATGATGAGAAACAGCAATAGGTCGAAATACTTATAAAATTCTTTCTCTTCCTTGTCACGTATAACTAGTCATGTAGGTCCTTTTCGCTCCTTTTTCATTCTTATTATCATCCATTTTTACATCAATTTTTGAGAGGTTCAGTTGACAGTTCAATATACTTTCTCTAAAATCTCCTCATGGAAAAAAATGATTTTCCCATGAGTCTATTAAAAAAACATCAAAAAACTATTAACACTGCTGGAGTTAAAAATATCGCTAATGAATAAATATTCTTTAATCGAAGTTCAAGATTTTAGTAAATGGGATGAATTTGTTGAATCATCACCACAAGGAACGATTTTTTCAAACTCAGATTATCTTCAGAATATAGGAAAAAAATTTAAATTGTTTTTCATATTACGTGGTGACGAGTTAAAGGCAGGTATTTCCCTGATTCTTTCTGATGACGAAAAATCAACCGAAATAGACGATTTGGTTATCTATAATGGGATCATGTTTGTTGAGGATAAAAGGCAGAAAAAGGTGTCTGCCATATTTGAAAGATTTGAAATTACTGAATATATAATCAATGAACTGGATAAAAAATATAAAAGAATTGAAATGGCGTTATCGCCTCATTTTGAAGATACGAGACCCTTTTTATGGCATAATTATCATTCTGAAAATCTTGCAGAAAAATTTTCATTTGTCTTGAAATATACCAGTTACATGGATATTTCTGAATTATCGGAGAACACTGTTAATGAATTTGATACTGGTATTTTTAAAAAAATGGAAAGATTAAGGCAGAGAAGAATTCGGGAAGCAAGGACAAATCACTCAAGCACCTTACATGATTTCGATCCTGAACTTTTTGTCACATTCTACAAAAAACTTTTAAAAGGTCAAAAAATTGATATTTCTTTGAATAAAATAAGCAGGATGAAAAAATTGATTGAATTCCTTTTACAAAGCAACAAAGCAAAATCTTTTTCAGTTTTTGACCACAAAAAAAATGTTATTTACAAAACATTGTTTTGCTTTGATTCCAAAAGGGCATATTCTCTTTTTGGAGCAGGAGATTCGGATAGAAATGAGCGATACAAAGGAACAATTGCTTATTGGGATGCATTTAAATATTTAGCAAGTGAGCATAATGTCAAGGAAGTGGATTTGGAAGGAGTGAACAGTCCAAAAAGAGGATGGTTTAAGTTAAGTTTTGGAGGTAGTTTATTGCCATATTTTCATGTGTTAAAAAAGTAATGTTCCCTCATGGAAAAAAGAACGAATCATATTGAGTTAAACATGAAAAAATGTATGATTCTGCGGATGCCAATCCAATGATCAGTTACAGAGGTGCGATTTTCCCGATGGCCGGCATTGTCTATTCTTCCAGAAATATTATATCGTCACTTCTGACCTGCATCCGGCATGTGGTTTGAGTGGATTTACAATGAATGAGATAAATAAGGACAATCGTACGATTATCTGGCTTGGCTTGGCTACCTTTTCCTGGTCGATGCTCTTTGTTTGGCAAGGCCTGGATTTTAGCGACATGGGTTATTGGCTTACTGGTTATCAACAGCTATATACTAACCCAGATTCGATCTTTACTCCGTGCTGGTTAAGTTATTTCATCGGACACTGGCTTGGCTTGGCTTTTGGAGGGACCATTCTTGCATATAGGTTGGCTTATGTTGCAATAATTACAATATCAGCGATTCTTGCCTATCAGATACTGGCAATACAGTTTGGGCGCAGTAGAATGCTTGCTGCGATGGTATTGTTAACAGTATTTTTTAATAGGGTATATGGCGGTAACTGGATTGGATATTATGAATTGACAGCTTTGTTTTATCTTGCTGGTGCCGCACTGCTTTACTTTGGGCTCGTTGGTAATCGGAAATTACTTATATTTGGGGCCGGCATTGTTTTGGGGGCAAATCTATTTATTCGATTCCCAAACTTGTTAGGTATCACATTGGTTTCTGCGGTTTGGCTACAGGCTTGGGCCCATCAGTTGTCATTACGGGATGTATTGGCTAGGTCGTCTTGGTTCCTGGGAGGGTTTGCACTCGGTGTAGCGTTGATCTGGGGAATAATTGTGTTAAATGGGCACGAGAATACTTATTTTCTAGGTATACAACAGCTCTTCGACATGACGGGCGATGCAAACTCAGGCTATGCTGCCTCGGGATTGCTTAAACGCTTCCTCTGGGACCACTTCTTGGCATTCGCTAAAGCGTTGTCTATTGTGTTTGTTTTGGGTTGGATTGCCAGATGGGGCAGTAATAAAAAATATTTTATGGCATTTCCCGTCATTTTGTTTAGCTCCATACTGTTGTTTTATGTTAATTATATTTGTGATCAATGGCAATGGTGTATCCCAGGTATTTGTTTTATTGTGCTCCTCTCTATCATTTTTCTTGAATTGAAAAAGGATCCTTCCCTGGCTTTGTTGGCATTTATCGCTACCCTTGTATTGGTTATAACATCGGCAGGTTCAAATGATGGCATCAGCCTTTCAATATATGGAACGTGGTTGCCCTTGCCCCTTACACTGAAATGGTTATGGCGAGGTTCCGATCTCACTCTCTCGTTGGATTTTAAAGTAAGCGATGATGGATTTGAGTCAAATGGAAAAATCGCATTCGACGCCAGAAGCTTTCGTGTGTTCGCCATAATTATCGTATTGGCTTTGCTGTTTCAATCCCTTACATCAGCTTGGAGATTCACTTTCAGGGATAGCTCCAACCGCTTGGCCATGTCGCATATGATAGCAAACCCAAAATTGATAGGTACATTTACTACTGCAGCACGTGCGAAAGTGGTCGGGGAAATGTTGAATGCTATGTCACATTTCACAAAGCCTGGTGATGAAGTGCTTGCCTATAATACGATTCCAACCGTACATTTTTTAACCGAAACCCACCCGTGGTTGGGAAACCCGTGGCCGGATATAGTCCCACCTAAAAAGATTGCTGCTTTAATCCGGCAGAAAGAACAATCAAGCGCAAGATTGCCATGCATTGTGCGTGCCACGGGCAGCACATGGGACAATTCCTGGCCAATCGATGCACAACCTCCGACATGGGGGCATCAAATAAAAAAAAACCCTCGCATATTCGCGGAATTTGTACAACGGCATGGATATGTCGTGTCGTGGTCGAATGATTTCTTCGAGATATTAACTACCGCTGAATCAGTTGAATAAATGTTTTACTTCGGGAAGATTCTTATATAAAGCAAAAATACCTGAACTAGCTAGATTTTTAATTGTACAATGCATTGATTGACAGTTAATTTAACTATAATTATAATCCAATGTATTCCAAGTCGTTTTTTGGAATTTGGAGGATTCGAAAAATTCAAATTATTAGCCCCAATTGTTTTTTAGATATGGAGAGAATAATTCTAGTAACACTGAAATGAACTATTATCTTTTCACAACTGATTTACGACGGGCCGGCGCCCAGCGCGTGGTTACAATGTTAGCTGAGCGATGGTCACGCGATTTTAACGTAACGATCATTTTATTGTTGAACGAAGTGGAATTTGATCTGCCGGCTTCAGTTCGGGTGATCACACTTGATTGCGCGACGGATCCCTTGCATTTCTACTCAGGCATGATGGTTCGAGAAGCCAAACGTAAAGTGCATGCGATTCTCACCGAGGACAAAGGGCCGTTCGCCTTTTATAGTTTTTTGGAGAGTCCCAATTTTATATCGGTATTGCTGAAAAGAAGATTTCCCAAAGGTGTTTTCATCGGCAGCTCGCGCGTAAACCTATTCCTATACAACCGTATATTCCAGTTGTTGTATCCATTTTATAGACATTTGGACGCTTTTATAGTCAATTCCCAAGCAAACCGGCGTTTGTTTATCGACAAATTCGGCCTGTCAGCGAAAAAAGTCTTCTTTATCCCCAATCCCATCGATTTTTCCGCTATTGAGCGCCTTGCTGCAGAAAAAATCCCGGCTCTGCTTGCTGAATTGGTCGGGAAAAACCCCCTAATCCTCGCCGCCGGCCGGCTGGTGAAGCAGAAAAACTTTGCCCTATTGTTGCGCGCCTTCGCCCGCATGCCGGTTACTGAAAATGCCGCACACTTGATCATTTTAGGTGATGGACCAGAAAAGCCTACTTTGTTGCGACTGGCAAAACGGTTGGGAATAGAGAAAAAATTGACCATGCCTGGAAAAGTGATTAATCCCTATGTATGGATGGCAAACACTGATTTATTCGTACTGAGCTCAAACTTTGAAGGATGGCCGAATGTGCTCATAGAAGCAATGGTCATTGGCCTTCCGGTTGTGGCCTGCGATTGCCCGACCGGCCCTGCAGAGATTTTACAAAATGGTGCCTATGGCCTTCTTGTACCAACTAATAATACCGAAGCATTGGCTGCGGCAATGACGCAACAATTGCGCCGAGGGAAAACAGATTACCCGTTTTTATGGGAATGGGGCGCCGATGCCATTGCCCGGTATTACCGCTCGATCGCCGAAGATATTTTTAAATGGCGAAAATCTTGAATCGGGTTATTCTGCCACTTCATTTATTTCTTTTACGACAAATGATTCAAGTGAGATATCAATCAACCATCTATTCAATGCCGATTGCAGAAAGATAAAGAGTTAGATTTGGATCATTGAATCCCGATGCACTTTTTACATATAGGTAATGAGAATTCCTTGTTTCTGAGCTGTTTCCTTATATCACTAAATCTTTTAGAAAACCAAATATCTATAAGTTTTTTGGTTTTTATGTTTCCAAACACAACATTTTTATGATAATCGTTACAACACAAAACAACATCTCCTGAATAATCTATCACAACGGGATTTTCGGGATATATGCATCTCGGAAGATTAAGTTGTACTTTTGGCTTTACCAATCCTCCCCGATTAAATAAGGGAGTATCTTCTTTGAAATGTAAATATTCAATTTTTTTCTTGTATTCAGGATGCTTTTTTAGATATGAGAATAAATCAATAATATTTGAAGCCATCGTCTCACTGTGTTGTGTGATTAAAAAATTGCTTATCCCTGTATCCAGTAGTTTTAGAAAATTATCTATGGTTAAGTAATCGCCATTGCTTATTAAAACAAGCTTTGCTTTGGGAAGTTTTTTTCTTGCATACCCCATCAATTGAATAAGTCTTTTATCCAACAATGGTTCTCCATAAAATTGAGGGCTGATCCTTCCACTAAATTTAATTTCTGCAAGTTCATCAATTATTTTTTTATAGACATCTTCTTCCATTAATTTTTCATTTTTTATTAATCCTCTCTCATAAACGCTATTTGGACAATAATTGCATCTTCTATTACAGCTTGTATTTAATTCTATATTTAGATCACCAAAGAAATCAGGATGGCCATATTTTAAGAAGTATTTGATTTTATAGAATACCCAAATTGCTTTCAAGTAAATACTCCGTAAAATATTGATAAAGGTTTCAGGAAGTCTCTTTTTAAGTTCTCTTTCTAAAATCTTCTTCATTTAATATCTTTCACATGATGGAAAGCCTCGGCCCAGGAAATATTGGAAATTCTCAAGCTTCATCATATCACCTCATTTTAATATTTCAAAGAACTGATATTCATAATAGTCAATAATATAGAGTCAAAAAGCAATATGATGTGCCGAAGACGCCCTATCAGCGATTACTGGCTCTCGAAGAAATCGGCTCGGAAAGAAAAGTAAGACTGCATACCAACTATGACCAACTCAATGCATTCGCGCTGAAAAGAACGATCAACAGACTTCAATGAAAAACTATAAAAAATGGTCTATGAAAAACACAAAGGAAGGCCTGCTTATGTCATCAATCTCATTAAACCTGTACTTGCATAAGCGTTTTGCTTCAGGTAGATTATTAGAAGAGGCAACGATACCCTCTTTAAGTAGATTTTTGATGAGGCAATGCGTGTTATTGCTATTTCAATAATAGTTCGTTAAAATCAATCATTAGAAAAAATGATTTTCCTATCAGTTATCAGTAAATCCGTCGTGCGGCCGAGGTCAAAGCGTGTGCTTGCGTCCTGCTTCCTGTTCTGCGGGGCTAGTCTGACGGCTGTATATTACGCCATGCCCTTCCTGCGCCTGGAAGGCTACATGAACGGCTATCTAGCCTATTTCACCGATGATTTATTCTACTATTTAGTGATCGCCCGGAACACTGTAAATGGTGCATTTTCGAGCTTCGATACCATTCATCTTACGAATGGTTACCACCCACTGTGGCAGGTTTTCCTTACTCTGCTATATGCGGCTGTCCCCAGTGAAGCATTCCTGATCGGGACACTTCTCGTCGTGCTGTTCACACTCAATCTCGCCGCAACTTGGCTATGTTGGCGGCTTCTTGGAATGGCCGGCGTGTCGCCCTTGGCGCGTTTGGTGGGAACGATAGTCTTTCACGTCTCCTGTCTCACTATGTTCCGGACTGGAATGGAAGTGGCTCTGGCCATTCCGCTATGCCTGCTGACGATGTTATTGACACGGTCCGTTCTCATTCGGCCCAAATCGCTGCATTGGGTGTTGCTCGGTTTTTCCCATGCCTTGATGATCTTGGCGCGACTCGACACCGTACTGCTCAGCGTCTTGTTGCTTCTCCTGACCGCGATCGAACTTCTGCGAGCCAGAATGGGCACCGGTGTACTGCTACGTGGGGCGGCGCTTTTTGCGTTCGGGTTCTTGCCGTTGATCGGCTATCTACTTGCCAATCTAGTGTACTTCGGAGCCGTACTGCCATTGTCCGTTCAAGCCAAGCAGTTGAAGGACGGCCTGTTCTTCAGCGCCAATCCACTTACTGGTCTGATACCAACTCTAAAAAAGCCGCTATTCCCGACGATAGCCATCATCGTCGAGGCTGTCGGGTTTCTGACGATGCTCATCTCATGGCGGTGCAAGCCACCCTTTGTGCGCATTGTGTTCGGCGTTGCCTTACTGTTTCCGGTGCTTTTTTTTACCATGATCTCACTGGCAAGTGACTGGTTCCTCTTCTATAGGTACTATTATCCCTTGGCACTGCTAATGCCATTCGGAACGGCGTTGATAATCGACTTCGCGCTGGAGCAGACACCGCTTCGTTTGTTGATGGGAGCCCCACTCCGCGCTATTATAGTAACTACAGCGGTCGTTTTCGCGCTCGGCATATTGTGCATATCTCACTTGTCCATCTTGCCCAGCCGTCGCAGTCACTTCATAGCGGCGAACCGGCTTGCGGAATTCGGTCATACACACCCCGGATGCTACGCGATGGGCGACCGCGCCGGCTTGACGGCCTGGCTACTGGGTAGGCCCGTAATTCAGATGGAGGGGTTGGTCGCCGACCGCTATATGCTGCAGGCTATCGCTCGTCAGGAGGATCTGATCGAAGTACTCCGGCATTACCAGGTTGACTACTATATCGCAACGCAGTGTGACTGGGAGCGCGGCTGCTACCTGACGAGCGAGCCCAAGCTCGCGGAGTCCGGGCCAAACTCGCCCAAGATGATCGGACGCTTTTGCGATCAGCCCGTCTTCTCCGCCGATGATGGCCAGCCACCCGGTCCAAGGAAGGTGTCGTCTTTCGTGTTTACCGTGAGGCGATAAAGAGACTAAGGCGTGCTCTGCCGAGTAGCTGGAGACGCCCATCAGAAGGTACATGTCACAAGTAGGCATGAGTTCCCAGAATCGCTCCGGTTTTTATAGCTACCATGTTTTGTATTTGGGAAGATTGCGGCTGGATATTGATTCGTGCGGTCCTTTTCCACTTCAGCAATGAAACTCGTATATTCGCCCTGGATTGTAATGGGTTCGGTTTAGAGTGTTTCTGCTTTAAGCCGTATTCCAATATTCATATCAATGATTCAGACTGCAGATCAGTTGCCATCAGGTGGGTAGTTCTATTGGCGGCAAGGTCAACTGGAGATTTACCCTCAACTGTTGACATTACAGATAAATTCCCTCAAAATGCAAACATGGGGCAAATTGATTTCCCTATTTGTTTTTTGGAATGTAAAATGTTTCCTGTATTTCAAAAGCCTGCTGGGTCTTATAAGCGACATTCCGGGTGATGTTGTGGAATGCAATGCTGAATTGGCAGGGGGAAAACATTTTTTATGTTGTCTGCTCTCACCAACGTCATAAGAAGTTGATTGCCAATGAACAATTACAGCTCATCTATTCGTGCATTTCTACTTAAAGAAGAACAAAACTTATCCGCTTATGTCCTTCTTTTCTTAATAGGATTTTCTGTTTTGGGCACAGCACTCTCTTTTGTTCCAGCAAACGGAGATGATCTCACTTTATTATCAACTGTTGCAAACACACCAACGCCAATAAAGTTCTTTTTTGGAGATTGGGGATTAGGTAATTACTACAGACCACTTCATTCACTTACACTTTGGTTTTCCTATCAATTCTTTGGCGTTTCTGCTGGTTACAACCAGTTACTCAATTTGATTTTGCACTTTGCTATTGTCTGTCTTCTCTTTCGATTGATTCGCAGTGTACAGCCAGACATCACTATATCATTTTTAATAACATCCCTTTCGCTAGTCTCAATTTATACTATGTCACCAGCGACATGGGTTTCCGACAGACCAACTTTATTTGTGGCACTATTCTTTCTGCTGCTGCTCAATCATTTATATAAAAATGGTCAACCGAATGTCGGGCGTATTTCTTATATTGTTATTTTATCAATACTTGCGCTGATGAGTAAAGAAAGTGGATTGATAGTTCCATTTTTTATCCTTTATTATGGTTTTTGCATGAAACAGCCAGCTAAATATCGGACAAAAATTATAATTGTCTCGCTTATTATAATTGTTGCTTACAGCATCTTTCGATTGGCTACCTTTGGGCCAAGCGCATTTTCATACTCTGAAAGTGGTTACATAATGGGTGTTACACATTATGATAATTTATTTCAATTATCAAAGTATCTTCAATACTATGCACGTTTTGAAAACATGATCAAAAATTTGATCGCTCCATTTTTTCCAATCTTCAATTGGGAAGGCGGAATATTATCAATTAGAGCATTGATCAGATGGAGCCCCTTTTGGTCTCTTACCTTGCTTCTTGTTGCTTTAACTACGCGAAAGCTATCAAAACTGTCTTCACTGCAAAAAGCTGCATTGGCTATTATAGTATTGAATTCAGTAATACACAATTCGATTTATCGTTATCGTTCTCAATATCTTTCTCAATTTGCCATATGTATATTTGTGGTATCGTCACCGTTGCTACTTAATAGTACCATTACCCGAAAATTCGTCGTAAAAATCCTAGCTATTGCTTTACTTCTCTTTAATATTATTGGGGTTAGTCGTTCTCTAAACAGTACCTTGTTATTCAGATATGAAATGCTCAACAAGTATGATTTATTCCCTATCATACAAGCATGTTCGCCAAGGATTGACAACCGAATTGTGATGCAAGTACTGCAAAAATATAAAAAGTAAAGGAAATAATCCGATATTCGCTTATTCATAGAAATAGTTTAAGGAACTGGGGACAGTCAATTGACATTTTAAATACGAATCTTTAAAATGTAAAAATGGGAAAAATTGATTTTCCTGATGGTTTTTAAAAATATGGTTGTAAGTGTAATCATTCCAGTGTATAACGGCGAAAAATACATTGCCCGGTGCATAAGAAGCGCGATGAATCAGTCTTTAAGCAAGGACTTGTATGAAATTATTGTAATAAATGACGGCTCTACAGACAATACAGCAGAGGTCTTGAAATATGTAAGCAATCACATTGAGCTTATAAATCTAAAAAAAAACATGGGCATAGCTTATGCTAGAAATGAAGGGATAAAAGCTTCTCGGGGCAGATATATATTAAATCTGGATGCGGATGATTATATCGATCGAGATTTGTTATATGTGGAATCGATGTTTTTGAATATGAATACAGATTGGGACGCAGTATCATGCGATTATGTTTTGGTTGATGATAAAGAAGCGCATATTAAAAGAGTGAATTCTCAAAAAAAACCAATTGCTTGTGGAATCATGTTCAGAGTAGAAAGGCTGATTGAAATAGGATTGTATGATCCAAAATTCATGTTTAATGAAGACATGGACTTGAGAATACGCTTCGAAAAAAAATATAATATCAAACATATTGAATTGCCCCTTTATAGATACAGGCAGCATGATGGGAATTCATCGAATGATAGACAAAAAAAAAAGAAGTTCGGGAACTTGTTTCTTACTAAGCATAAAATAAAATGATTTCTGTGTTGAAAAAAAATGCTACTTCACAAAAAGGAAGATTCCTTTTGAAGTTTGAAAGTAGCTTCATTTTTAGGGGAAGCATCATATCGGAATTTGATTTTGCAGCATGATGAAGAAAAAGCTAGAAATATTTGTTGAAAACCATGAAATTACGGAACATGGGAATCCTTTTATTATTGCTGAAATTGGAGTAAATTATTATGACATAGCAGCAAAAAAAAAAATAACACTTATGGATGCTGCAAAACAAATGATCGCACAGGCGAAAGAGGGTGGAGCACATGCAGTAAAGTTTCAGTCATACAAGGCGGAAACCCTTGCCGTCAAACTTAGTCCTTCATACTGGGACACAAGCAAGGAAGCATCCGAAAACCAATATGAATTATTTAAAAAATATGATAAATTTGCTGAAAAGGAATACGTTGAACTAAAAAAGTTTTGCGAAATGGCGAAAATTGTTTTCATGTCAACGCCATTTGATTTTGAGTCCGTTGATTATTTAAACAGTCTCGTCGATGTGTTTAAAATATCATCTTCAGATATAACCAACCTCCCATTTATTAAATACATCGCGAAAAAAGGGAAACCGATTTTCTTGTCAACCGGTGCATCGACAAATGAAGAAATTAATGATGCCTTAAGAGCAATAGAAAATGAGAATAACGAAGGGATTGTATTGCTTCACTGTGTATTAAATTATCCGACATTGTTTGAAAATGCAAACCTGATCAGAATAAAACATCTGCAGAATGCATATCCAAAATATTTGATCGGCTATTCTGACCATTCCATGCCCGATGAAAACATGCAGGTGTTAATGACATCGGTCATTATGGGGGCATGTGTGGTCGAAAAGCACTTTACGCTCGATAAAAAAATTCCTGGAAATGATCATTATCATGCCATGGACACTCTGGACTTAAAAAAACTTACTGAAAACATCAGGTTTTATAAAAAAATTCTCGGAAATTCTGATACATTCATCCCAGAAGAAATTGATGCCAGAAAATATGCGAGAAGAAGCCTAGTGGCAAAAGTAAAGATTCCCATGGGAACGATATTGACTCCTGAACTGCTTACATTCAAAAGGCCTGGAACTGGGATATCTCCAAAGGAATATGATAAAATTATTGGCAAAAAAGCGAGTAGCGATATCCTTAAAGATGAAATCATTCAATGGGATAAAATCCAGCAATAACAATGCACGAAGTGATTCCCATGAATCAATTCTGTTCAAATAAAGACGGTTGTGGAAAGGAGAACAAAAAATGACACAGGGATATGATGTCGCCCAATTGCAGTCCCTCGAAGAAGGGTGGTTTTTTTATGACCATGCCTGGTCGTTGTTATTTGAGATAGTCCGCAATATCGTTGGGGATTCCGTGCTGGATGTTGGCTGCGGAACCGGGGTGGCCTTATCGGTCATAAAAGCCCTGTTTCCCTGGCGTTCCTGTCGGGGAATTGATCCAAGCGCCGAAGCTTCATCAATCTGGAAGGCCCGTGGAATCGAGGTAGACGTCGGCTCTGCAGCCCGGTTACCTTATTCCAGCAATTCCTGGGACACTGTTTATTCATCCCATGTGATCGAACACATTGATGATGGAAAAGCTGCAGTGAGCGAGATTCTCAGAGTTGTGCGCCGCCGGGCCATCATTGTCGTGCCGGATGGAGATGTTGACGCCAAGCATTTTGGCACGCCGCATGTCATGATATACAACCGGAAAAATTTCAGGGAACTCATTGAAGATACCGCCGGCAAAACCGATCTAGTCAAGGTGTATTCTTTTCCTCACATACACATTTCAAATTTGATTGCTGTTGTCGATAAGGGAGTAACGAAGTGAATCAAGTCGTTGGCTTTATGATCGCCAAGGGATCCAGTGTTCGATTGGAAGGGAAAAACTCGCTTTTGTTCTGTGGCCGGCCTCTTTTTGAATGGAATTTAGAAAAGCTTCTTAAATTGGATATCCCCGTCTATTTTGATTCCGATGATGTGACGTTGCTTGCGCGCGCCAAAAACATGGGTGCTTTTGTGCACAAAAGGCCACAAAATTTATGCGGGCACGATGTGCCGAGTGTTTCTATTTTTCAGGAATTGGTTAAGGGGCTTTCTGAGAAGCCGAAAGCCATTCTCAATCTTCAGGCGAATTCACCGAATTGCAGCAAAAACATCCTTGAACAATGTCTTGCCATAGCCCGTCACGTTCCTTTCAGAGAGCTTCTTACGGTTTATCCGGATCGGAGCAACAACGGTTCTGTATGGGGATTTTCCATTGACAGGCTCATGCAATATAGAGATCCATATGTGCATCTTCCAGATGTCCTTATTGTGGATGACTCCATCGATATTCACACAATTGAAGATTTCGAAAATGCGCAAAGGCTATTTCGCATATCCTGAATATTAAAGCCGGTGTGTTACAACTTTCAGGCTGTGAGTCCGGTACATATTGACTTCCCGGTGTTTTCCAAATATATTTCATTCTAATTCATAAAAATGCAAATAAAAAAACGTGTATCGACAGTTGACTGGGAGCATGACATTTATGCCAAGGGCATGCAATTGAACCATTGGCCTTTTTCTGATGTGGTTTCAGCCATTATTCGTGCAACCAGTGGAAAAAAGCGGGATGAAATATCAATCCTCGAAGTTGGTTGTGGCGCAGGGAATAATATTTGGTTTTTTGCTGAAGAAGGATTCAATGGTTTTGGCATAGATATGTCTGCATCTGCCATTGAATTCGCAAAACGTTATTTGGCCGAACGTGGCGTGACAGCTGATTTAAGGGTGGGAGACATTTCAGTTTTACCTTGGGCCGCCGGCAGTTTTGATTTTGTGCTGGACCGCGGGGCTCTTACTCAAATTGGTTATGAACATATCGAAGCTGTTTTGGCAGAAGTATTACGTGTGTTGAAACCCGGCGGAAAAATGATGTGCTATACGTTGTATGGTATTCAAAATCCCGAAAGGGTTTTGGGTACAGAAATTTCTAAAAATACATATGACAGGTTTTCCGGGGGGCGGTTCAGTAAAGTTGGTCTTACGTCGTTTTTTACAGTTCCCGATTTGCGTCATTTATTCCGGAAATTCTCTTCAGTTGATATCCATCGCCATGTTGAATATGACGAGTCAGATCAGGTTTTGAATGAAACCTACACGGTAACTGCCGAGAAATAGTCACTTGATTTTTTCAACGCGAACGAATCGACTCGGCATACTGATGTATTTTTGGAAAAATAAGTATTGAAAACAAAAATAATACGGAAAAATCTTCATTGCAGATTGAACAAGTTAGACAAATTATAAAATAGTGTTTATGGGCGAAACCAATTTGAAATTTCCCGCCCCTTTTGCTATAATCCACGGGTGAGGTGACCATGAGCATCACTGTCAAGGAAGTCTTGAATAAAAAGGACCTGAAGACGTTCGTCAAGCTGCCTTTTTCCATGTACAAGGACGATCCCATGTGGGTGCCGCAGCTGATCCGCGACGACATGGAGGTCTTCGACCGCAGCAAGAACCCGGCTTTCGACAACGCCGATGCCCGGCAGTTCCTGGCATACAAGGACGGCAAGGCGGTCGGGCGCATCGCCGCCATCAACAGCCGTGTGGCCAACCAGAAATACAATACAAAGAACCTGCGCTTCGGTTGGTTCGACGCCCCCAACGATCCCGAAGTGGCCGCTGCCCTGTTCAAGACCGTCGAGGAGTGGGCCAAAGAACTGGGCATGGAGACGCTCACCGGCCCGCACGGCTTCTGCGACCTCGACCCCCAGGGCATGCTGGTCGAGGGCTTCGACCAACTGCCCACCATCGCCGGCTACTACAATTTCCCCTACTACCAGAAGCTGGTCGAGGACCTCGGCTTCCAGAAGGAGGTCGATTATGTCGAATTCCGTACCCATGTGCCGGAAATGTCGGCATTTCCCGAAAAGCTGCTGCGCCTGGCCGAGCGCATCAAGGAACGCGGCGGTCTGCGCGTGCTTGAGTTCGCCGATAAAAAGGAGATCCTGGGCCGGGCTGAGGAGCTGTTCCACCTGCTGGACGAGGCTTTCGAGGAAATTTACGGCGCCGTGCCTCTGACCGAAAAGCAGATCCATTATTTCATTAAGAAATATTTTTCCTTTGTTGACAAGGACCTGATCCAGGCCGTGGTCAACCAAAAAGACGAGATGGTCGGCTTTATGATCGCCATGCCCAACTTCTCGCGCGCCTTCCAGAAAGCCA
>Ga0307378_10007198_pt1 | contig 15021 bp, 18 predicted proteins | sample UN1MG_FD_202238 | JGI IMG/M metagenome (GOLD analysis project Ga0307378, IMG submission 202238) | Soil microbial communities from Risofladan, Vaasa, Finland - UN-1 | ecosystem: Environmental > Terrestrial > Soil > Coastal area > Acid sulfate soil | place: Finland: Risofladan, Vaasa | collected...
TTATCATAATCTTCTTCAAACCACCACAGTTTATATAATGCTTGATTAATTATTTGTATACTATCATTGTTATTGATTAATTGAAAACCAACATATTTATCATAAACATCAACCGGCCCTGGTCTTTCATTATGTATATAAGATGCTTTATTTAATAATTCCGACCAATGAGAAAAATAAATAGAAGCGGGATATTGTCTTTCGGATAATAATTTTATTCCTCTCTCTAGTACCGTTAAATCATAATCTATAAATGGATGGTCGTGGTTACAGCAAAACCAAATTAAATTATCTTTATTCTCAATTTCGTCTACGAATAGTTTTTGCCAATCTTTCTGATGAGAGTTGCGATAGAATTCTAATTTTACATCCTGTCCATTAAATTCCTTTTCAACAAATTGTTGTATTTCTTCTTTTTGTGCTTTATATTGATTATCAAGTTCGCAAAAAATTAACACCTTAGTCCATGGGATAACTGCATAACTGGCTAATGTATATTTAAAAATATCAATTTTATCATATTTATGAGGTCGATATGGATAGTCTAAAAAACCACGTTGATATCTAAATGTATCTTGGTTTAATACATCATCAGTTAATAAAACATTAATTAAAAGAATCATTTAGTCTCCAGTATTACCGTTTCTGATAATTTATGATCATTGATATAGCTCCTATTATCCATATCATCTTCTGCAATTTCTAATCCAGATAATGAATATGCTGACTCGTCGATTACTCTGTCGCCAAGTTCATCAACACTATTAATAGGTAAAGCCTGTAAAGTATGACAATGATCACCATAATCGCACGCAAAAACTACTATAGCGTCTTCATTATATGCGGATAGTTCATCCATTAATTCTCTAACCGTCATACCTTGTGCTAATTTATCAGCTACGTTCATTTTTATCTTCCTCTAATTATATTGATTTATTAAACTGTCCAAAATTTTATCATCATTATCTTCTTTTACTAGTTGCCAAAGGCCAAATTTACCTAGATGGAAAAGTAATAAACTATATGGATAGTGATGTAATGCCGCAATGTTTAAAAAGATTAGATAAGTAAGATATTGAACTTTTCGATAATCATATCCATGTTCTTTTACGAATTTTTTAAATCTCCCTTCTAATTTAATAGAGGTATTTTTCTGCAAAAAGTCAAAGTTAATTATATTTCGCTGTACTGAATGATCAAATAAATTTTTATCAATCAACTCGTGCGATATAATGATACCGTGGTTTAATTTAGCTAAATCATAATATAAATCTCCATATTCGGTTAGTCCAGCAAAATCTTGTCTCCAATCTAAAAAGATAAAACCTGTTTGAGTATCTAGAATATTTTCAAAATGTAAATCACCATGAAATCTTGTTGTTGGTAGACCTACACATAACCATTTCCAATCAACTTTTTCTAAGATTTGTTCTATTTTTGGTGTAAAAAGTCCATTGATATATTCAATCTGATCTATTTGTTCAAAAGTGCGAAAATACTGTTTGATACGTTGGCGAGTTTTAGTATGATAAAATTTATTACAAGCATCTATAAAATTCGTATATTCTTGTTGTTTATTCAGTTTATTTAATGATATCGGTTGCCAAAAATTAGTTAGATATTTTAATAAATCTTCAAAACGATTAGCATTTAAACAATTAGATAAAATAGTACCGGATTGTTGGTCATATACATATAAGTTCTCATCACTATGTGTTACATAAGGAATATAACCAGTTAAATCACATGATCTTTTAACTCGTTTATCAATAAAATTACTGTCGGTTGAAAATTTGATAACTTTACCATTAATAAACCAAATAGCTTCATCATCTTTAGGTAAAATATTTGCATCTATTATATCGTCAAATTTAGATCTGGCATACATTAAACTTGTTTTATTGCCGGTATCATACCATGTAAAAGGTAGTGCGTGAATAGTTTCTAAATATTTGAATCCATATACTTCACCCTGTTCTAAACTACCAAGTTCTTGTCCTGACTGCATCATTTTCCAGAACAGTTTATAATCGTAAATACCAGCTAAACCAATATAGGGAACAGAACCTTTAGAGTGTTTAGAACAAATTTCTGAAATGGTATGATCTTTAAAATCTATATTAACTGAGCGATATTGTCCAACAAAATCTTCTGAAAGAGTTACAATTCCATTGGTAGGTAAAAAATCAGCATATCCCATCCAGTTATAACTAGGTGGTGGGATTTCTTCTTCCACTATAGTATCGCATGAACAAAAAATGAATGGACATTGTAAAACACTAGCGGATTGTAGAAGAGTTACTCCTAAACCAGAATTTAATCCTTCATATGGTTTGATATTGATATAAGTAAATTTCCGATCAGGATAAATAGTATTCAAAACTTGTTTAATGTTAGATCCATTATATCCAAGAGCAATAACAATTTCAACTTCTTTTGGAAATTTATCAATAATATATGTAATAGCTGGTTTTTGCCCAACTGTTACTAATGCTTTATTGTACTTTAATTCCAAACGTGAACCGATTCCAGCACATGGAATAAAAACTTTATACTCGCCCATAATCATCCTCTAATCTTATTACGTCTTGCAATTCGGGTGTACTACATTCTAAATAAAGACAATCTTTTTCACTATACATACGATGTACTTGATTTGTCAAAATAGTTAAAGATTCAAAAGGTTTTAAAATTCTATCTTTACGGCATTTGCCATTATGCCCTAATTTAATAGTTAATTCACCTTCTAATACTGTAATTGTTTCTATTTTATCTTCGTGGTATTGCAAGCTACATTGACAACCAGCTTTCATAAATAACTGTTTAACAATATATCTTTCATTTTGTTCTATTAACTTTTCCCAACCCCACGGCTTTTTGATTTTATTCATATTATATTGTGATTAAGTTTTAATTAATTTTATTAAAGGTGTAGAATAGAATTGAAACGATAGTGGTTGATGATATCTATCATTTGTCTATATATTTTATTAGAAAAACGTTGATAATCAAGTTGGTCCATTAATCTTTTATAGATATCTGAAGCAAAATGGTAATGACCAGCCACAACAGTAGCTAAATATGGATTATTTCTTAAATTGCCATTATCCCATTTTTGCCACTTGCTATTATTATATACTAAATTTACAAAATCGTCCACATTAATTCCAAATTTTTGACATTCAGTTAATAAAGTGAGTGTTTGAACAACCCCTAATTGAGGGGCTACATTCATTGCGTCAACCAAACCGATACGTTTTTGAATTTGAAGAAAAGAAAGATAATCTGCGTTATGTTCTTTTAACCCTACTCCAAATTCATCTAAAATATATTTGCAATTTTTAGTTGATGATTCATAAAAAACACCAATCTGTTTATTTTCTTTAATGTGACTGCCGGTATTAACTACATAGTAAAGTGCATCAAAATCTTGAAAATTAATAAGTTCTGAACGAATTTTGTCATAATTGGGGATTTCACCAATAATATCTGTTCCTATTTCAAATTCAATATTAGGATTTAAACTGTTAGCATATTCCATTAAAAGACAGGTTTGTTTGATTTTATCACCCATGTAATTTGAGAAGTCAATATGTATAATGTCAAATCCGCACTTAATATCTTCCTCTAGTGTTTTATAGGTGTCGGTTAATTTAGTGTGGTCCTGGAGTTTAAAACCAGGTCCACAATGATCACGGGCTATTGTAATTTGAGAAGATGGATATTTATGTTTTAGGTTAGTTAGATACTGTGTAAACTGTTCTGTATTCCATCCTCCAACATAACCGCCGTCATAATCTATTTGATTTTTAGAAGCTATAATAGTAATAGGAAAATTGTATTGATGTGAATAGCGGAATAAAGCCTTTATAATTTCCGAACTCATAGGTCCAAAACATAATTCCATTACTATTCTCCAAATTTATATTTTAATCTTTCTATATCGTCTTTATAAAAATTATAAATAATTTCTTCAGTTTGTTTTGTATAATATTCTTGATACGGTTTACGTTTAGATTTATGCTCGTGAGGTAAATACGGAACTGGCATATCTACTATTTTACATATTTTATCTAGTTCCTGATGTAAATTTTCATATTTTAAAATATGCTGAACTAAAAGAGGATTATCAAAATAAGTTTCAAAATGGTTATATTCTATTAAATCTTGCGAGCTTCCATTAGCTGGACTTATTAAAGCGTTATCCGAATCAACTAAATAATGTAATTGTTTAGGTGTATGATAATCTTGTGCGATACATTTATTTTCTAAAAGATGTTGAATATATTCTTCAAATGTAACGTTCTTTGTAGATTTAGTACCCTGAATTTGCCAAGAATACCAAGATACAAAACGATCCCAAGGATTTCTAACAAAAGTAAAACTAATACATTTGTTATATCCAGTTGGATCATCAGTATATAATTGTTTAGCAGTCGCATGTGCTCCATAATATTCATATACCCGATAAGGTTTAAAAGCAGTACCTAATGACGCTCCAGCTACTTTAGGAATTCTAATAAAAATAAAGTCGGTTCCGCTTGGTGTCTTGTATAGATTTTTCATAATTATTTGATATATTGATGGTTGATATTGTTATAATTAAATTCATTTGGTTGCAAAAATAACTTAGTTTTACAAATTTCTTTTAATTGATCATTAACACAAAAGCCGTTTTCGTTAAATTGATCGGGTCTATGCATCATTATACTTCGATACTCTTCATAGCCAAGCCCAAATTTCCAATTTTCATAAGTAACTAATCGATCTAGAATAGATGGAATAATAAAAGGATGATTATAAGTTTGGCCGCCTTGTTGTACCCACTTTAATGGACTAAATCCACTACTTGGTCCGTCCATTTCTTCTATATGATGAATAAGCGATTTTGTACAAAGTACCCAATTAGTTTTCAATGCTGATGCTAAAAATGTAAAAACAGATTCGTTTGAGTGTGATCCAAAAATATCCGGCCAGCATCTATTATAATATTGTAAAATTTGATTTGAAAAAATGTGAATGTGTCCATTGACGGCTTTACCAATTGGTATTTTAACATATCCGCAGGTATTAGTTATATCTAAATTATGTTCTTTATACCCATTGTCAGTATCAATCATTCCGCTAACAATAGAATAGGGACCAAGTTTCATACAGTCATATAACTCTTGAAGAATGTATTTATTACTAATAAAGTCTAGTCCACTTTCTACATATAGATAACCTTCAAAATTACCATAATTTTTTACGCTTTCTAATACTGTATCATTAAAAGTAACTACAATTGGCAATACTTCATCAATATAATTATATGATATCGCATTACTAAATTCTTGTTCTAATTGTTTTCTAGTTTGATCACTATTCAAACAACTTGATAACACAATTCTATAATCGTCAAAATCCTGGTCAAGTAATTGATGTATAACTTTAATATAATGATCAGTATTTTCTTTACCAGAAATACCACAAGTATTAAAAGTGACCAAAAGTTTATTCATACATATCTCTCACACTAATCATGGGATTTGACGATTTACCACATTCCCACAATGACTCTCCAAACATTTAAGTATTGTGAGGGCTTGCGTCATAACTCTTTATCTCACAATACCTTAGAGAGCATCTAGCGAGAGGTACTTCCTTACTAGTGTAAAAAGCCCTATTTCGCTCTCGGCGTTGTGGTCGCCGTAAAAACATAAGTCTTTATACCTCCTAAACGTCGTAGACTACCACCATAGTTCATGTAATCGTGTCATTATCTGTTTTAACCCATTCATTGCACGCTGATATTCTTGCGGGTCACAGTCATAAGTATAAGCATATTCAGCATACCATTCTGCGGACCAAATCATTTCATCAAGTTCAATATTCCATTTTTCAGGCGTAGAATTGTGTGGATATCCATTATGTAATTCTTTAAATCTACGTAATTTTGGAGCTAACCATTCTGCTATTTGTTGGTCTAAATTCCATGTAACTGAATCATCCCAACCACGTGTTCGCCTTTGCCACCAAAAACGAATAGCTCGTTTTACTTTACCATATTTTGTGATTGTTCTAAACATTTGTTTCTCAACTATTATACAAGTCCATATATTCAACTAAAATTGTTGAACCTTTACGGTCTATGGCATCTTGATATGCTGGAACTATATCTTGTACTTGGTTTAATGAAATAACTGGAATATTTTCTAACATTAATTGGAATGCTTGTGAAAAATCTCCAGTATGTTGTGATTTTGGGTCCATTGGGCTTTTACTACCAATTGCTGTTCGTATGATAACTTTAGGATTAAATTCTCCTTGTGACATATCTGATAGTTTGTCTAAGGTATTTACTAGAGGAGAAATAGCAGATAATAAAAAGTTAATTCGTGAAAAAATAGAAATTGGCAAATATCCCTGTAAAGCCATTCCTATTGACATTCCCATTTGCGTTGCTTCAAATACTGGTACTTCAAAACGTTGGTTGACCGATATATTTTTTTCAAAATATTTGTCTACTGATATATCTTTTAATGTATGATATAAACTTGTACCTTCAAATTCTACAGCTTGACCAATAAAAATTGAATTTTGCTGTTTCGCCAATAAAGACATGGCGGTTTTTAGTTCTTCAAAATAAGTCATTAAAAATTTATCCTATTTCCGCCCCCCGCATGAACAAATTTTGGTGTATATTGATAGTAAATAATTTTTTTATCCTCTAATAAATTCCACGAAATTCCATTACGAACTGGATAAGAATAAAGTGGATGGTAATAATAATTCCACACTTTAGATGTTGGTGTACAAACACTTCTGTCATTATCCGCTATAATCCAAGTAATAGGTAAGTCAAATTGCACACTATAGGTCCAACTTTCATGAAAAATTCCTGTGGTCGAGGACATTTCTCCAATAAAGCAAAAAATATGTTCGTCTTTTTGTAGTGTTTTTGTGGACAATGCTAATCCAAGAGCAATAGAACAAATGTCTCCGACGATACCACTAGAGATAATTTTATATTTTTTAAAACAAAGAGAAATAGAGTGACCGTCTAAAATTTTCTGTTTTAACTCTTCTCTAGGTACACCTTTTAATAAACATTGTAAGTGGAATCGCCATGTTCCACAACACCAATCTTGTTTTCTAATATCTTTAAAAATGGTTAGTAATTGATTTTCATTGTTTCCGTCTAGGTGTACTGGTGCTCTGATCTGCTTATTTTCAAAACATTCTAAAATATCTTGTTCAAAATCTATAAGATCTTGTTTGGTTAAGTTAGTTATCATGTTTTCTTAATTAGTTTATGGTTGATAATTAGCTATTGCGGAAGATAATTTATTTATATAATTAACCCTTTGGGGTGGAGTTAAATTTCCCACATATGATAATTTTATATTTCTGTCTAAGGCCGCTTGTCCTCCTTCGTCTAATGGGATTTTACCATTATGTACAGATTCGTGCAATATTTTTACCTTATCTAGTAACCACAAAATACGATCATATGGCAAAGCTTTAAAAATCTGATAAAAAACTACATCTGCCCCCCAAAAAGTTAATTCTTCTGGTAAATGCATACCCATTGCATCATGCGTTTCTCTAGTCGTCAGCGGGAAACAACATCCATAAGTTTTCATTCTGTCAACACCTTTCCAACCAGGTAAATCCTTGTGTGGCCCATGTGCAACCGCTTCTGGTGTTTGTGTATCATCATCCATGCCTATGTATACTATTCTATCTGGTTTATCTGCTAAATATTGTTCTATGTGCGTAATGAAAATATCATCCCAATGTTCTGTTTCTGGTTTACATTCTGCATTAACGCTCCAGATATATTTTCCAGTTGAATACCGTACTCCGTGATTCACGTAATATTTTGTCATATTAAAAAGTTGTAAAATACCGCTTTGTGGTCTTAAAATAGTATGAATATTATAATGTTGAAAAATATCGTCTTTAAATATGTCAATAGTATCATGGTCGTCATAGTCTGTCATAATAATAATTTCATTTTTTTCTGGATATTTAGCTTTAGCTATAAATTGTTTTACACATCTTAATAAGTTTGCCGGTTGATTACGTGCTGTAATAACAATACTGAAATTGATATCAGACATTTTAATTTTTCTTTAATATAGTACGAATAGTTTGAACAATTTTTTGCGATGACGGTGTAATATTGTCGCAATGTTTGGCAAAGCCAGCACTTTTATCAGATAAACCAAGAGTATGAACAGGTTTACATGTTTTTAACATAAGTTGATAAGCTATATGCGAAGCTACTCCAAAATCTTGAAAATCAGAATCAATGACAAGACCATAACCACATTCTTTTAATGCTACTTGATATTCTAAAGTTAAAATAAATGGTTTTAGTTGAGTAATATGAAAAATGGCAACTTTAATATTTTGTTTAGCAAGTTGTTTTTGTGCTTCTAAAGCGTTTAACCGTCCATTGCTTATAGCGAAAATAATACAATCATATTGTTTATAGTTCGCGGAGACATCATCTTGCATTTCTTTATCTAGTTGAAAGCTCAAACGGTGTTCACTACAATAAACCACTTCATCTTTTTTAAGAAAATCAATCCAAATATTTTCCCATTCAGACGGAGTCATTGGAGCTACAACTTTTATACCTGGCATTCTACAACATAAACTATGATGTGATCCCGTTGTACATGGACCTATTCCCCCTTCCATTGCTATAGATCTAATAAAGATTGGACATTGACGATCCCATAATTCTTTACTTTTACAGGCATAATTTAAAATAATGGGAAGATCATACCAACAAAAACCTTGATATCTAATAACGTAAATAGGTCTACGGTTAGCTAATCCAGCACCAACAACTATTCCCCCATTAGATACATCTGAAGTAGGTAATTCTACCACTCCGTCTTTTTCATATAATTCTGGGATAGTACCAGCAACCCACCCAATAGCCGTAACGCATTGGCCAAATAATAAACCATTGTTTTTTAAAAGATGATTTTTAGTATGATGTTTTATTGTTTCAGCAAGCGTTGCCATAATTGAAACATTTCTGTTTTTGTTTGTTTAAGAATGCTATTCACATTTATATATTGACGAAATTTTTCTGTTATTTCTTCAAAACGATTATATTTAGGTAGTCCATCACATCCTGAACCAGCGTGCCATAAATGTCTACATGTATTTATATTAATCAATCCTGGTAATTTTATATTAGTTATAGCGTAGATTATAGAATCAATTTCATCATTAATATTACAAGCATTTAATCCAAAACCTAAAGCGACTTCGTATAAGTCCCAAGATCGACGTACTTTTTTTTCGGTTAAAATAGAAAGATTATTATCTTCACAAATATATAAGATAGGAAGTTTATGAGTAGCCGCATAACCAAAACTTGCTAAAGCGTAATCTTCTTCAGCAGAAGCATCTCCTAATATACAAATAGTTTTTTCTTTACTGGCCTGAGCATAACCCGTTGCAATAGGAATTTGATCGCCAAGTAAACCTGAATGAGCAAAAATATTAAATTCTTTAGACGAAATAGATGAAGAACCTCCTTTACCTTGATTGTATCCATCTTTTTGAGAAAGTAATTCTTTCGCTACACCTTCTGGTGGTATACCCCAAGATAAATACCATGAGTGACATCTGTGTTGAGGAAATAAAGGATAATTTTTATAATATTTACTAACAGTTGCTGCAATATGTTCTTGCCCAACTGATAAGTACATAGGAATATTAATAAATCCTTGTTGATGAGCTTTGGCAGCTTCTAATTCAAAATAACGATTTATACATGTTTGTTTAAAAATATAGGTCGCTAAAGTACTATTCATTAATATTCTATACCTATAATTTTAGATGGATAAACATCAAATTTTTCCGACAATCGTTTTAATGTTGAGTCGTCTACAATATCTCCATGTGCTAAAACTGGATATTCTTTATATTTAATTCCACCATCTAAGATGATAACAGTATAATAAAATTTACGTAAAATATCATCTTTAATTAAAGTGCAATCGCCTAAATTTAATTCTGTATTATCGTTTAATGTTTGTATGTATTGATGATCGTAATGAGAACTATCTTCATAAGATGTACCTTCTCTCCCATAATAATCTTCTAATCGAACTAAATCGTGTTTATCTTTTGGTGTTTCTACCTCTAATATTTCGAGTCCTCTTTTAGATTTAGCTTTAGTTGAGTGAAAAACTCCATGTCTAATCATAGTTTTATCTGGAGGTGTCAATATAAATGAATGATTTAAAAAAGAAATTTCAGCTACTCCCGACAGTACTATTAATCCAGTTTTTTTATTGGGATGTGCGTGCAAAGATGTTCTTTGATTATGTTTTAGATTTAGATACCAAATGCTTACATCATTATTTTCGTAAATTTGATATTCGTATCCCCATGGTTTATTTACAACAGTATTTTTAAACATTTAATTTCCTTAAAATAGCTTTCATAAAGTCTGGATTGTTCTTATAATGTGGGGAAGTAACAAAATTTTGATCTATTACAACTGGTTCATTTTTATAATTTGCACCAGCATTAATTAAATCGTCTTTCATACCTTTATAACAAGTCATAGTTCTATTATTGCAAATTTGAGCAGAAATTAATACTTGTGGACCATGACAAATAGCTCCAATAAGCGTACCTTTTACGTTATGTTGTTGTAAAAATTGTAATACATTTTGATCTTGACGTAATATTTCCGGAGCTTGCCAGCCCCCCGGTATGATGATAAGATCACAACAGTTTTTATTAGAGTAATTAGAAGTTAAATATCCATTGGGTAGTTGCGTTCCATATTTACCAATGATATCGTATTCTGAACTAACTACATCTATATCAAATTCCGCCTCTCTTAATCTATAATATGGATACCAAAACTCCAAATCTTCAATACCTTTTGAGGTAAATATAACAGCTTTCATATTTTTCCTGATATTTCTTTCTTATATTTTTCGACTTCTGCATTATACCACTCTTTTTCAAATGATTTTATTTGTTCAAAAGTATGAGGAGAGCCATCGTTATCCTCTTTGTGTTTAAATGTTATATTTGGCATAGCCCTTTTTACTAATAAACTTAATCCAACTCGTCTAGTATTATAACCAAAAGGAATATCTATAATGTCATAAGTTCCATCGTAAAATTTCGTTCTCAAGTCAAAAATAAATTCACGACATCCATCGGAAGTTACTGTGTCATGTAAAGCTATAATACCATCATCAGCAAGTTTTGGATAGATAGTAAAAAAGTCATTACATACTCCAGAATAAGAGTGGTCTCCATCAATAAAAGCAAAATCTATTGATTCAAATTGTGTCTGAATTAAGGTTTTAAATTCTTGTGTTTGAGTATTAATATTGTGTAATATATAATTGTCACATTTTAATTCTTTTAAAATTTGATCTACTTGTTGTAACGATCTAATTTGCCAAAAATCAAATCCGTATACATTACCACCACATTGGCGAGCACTAAGACAAAATATATAAGTGCTCTGACCAAGCCCAACACCTATTTCAACAATTATTTTCCTTTTTGTTAATTTGATTAAAGAGCCTAAAAAATACGCATAGTCTGGAATATAATTTTCTATAGGCGAACCAAAATTTTCCGTTACCCAATCAGTTTGAAACATTTTTGTCCTTTTATTCTAAAATTTTTCTTTTTAAGTCAATTTTGCAAGCGTCCACAATACTATTATATGCTTTTTGGCCGAATTTTTCCAAAACTAATTTGAGATATTTGGGATTTTTGTGATATTTCATCCATGCTTTATCTCTAAAGTCTAGAATTTCTGTGGCTGATAAGTTTTTAGAAGCAAGAGGGGTACAGTCGTAAGAATGTTGAGCATAACCAGAATAGGTAGTAGGTAATAACCCTGGATAGTTATTTTTTGTGTTTTGATATAATTTACTACCAGGATATGCTTGAATCGCATAAAGATTTGCCATTACTGTACATTTATCTATCGCAAAATCTAACGTTTCCTGCATAGATTCATGAGTATCTTTTGGAAGACCGAAAATATAATTAGCACCAACGTTAATTCCTGCATTTTCCACATCCTTAATAACTTGTTCTATTCTTAAATCTTCAAACTTTCCTTTACTAACATTTCTTCTAACTTTTTGATTAACGCTTTCAATACCTAATCCAATAAAATTAACACCCGCCTTCTTAAGAGTATCTAGATATTTTTGTTTAGTTGTATCTACTCTCCCATAACACCATATATTAAAGTCATACTTTTTTTCAATAATTAAGTTACATAGTTTAAGAAAATGTTGTGGCTTAAGTACAAAAAGTTCATCAGCTATTTTTATATTACGAATATTGTTTTTAGCCAAGTAGTCAAATTGTTTAATAATAAACTCTGGATTCCAATATCTAAATAACGGACTATCTTGTGTTGAATATTCTCCTAAAGTAGTACGGTTAATGGTGTTAATAGCACAAAATGAACAAATTCTAGGGCAACCAAGCGAAGTATATATAGCCGCAAAAGGACTTTTATCTCCTTGATTAGAAAAAGCGTGCCAGCCAGACGTTCTATACTTATTTAAGTTTGGAAAAACTGACCAATTCAGATTAGGTAAATCTCTTTCTAAATGTTCTTGCCGAACAAAACTAGAGGGAGTATTAAGTATGATTTTAGTACCATCAATTCCAAAACCAGTAGGGCGAAATCCTAATCCTTTAATAGCATGTAAGTCAGCAAAAGATGGGTTGTTTTTAGTAGATCTATAACATCCCACTAAGTTTAAGATGGTATAAACACCTTCATTTTGGCAGATAAAATCTACACAATTATGCTTCTCTAATACTTCTTCGTGTACTGCTGCAATATGACCTCCTACAAAAATAATTGGGATATCACAACGTTGCTTTATTTTTTCCGCTAGTTCTACAGAACCACTCATATTTTGAGTTGAAGCTGATGGCTGTTGTCCATAAACTACAATACAAATTAGACGTGGTTTAAGATACTGTATCTCGTATGTCACGTATAAGTCTGAGTAATCATGAACTTCACAGTCTAGTAATTCAGCAGAAAATCCTTTATTTATACAAGCGTTTGTTAGCATTCCCGCCCATATTGGTGGTTCTATTGCTGAATGATTTTTTGCTAATCCTTGATAAACTTTTTTAGAAGAATTAGGGTGAATAAATAATATATCTATCATTACATTTCTTGAAAATACTGTTGTATGATTTGCGTTACTTCTTTTTTTCCAAATACTCTATGTACACTATTTTTACGTTTCCCATGTCGTGATGGCGAGACTGTTTCTTCTGGTAAAGGAAGGTCTAACGCATATTTGTCATCATCAAAGTATAAAATTATTTGATTAGTCCGTTGTAAAATAGCATATTGGTAAATGTTATTGTCTACTATAATGGTTTTAAAACCTTTTCTTTTTTTCATCGTATAAATTCCAATTATTACATTTTCTTTACAGTCTTATATTTGGATAATTTTTTACAAACCAATCATAAGATATACGTAATGCATCGTCGATATCTGTAAATTCAAAATCTGGGAAATATGAATAGAATAAAGATAAATCAGACGGTCTTGAATGTTGGCCGTTGGGTTTTGATATATCCCATACAACTTCTGAGGGATTAAAATCCGCTATTTTAACTAGTTTGTCAACCATAGATTTAATAGTATGTTGTTTTGGTCCGGACACAATTAATCTTACAGGTAATTCTGGCAAATCCAATAAACAAAAAATAATTTTAGCTAAATCGTTTGCATGTATAAATTCACGTAAAGAAGAACCGTTTCCCCACACTGTAAATTTTTTATCGTATCTTTTGGCCAAATAGAGTTTATGAATTAGAGAAGGAATGACATGTCCATAGTCTAAATTGTAATTATCGTGAATACCAAAAATATTACCTGGAATAACAGAACAGTAGTTTTTAATGCCATACTGTTTTTGATATGCTCGCACTTGTATATCTACCATCCTCTTAGCATATCCATAAGAAAAATTACTAGAAAAAACAGGACCATTGTGCATATTCTTTTCTGTTAACGTTTGCCCATCCGGAAATACACAGACGGAGCTAAACACAATCATTTTTTCTACATTATGGCGAGATGCTTGATCTATCATATAGGTGTTCATTAAGATATTATTATAGAAAAATTCGCCATGATGTGCTTCATTTCCTCCAATCCCACCTACTGTAGCAGCAGTATGTACAACATAATTTGGTTGAATTTTATCATACATACGTTTTACATTATCTAAAATAGTCAAATCACCATATTCCCGTCCTATAAAACAGGCTTCATATGGTGTTTGCCTTTTTGTAGACCAATCATTATGATATTTTTCATGTAAAGCATGACCACAAAGACCTTTAGCACCTGTGATTAATATTTTTTTCATTCTATTCTTCTTAGTTTGGTTTAACTTTTATTTCTGGATTAGTAAATCTACGTGCCCAAACCGGTTCTGTATTATACATCCAATTATTATAATCTAAATATGTACGAGTGTCTAAAATATTATCTTGTTTATATATACTATCAAATAAAGGTTCGTCGTGTTCAAAAAAAGAGTCTACAATAATACCACCCTTTCCTGAACTCCATGTGTGCCATGTTATATGTTTTGGTGGTATGTAAAGTTGCCCACCATCATGTTGTATTCTAAAAGATAAGTCGTTACAACACATGTTAATATTTTCAAAACGACAATCGAAACCACCCATTTTACGAAAGTAAGATAGGGACAACATGCCTAATGGAGCAATCATATAATATGGCGGTATGCTTTCATATTTTAAACCGTCGTGAAACCAAGCGTGCCAATAACCCAAACCAGATGCAGTCATATCTGGCATGTTAGGATGTGGACCTTCTAAATATTTCATGATAATTTGAGATTTTGTATTACCTATATTATACCATAAATCTATAGCGAGTTCTAAACCATTTTCCAGAAAAGTGCCGTCATCTGACTCCCACGTAATTAGTTCTCCTTCGGCGTA
>Ga0307378_10007199_pt1 | contig 15020 bp, 20 predicted proteins | sample UN1MG_FD_202238 | JGI IMG/M metagenome (GOLD analysis project Ga0307378, IMG submission 202238) | Soil microbial communities from Risofladan, Vaasa, Finland - UN-1 | ecosystem: Environmental > Terrestrial > Soil > Coastal area > Acid sulfate soil | place: Finland: Risofladan, Vaasa | collected...
GAAACGAGCACCTCCTCGATCAAGGCGAGGCTCGTGTCGATGCTCAACAGGGAAGCACCCGTGATGAGGGACGTGCCTGACACCATGACACGCTCGCCGTCCTGGTTGTAGCTGCCCTGGTTGTAGCGATCCCGACTGTGGACAATTGATTCGCTCATTTGTGAACTCCCGTTTTTTAGGAGGGTTGGTGTCGACAGTCAGCCGCCGACTTGGCTTCCTACAGATTGCTGCCCTCACGAACAGCCATGATCTCGTCGACGAGATCGACCTTCTTGTCCGGCAGCTCACCATCGATGTGCTTGACCTCGGGCTGCGCCCGAAGCTGGCTGACCGGGAGCACGAGAAGCTCTTCCCGGGTCAGGTCAGTGACCTCGGGGGTTGCCTTCTTCTCGACGGTGCGCCGCTGCCGCTTGGGCTGCTCTTCCTCGTTGGCCATCTTCATGGTCGCCGGGTCGAACTTCTCCTTGCGGATCTTGACCGGGACCATGTTCCCGTTGGCGTCAGGACGGAACACCGAGATGAGCGGGAAGACTGTGGTCTTCAGGTATCGATGGGCGTCCGAGCGCGGCCCACCATCCAGAGCGGGCTTGCTGCGGTCCTCGCTGGGTGCCGGGACGATGCCCAGCGAGCTGAGCTTGGCCTGGATGTCGGCCTGCTGAGCCATCAGCTCACGGATGATCTGGTCACGATCTGCCTGCGTTGTCATGAGTTCCTCCTCGGAAAATTCAGCGGTCTTCTTTCCGGCCGCTGATGAGTGCATTGCGGTAGACCTCATCGAGCTGCTGATGCTGGTGCTCGATGCTTTTTTCGTTTCGATCGAAGCGTAGCTCGAAGACTTCGACAATCATCGTGAGTTTGTTCAACTGCTGCTGCTGCACAATGATCTGCTGCTGCTGGTACTGGAGCTGGGCTTGAGACCCTTCCCATGCTGACCAAGACAATTTACCAGCCAGTCCCAAGCCTCCCAAGATCAAGACCTTGAACAGCAGGTCCACCTTGAACTGGATCGTCTTGTGGGGTCCCTCGTCCCCACCATCAGGCTGGACATGAACTTTTGGCCGGACACTGCTCAAGTGTTCTACCCTCCTTGTCGAAATGGTGGGAACGGCGGACCCGCAGAAGACCGCCGCTCCCACCGAACGTTGCACCCGAGGAGGAACAACGAGGAGTTTCGTCATCGCGGGGCCTTGGTGCCCTCAGAGGTGACGTCGTCATCGCGGGAGAAGAAGCCCCCGATCGCGATTCCAACGGCACCCACGATCATGGTCACGTCCTGAGCCGACCAGCCGTCCTTCAGAGCTTCGGACAACGCTGAAAGGATGATGGCCAGGGCGGCCACAAGGCTTGCTGCTGTCGTCTTGACACTCTTCTTGGACATGGAGACAGCTCCCTGAAAAGGGAAAAGGGAGGGACCGAACCGGCGCTCGACGGAGTTCGATCCCTCCCCAGGAGAACAAGGATGGACGGTCCTTGGTGTTACGCGATTTCCCCTACCCCAGATCAGGCGATGAGGCGGCAACCCAGCTCGCGCCGGATGACCTCCGCACCGTACAGGATGTCGTAGCTGAAGCGGTCCCGCTTGTTCTCACGGACGAACTCCAGCCGCAGCGCGATGCCCGAGATGGGATCGACGGCGGACTGGACCAGCGCGTTCGGGTGAGCCGAGCCAGCCAGCGGCTTGGTCACCAGGGCGATGGAGTCGCGATGGAACGCGCCGTTCATGACGTGGGAGGTGATGCCACCCGTGTCGCCGGGAGCCGTCATCGCCTCGTCGTCGGCAAGCGCCGACACGAGACCGGGCTCGATGGTCAGCGTGCTGCCCGAGAGATCGGCCGTGGCCACGTAGGTCTGGGTGTGACTATCGAAGGTGACGATGTCGCCTTCGAGGATCGTGCCCGAACCCGACTGCACGGCGATCGTCTTGACCCCGACAGCGTGGATGCCGTTGACCGAGAAGCCCGAGCCGGTACCCGCCGTGTGCGTGGTGACGTTCTGGTCCATGAACCAGTCGAAACCGAGCCGACGAGTGATCTGGCCTTCGAGGATGGCCGCACCCCCGACACCGAAGCTGGCGTCGTGGAACGCACGCAGCTCCAGGGCCTCGGCTTCCGCATCGGCGTTCATGACGAGCCGGCGGTCACCCATGGGGCAGAGCTGGTTGTTCAGGACCTTACGGACCTGGGTGGCATCCGCGATGCTGGTGCTGAACGGGATGGTGCCGACCGTGCCGTAGACGCCGTAGAACTTGCGGAACAGGGAGAGCAGGAAGCCGTCGACGTCGTTCGCCAGACCCTTGATGGCCGAAGACGCGAGCATCGGGAGATACCCGGCGCGACCGGCGATCTCGGTCTGCTCCTTGTCCGTGAGGTAGAAGACCGACTCGTTCCACTGGTTGAGCGTGATGGCCACGTTGCCAGGAGCAACGTCCTCGGGCTCAGCCGCGTTCTTCCAGGAACTCGGGGCGACCGCGGTCACCGAAACGGTGGGCGGGGTCGGCACGTTGATGGTGTCGTTCTGACTGCCCGGGGACGACTCGTACTGACGGTTGACAAGCAGGGCCATCACGGCCTGTTCGCGCAGGGCCAGGAGACCCCGAGCCAGCAGCTTGTCCATCACATTGGTGATGTCGTTCGCCATGTGAAAGTGGCTCCAAACTGGGTTCACCCGCCGGCAGCGGAGGCCGCAGAGCGGGATGCTCTGGTGCCTCTCCGCGAGGTGGACCCAGCTCTCGGAGCTGGCGAACGGTGTCTGAGGCCCGAACTGCGGCTGACAACACCGGCCCGATCGGTCCGGCCAACCCGGACGATCGCCCTATCGACTTTCTATTGCAGAGGTCCGCGAGGCGCTTAGCAAGCCCCATCGAACAAGTTTTTCTTCCCGACCGTCCGGCGCTTTCTCCTGGCCGGCTCCGGGGTCGGAGCCACGGCCCGGCGCTTCCTGGACGCCTGCAGGCCCAGGGCATGCTGGTCAGCCCGCAGGAGGGGCTCTCCGGCCCTGTGGGCAACCGCGGCGACCAGCCAGGGAGCAGGAACCCCCTGGGCCTCCCCGGCCAGCAGAACGCGGCACAGCGCGTCCTCGGCCTCCACGGCCGCAGCCATGGGCGTGAGGGGCCCGCCCTCGTTGTGAGCCCCAGGCCGACTGAGCCGATAGTGGGCCCGTGCCCAGGCCCGGATGGCTGCTTCCAGCTCCTCGACCCTGCTCATGCCGGGATCCTCGTCACCGTGACTCCCCGCTGGGCCCACTCGGCGACGGCATTGTCGAAGGTGCCCACCTCAGCGACCCATCGAGAGTTCCAGGAGCCCAGGGTCCGATTCCGGCGGTCCGCCCCGTAGGCGTACCCGGTTCCGGTCATGTCACAGCCGTAGACGTTCACCTGGGTGGCCCCATGGGCGATGCACCTGGAGATCGAGGCCAGGATCGTCAGCCCGAGCATGTTGCAGCTCTTGTTGGCAACGGGCAGGCCCGCCCAGCTCCTGAACTCTGGCTCGGCGTCCGGGTGTGGCCACACCCGAAAGCCCAGATCGTTCCAGGCCTTCGTATTCCGGTCCATGCACCAAACCACGGGAGCCTGGATCCGCTGGTCCTTGGACATTGTTCCCCACACGGTTTCGAACTTCTGTGGCGGATCTTGGCACGCCCAGAAATCGAGCCGGTGGGGAGACAGCACGGCCAAGTTGAGCCCGACGGTCGGCCCGTTGATCCTGGAGAGGTCGGCCTCAGCCAGAGAGGGCCCAGGAGCGAGAACCGTCCAGATCATAGAAGGGCCGTCAGAATGTCGAGCGTTGCTTTGGACAGCTTGGCCAGCATGGCCTGGGCGAAGTTGATCGCCTCCGTTGCGACGACGATGCCGCTGGCCGACTTCAGGTTCAGCATGATGGCCTTCAACGACTTCTCGGCAACGTCCGTGTTCTCGCCGTTCAGCTTGGCCGTGTGGACCTGGATCGTGAGGATCGCCAGCTGCTTCGCTTGCTCGTACACAGGCTCACCGGCCGCACCGAGGGCAGCAAGCGTCGCACGCAGCTCCCCCGAAGACTCCTCGACCAACCGGGTGATGATGTCGGCAGTCGTCGGTGACGGCGTTGTGGCTGGTGTTGGATTCTCTGTATCGGACATCAGAATCGCTCCTTGATGGGAACAGCGGATGGAAGTTCTTTGTCACACAGCGTGCAGCGGTAGTCGTGCCTCGTGCATGTCTCCGGGACGCGCTGCACAACCGCAACCACGAAGATCACGGCTACGACGAGCACCACAAACCACAGCACCCCTTCGACGGCATCTGCCGTGGCGTCGGACGTCACTGGGAGATCAACGAGTTCTCGGCGGCCTGGAGCCGGACTTCCCAAGCGTCGATCAGCTGGAGCATGGCCAGCCCGTTCACGCCGGTCAGGTCGGGGTCGTTGCTGACATCGGCATCCGCCAGCAAGATCAACGTCGGAGCGATCAGGTCGAAGGTCGCCCGGTCGGCACGGACCCACTGCTCCGTGACCTTGAAGTCCTTCGGCTGGAACATCGAGCAGCCTGGGCAGGCCATCACCATCAGCATGGCCATGGCGGTGACGATCAAGAAACGCTTCATGCGACCTTCTCCAAGAGAGACCAGAAACCCAGCTCGCGAAACAGCGGCTCCGCCTGGGCCATGTCCGGGCCGTTGAACTCCAACTCCGAAGGATGGACGTCCAGCGGAACATCGCGTCTCAGTTCAACGAGTTGCCGGCAGAGCTTCAAGTCGGCGGCCAACAAGTTCTCGCGCTGCCGCTTGTTCAGCGGTGCGGCCCCTCGACGCACCGCCTCGACCAACGCATCCACGGTGCCGAACCTCTGGATGGCTTTCTTGGCCGCGATCTCTCCGATGCCGTGGACACCAGGAACACCGTCCGTGGCGTCCCCCATCAGCATCATGACCTCGACGATCTTATCTGGGGGAACACCCCACTTCTTGGCCGCAACCTGGGCGTCCAACCACAGGCTCTTCATGTCGTCGTACTGCCGGCAGTTGGGCCCGATGAGCTGGTTGAGGTCCTTGTCGCTGCTCACGACGACACACTCGACTTCATCGCTGGCACAGGTGTCGACGAAGGAGGCGATCACGTCATCAGCTTCAAACCCCGGGACCATGAGGGTCTTGATGCCCAGGGCCTCGGCGACTTCTCGGCACCGATCGACTTGTTTGAACAACGTCTTGTCCGTGCCCTCGGGCCGATTGGACTTGTACTTGTCGTACAGCCTCCTCCTGAAGGTGGTCGCCCGCGGGGCATCTGTGGCCAAGACGAGGTAGTCGGGCTTCCGAACACTGACGAGCTTCAACAGCATGTTCGTGAACGTGTAGACCCCCCGGACAGGCTCCCCCGACGGAGCCCTGAGCTTCTTGCCAGGGCGATGGATCGCCCGGTAGATCATCCCGTGGGCGTCGATGATGAAGAACTGTGACTTCGCCATCATCCTCTCCAAGAAAACAAGCCCCCGCCGACACCGCGAGGAGTCAACGGGGGCTTGCTCCGGTTGGGACCGGGTGGACCTACTTGGCGACCTGCCCGGGCTTGCGGATGTCCGCACCGCCCTCGACGAGCAGCCGACGCACGACCGCCAGACTGTAGTCCCAGCGGTGGGCCAGCTCACGGAGCGTTGTGCCCTGCTTGTACTCGCGGACGAGCGTCTTGAGATCCTTCTTGGTGAGAACCACCTTGGCACCCATGATTTTCCTCCTCGGGAAAGTTGTTGTTTACACCCTCTTCTGGACATCCACCGTACCGGCAGCGATGTCCTCCAAGTTGTTGCCGAACGACTCGGGGTCACGGGCGATGACCTTTCGGCCTGTGTCAGCGGCTTCATCGTCCTTGCCCTGGCCGCCGCCGCCCTTGGCCTCCTCGAAGAAGTACCGCTTCTTCGCCAGCAAGTAGCCGACGTACTCCTCCTCGTTCATCGGGCCGCCCGCATCACCCAGCAGATCCTTCCGCTTGAGCGTCAGGTTGCCCTCCTTGTCGACGGTCCAGTCCGCATCGAGACGGTTCTCCAGATCGTCGTCTGCGCCAGGACGCAACCGCAGCCCCGACTCGCCGATCTTCTTCTTGAGCGCCGTCTTGGCCTTGTACCCCGCGTACTGCCGGGTGACCCGCTCGTTGATCGAGAGCAGCTCCTGGTTCTTGGCCAGGGTCTGCTCCAGCTCACCCTTCAGGGTCTTGCGGTCAGCACCGTACTTGGCCTCCAGGGCGGCATCGAAGTTCCCCTGCTCCAGGAGCTTGCGGATCTTCTCCTCCTCGACCTTCGCGAGGTTGTTCTTGTACTGCATGAGAAAGTCGGCCGGGATCTCGCTGTACTCACCGAGCTGCTTCCGGATCTGGCCGAGTTCAGACTTCAGCGTCTGGTTCTCCTTGTGGAGCTGCTTGTTGGTCTCGCGGAACTCGTCGACCCGCGGGTCGCTCCCGAAGTCTCCATCGAAGTCCCAGGAGCCGTCCTCCTGTTCCACGTAGGCGGCTTCCATCCCCTCGGGGACGTCCTCCTTCTTCGAGTACTTTCGCTTGAGCTGCATGGGTTCTCCCCGTCTGGGTACTAGATATACAGAAGATTGTTTACGACTACAAGGCCCGCAATGCCGAAAGAGGCAGCGGATTTCCTGCGGAATCAATGAGCTGGGACAGGGTCAGCCGCCCGCTCTTCCAAAGATCAAACCGCCCAGGGCCAAGCCTCTTCCTGGCGAAGGCATCGCCCTTGATGCGAAGCCAATCATCGAAAGATCTGACCGAGCCTGTGCCAATCAAACCATCCATCGAGGCCCGCTCACTATCGGGCACGGTCCTGATGGTCTTGAGCTTCTGGCCACCGGCTTTGTCGATCAGCTCGTCCCAGGAGTACGTGATGGGACTGAGCAGTGAACGGCAGCGGAAATGCCAAGGCGGCGGACCTGGGAAGGGCTCGTCGGTCGTGGACTCCGGGATGGGGTCACCGTTGAGGTACCACGCGGCCCCCGTCCTGGCGATGCAGATCAAGGACGTCTTCTCATCCAGGGTCGTGATGGCCTCGACGCCCTTGATGACGTCCCCGTTGGCTTGGTAGTTCTCCATCAGGGCAGCATTAGAAACTGACTGCGCCGACGTGCGCACCAAGGCATCAGCCTCGCGCCGGCTCACGTCCAGGAACCCTCCCTGGAACTCCCGGATCCGGCGGAACTTCCCGCCGGCCTGCTCGATCGCAATCGTGCGCCCCGTGGGCTTGCCCCGGACACGGCTGATGAGCTGGTCGTTCGATTCCCCAGACATGATCCCGATACGCATCTGCCGGGCGAACCGCCGCCGGGTGGCTTGAGCTTGTCCCGCCCACCAGTCCTTGGCCGGCTCACCAAGGACGACATTCACGTCGGCCAGGGCTTTGAGGTCGGGCCGGGTCAGTGACGCACTGGCTATGTCGATCGTGAGCGCCGCGGCAATGGCCCGCAGCCCACCATCGTTCGCCAGGACTGCGATCTCCCGCATGCCCGCCTTCATGCGGGCCTCAGCGGTCACGTAGCGGCGATCGATCGTGTTCTGCACGTCCCGTATCAGCCGCTCGATGCGCTTCCGCCTGATGGACTCCGGGGCCTCCAGCTCCAGGACGGCCAGCTTCGCGATGAGGTCGCCCTCCAACACCCGGAGCATGGACGCCACACGGCGACGAGTCGCCGCCGTGAATCCGTTCAGGTCGATGAACAGGTCCGTCAGCTCCAGGGCCAGCTTGTCAGCTGTGTTCAGCTTGTCAGACATCTGGCGGAGCCGCGGCCTCAGGCAGTGGCTGCATCAAGGCGTCGAGAGTTTGACCCGGGGTACCACCCGTGATCGCCGTCGCCTCGTTCTCGTTCGTCCAGCCGTCCGGGTACAGCTCGCCCTTGCGCACGTTGTACACGTAGGTGTCCCAGCTCATGAGCCCGCTCTGGACCTGCTGCATCAAGGCCGTGAGCAGCTCCGGTGGAATGCCCGTGATGCCAAAGTCGGTGTTCAGGTCCGTACCGAGGTCCGTTGTCTTGGACCCGAGGAACATCGCGAGGAACCGCTGGACCTGGGTGAGGCCCTTGCTGACAACGGTCGACACACGCGCCGTGGCACTGCCTTCTCCCGACTGCCGCAGCTTGACGGTCTCCGTGGCCTCGGCCTCGCCGGCCTTTGGCTGCTCCTCCAGCAGCCGGGCCCCGAGGGCGGCCATCTGCTTCTCCTTCTTGGCCATGCGGGACTCGATGGCTCCGAGGCCAGCCCCAGTGAACTCCAGCATACCGGCCTTGGCGTCCGGCATGTCGGAGACCCAGGCCACACCCGAGCCGATCCAGATGTGGCCGTCGAACTTGAAGCCAGACAGCCACGGCTGAGGCAGCGCCGTGAAGTGCAGTCCGTGCTCCAGGTCGGCGCTGTTGCGGTAGTGGCTCAGGTTGACGACCGCGAGGTCGAGCAACATGGGCTTGTCGGGCTTGGCCTTGTTCGTCGTCGGGTTGAAGAAGACGAAAGGGATCTCTCTCCAGATCTTGCCACCAAGCTGCTTGGGAACGGACAGATCGATGCGCTCGAAGTCCGCTTCCCCAGCTACTTTGCCGACGCCCGCACTGTCGACTTCCAGCCACAGCTCTTGGAAGTAGATCGGGCCGTCATCGAAGTCCTCGGGAGTTGCACCCATCTCCAGCAGCCAGCCACCTATACCGACTTCCTCGACCCGGTCGAACTCATCCTGGGTGACAGGCTCAGGAGCGCCGAGGTGCAGGATCCGGTACTGCTCCAGTTCCCTGCCGGTCTTCGTGTACTTGCCTGAAGCCTCGGCAAGATGAACGCGCAGCACACGCTTGCGCCCATCCTCTTCCGGCCCCTCTTCGATGAACCCCAGCTTCCAGTTGGTGATCGCCTCTGCGATGTACATCGCAACGTAGGGCCGGCCCTTGCCCGTCTTCGGCATGTCCACGAGATGGCCGAAGCGCCCCACTCCGATCACCTCGTCGAGGGTCTCGTTGATGATCTCCGTCCAGCTCTCCAGTCCGATGCCCACGACTTCGTAGGCCGCATCCTGACCGCCCGTTCGCACGTCTGGATCCTTGCGCATGATGGCCCCGACGAGGCCCTCTCGCGTGCGACCCGTCGCGTTCATGAAGCACGCCCGGTTCTTGTAGGCCTCGTAGGAGGTGAGGACGTCCGTTGATCCGTAGAACTCGTCGAGCTGAGTTCCCTGCCCGGTCAGCCGTGGCAGGTAGATCGTGTCGACGTCGTGCTGCTTGATCCGGTCCTCTCCCTCGATGACGTGGCGTTGGCGCTCCCAACGGGAGATCCACTTCTCGTAGAGCGGATGCTTGGCTGCCGGGTGGAAGGCCATTGTTAGAAACCCTTGATGGACTTGAACCGGAGGGTCTCACGATCCGCCGGGAAGAGTTCTACGATCGGGTAATCACGGGCATCGAGCAGGTGGCTCATCGACTTCTGCTCCTCTCGATTCATCAGCTCGTGGCTGTAGAGCATCTGGTACTTGATGAGGCGATGACAACGAGGCGAGATCGTCTGCCGGATGCGACCCTTGTACGTGCGCAGCCGGCCGTTGACCGTGTTGAAACGATCACGCCGGTTCGGGTTGCCGCGGGCCCGCTTCCTGATCGTGAAGCCGGCATCTTCGATGTAGTCGTAGTCCGTCTTGCCGCCCGGGGCGTTGGTCTGGCGGCCTGCATTGCTGTCAGGGAAGCAGTACTTCAACGGCCGGTAGGTGTGGACAATGTCCGTGGGCGACGTGGAGGCCACTGGACGGATGATGCCTGGAGAGCTGTACGTCTCGTTGAGCAAGAGGCACATGGCCTGGGTATCGCTGTTAGGAAGTTCGATCTCATCGAAATAGTGGATGTGCTGGTCCTCCCCGTCTGGGACGGCCCAAAACACCGTAGCAGCCATGGGGTTCACATTGAAGTCCATCCCCACCCCCAAGATTGCCCCCGCTGGCATGGGCAGGTCGAGGACGCTCTCGGTCCGGTCGAAGCCGTAGTAGACCAAGCCCTTCGAGAGGTTGATGAACAACCCATGGACGTACGCCTGGGCGACCTTCGGATCGTAGGCCGACAGCAGGCGCTCCACGTAGTCCTGCGGAAGGGCTTTGTTCTCCAGGGTCGAGGCCTGGACGATGCCCACGTCGTACTTCTTTGCAAGCTCGCCCTCGGCCAGATCATAGCCCCAGTTCATTTCTTAGCCCCCTCTTGCGAGGGGGCTTGTACACAGCTGCTCGGGCGTGTTTAGCCCGAGCAGCTGTCCCGTGATGAAGGTGTGGGTGTCAGGAATCACGAAGTCGACCGTGTCTTCACGCAGACCAACCTCCAGGCTCCTGACGGGGGCCCAGAAGTAGTGGGATGCAACCAAGTCCTCCAGCTTGAGGATCTCCTTCGGGATGGTCGGCTCGTTAGCCCGCCAGAGTTGGCAGAACTTGGACACATAGCTGTAGCTGACAACACCAGTTCCGGCCTGCCGAATGGATTCGCAGATGCGGTAGCCATCCACGTCTTCCTCGGCGCTGTGCCACCGTTGTTTCTGCTTGCTGTCCCACAGCGCCAAGATCGCCTTGCCCACATTCGGCAGGCAGTCACTGTCTCGATAGTCGCGGTCGTACAGAGCCAACGCCTCGGCCTTGCGCTTGATGCGCAGCGGCAACAGGCTCGCCAGCAACTTGGCGTTCTGTCCGTTGGCGATGATCTGCCAGCGCCGGCTAGAAACCTTCACACGCTTCGTTGGCTCTGTGACGGTCTCGATGATGTCAGCGCACACGCCCAGGTGCCCCAAAAGCACATGAAGCTGCCGCGCCATCACGGGACTTGTCGTCGTGTACCCGATGCCAGTGCGCCCGTCCAAACAGACGTGCCCGTCTCCGTCGTACAGCCCACCCAGGAATTCAAGGGCCATGTCCCTGGAGCCCCCGCCCATCACCCACTGGGGCAGTCGCCGCATCGGCGACTTCGTCAACGACAAGTCGGCCCGCTGCATGGCAGCAGCCATGCCTTTGTCGGCCTTGCGGATTTGGTCATCACGGGAACGGTGTCCGAGGAACCGGACCCCGAAGAACCCCTTGTCCCGAAAGTGGTCGAGGACCGTCCGATCCCCGCAGGTGATCGTCACCCGGTTACCGGTCATCGAGCCCTCAGCCGTGTAGATCCCGCAAGCGTAGGCGTCGTCGAGCGTCAGTTCTTCTGGGTCGTTGCCCGCCCACACGTCGGCTCCACGGGCAACAGCAACTGCATCCACGGCGGGATCAAGTTGTTCCAGGTGTGCGTACTTGCCCGTTCGGCTCCCAACGCGCTTGTACACGGGCTCCAAGTCCGGCCCCATGACCATGACCGGATGGTCGGGGGTGCAGGTCAGCTGGAAGCCCTTTGCCAGCGTCAGCCGCACGGCGTCATCGACACCATTGTTGTAGAACTTGGTTGCCTTGTGGAACCCACCGTGCCCGTAGACCGGCACGTAGATGTTGCTGAATGTCTTGGGCTTGGTCCCTGGATCCAAGGAGTCGATCGTCACGATCCCCTTGTCCGTGAGGACCAACGTCTCGGGCACAACACACCCGGTGAGGTTCACCTCGCGCTGGCGGGCCCGTGGGTGCCGACAACGAGCGATCATCTGCTCGAAGACGGCCAGATCCTGGATGAAGGGCTCGTCGATGCCGGCCGCGGCGAGGTTGGGCCCCTTGAGCTTGTCCGGGTTCTCGCCCGAGTAGATCAAGATCCTGCCGCAACGCGGGCGATGGGATCCACGCTTGTAGTAGACATCGATCTGGTACGGGGCGGTCTTCTTGACCCTGTACCCAACCCAACGGTCTTCTACATCAGGCCGCATGCGCCAGTAGTTCGCCCACTGCTCCAGGGAGTCGAGAATTCCCTCCATGGTCAGGAGCACCGTGTCCCTGGCCATTGGGAACGTCGGGCTCACGATCGCCACGGGCACCGGCTGCACGATCGCCCGGTAGTCTTTGTACCACTCACCACCCGTTCGTTTGTGTGGACGCATATCGGAGCCATTGATCATGGCCAACGTCAACATGCGCTTATCAAGCTGTAAGGTCTTCCCGCTTCCGTAACCACCTACGAACAAACGAACAAAGCTGGGAAGCTCCCACCACGTCCGCTGGCTAGGCCACATCCCACCCCGAAGAATAGGGTGGACACCAGCGTCATCCAGCTCCGGCGACAGCAAGGGCGGCTCCAGATGGAACAGCCCTTTCTCTGGTGGATAATAGACTAGAGGTTCGCCCGTGCCGGGATGAAGGACGACCATCAGCTGTCCGCTTCGTCCTCGTCGTCAAGGATCGTGAACAGTGTCCTGTCGACATCCGGCGGCGTGTAGCCGAACATGCTGATGTCACTGGCGAAGTGGTTCAAGACCCAGTCGTTGCACGCGGGTGCCGAGAACATCTGCTCCATGGCATCGGTGCTGACCTTGAGGTTGTCCAAGCCCGCGAGTTCCAACACGGGCATGTCCATGGACGTGCAGAACGCCGCCCAGCTGTCCGGCAACGTCTCGAAGGGCAACACGCACCACGGGTCCGGCCCGCAGATCGAGTACGCCGGCCGCAGCAGCTGGGAAGCGATGCCCGTGGCGGACACGCGGGTGAGAAAGTCTTCTGGGTCCAGGTGGATCCACTTGGGCTTGGACCAGACGTACGCCGCCCGCTCCCATGGATCCCTGACCGTCGTGAAGATCGCGTAGCCCTCCTCGATCTTGTTCTCGTACTGCTTGCGGTGCTCGTCGTAGAAACTGTACGGGGAACCAAGGGCATGCCACTGCCGCTCCCACCCCGGGAGCCCGGGTGCCAGGATCTGGTCCTCGGGCACGCTGGGCGTCAGCCACGGGCGGAGGACCTCTGTGATGGCCGTGTCTCCTGTGCAGCCAACAGCCGCGTACAGGATCTTCAGTTCGGACGATATGAGCACCTACAGCTCCCTGGGGATGAAGACGGTGTGCTCGTGGATCTTGCCGGCGGCCTCGTACCCCCACCGTTCCAGGAGCACGAGAACATCCTGGTCACTGCGCCCATAGTGAGAACCCTTCCCGGCCAACTCAAGCACGAGCACAGGATGGTCACGACGAAGTGTCACCTCGGCTCCGAGAAGAGCTTCGTGCTCGTACCCGTTGAGGCTCAGATGCAACAGCCCGACGTTCTTGGCTTCGGGGAGATCGTCGACGCGATAGACCTGGATGTCTCCTGTCCCGAGGCTCTGCACCCTGTGGGCTCCGATGTCTGTTGGCGTTGGGTTCTCCATGGAACAAAACCCCGTTCGCACACCACCAAGAGCACCGAGCATCCTGATCGTCAGCGCCGACTCCCGACTGTGGGCCTCCTGCATGTTCATGCAGAGCGCCTCGAAGTTGTCCTCGTCGGGCTCGAAGACCACCAGCGTCTTGAAAAACTTCGCCAACGGAATCGCCGCGAAACCGACCCCACCGCCCGCATGGATGGCAGTCAACCCTCGAAACCTGGACACCCCGAGCTTGCTGATCAGTGCCAGCACGCCCTCCAGGGCTTGGGGCTGTGTCGCGAAATGGAGCCTGTCCTTAACAGGAATGAACCACCTGTTCTTGCGCTCAAGCCGTCCCGACATCATGGACACCCGTAGGGGCAGACGACGGTAGTCACGGGAACGTGATGTTGAATGTGCTGGCTGGGCCAGTGCGTTGGAGTTCCCGGTTCACGTACCACGCGGCCTTCTGGAGGTCCTGTTCCATGGGCTCCCCATCCTTCTGCCCAGCTCGCCACAGGTACTTCATCGCCGCCCCGATGTTGTAGGGCATGTGCTCGATGATCGTGATGCACTCCACCCCGGACGGGTGCTGGGTGTAGTGGGGCGGGTGGTTGACAACGTCGGCTGCCCCACTCAGGGAACTGGCTATGTTCACGATAGAATCCCAAGCTGTTGGATTTGATAGCGCCCGGCGCTGTCGTCGAGCATCACACGATCGGCCACCTTGTCCATCCCGAGGAACACGCCGTGATCATGGGCCGGTGTCACCTCGGAGACCCGCGGGCGGAACACGTAGAAGATGTCCTTGCCGTACTCGCGGTGGGACCAGAGGAACAGATCCCCGCGCAGGATCTCCAGCACGGACTCAGGGCTCGTGAACAGCCGGGCGCTGAAGTCATCTAAGGCCACCAAGGCCGCGCAGGGGGTCCGGTGGACGAGGTCGCCCGTGTGGTTCGCTTCCCAAGGCATCTTCCCCACGACGTGTGTCTCCCTTGATTGGTAGATCTCCATGCGTCCCGTCACGATGGTGCTCCCGGATCCGCTCGGAGATGGACGTTCGAACTGCTTGGGCTGCCTCTTCGACGATGGCCTCGCCGTACTTGACCAGCGACTCGTAACTGGCGTCTGCGCCTTCCAGATCCAGCATGATGTGCAGTCGCTCGTGCTCCACGGGCCGCTGCCCGAGCAGGGAGACTTCTCGGGACAGCTTGCCAGCCATGGCTGCGATGTGGGGGTCATCGAGCCCTGGGTCCTCGTCTTCGACACGTTGCCGAGCTTCGTCCATGCAAGCTCGGACGATGCCCGGCGGGCACCCCGAGTTCAGCAGCTCGTAGAAGAAGATCACGAGCCACGTTCTGGGAAACATCTCGGCGGTGACTTCTGGTGCGTCCATGCGAGCCTTCCTCCAGATACCAACGGCGGAACGGATCAGGCCCACTTCGTGACGGACAGTCCACCGCCGGGGCTCACCTTGGCGACCAGCTCACGCCCGTTGAGAGCAAACAACTGGGCGTAGGTGACCTCGTCCCGGTTGTTGTTGTACGAGAAGAGGCCCCGGTGGCTGGACCCGAACTTCTCGCAGACGACGACCTCGGGGGCGGCCTCGCACAGATGAGTCACGACGTCCCCGATGTCGCTGTCCTTGACGTGCAACAGGACGTGGTCGGCCAGCGCCACGTCCATGCGGACAGGCTCGGTGTCCTCGCGCCAAATCCAGCCAGAGCCCGCCCGAGCCCGCTTCCAGAGCGTCCGGTCGTCCCGGATGTGCGCGAACCGGATCCACGGGAACGTCTGCTCGTTCCGCAGGATCCGGTGC
>Ga0307378_10007200_pt1 | contig 15019 bp, 3 predicted proteins | sample UN1MG_FD_202238 | JGI IMG/M metagenome (GOLD analysis project Ga0307378, IMG submission 202238) | Soil microbial communities from Risofladan, Vaasa, Finland - UN-1 | ecosystem: Environmental > Terrestrial > Soil > Coastal area > Acid sulfate soil | place: Finland: Risofladan, Vaasa | collected...
AAAAAGTAGAACAATATTTTCATCAACAGGTATTGAGTTTTTAACTCTTGATCCTAAAACAAAAACTGCAGATACTGTAGAAATAATTGATAAAGATAAGCTTAGAATTTACAATACAATTTCTAGAATCTATAATGCTACATATAACTTTGATAGCACATTAGGTAATCCAGTATATCAGAATCAAGAGATAACTTTAGTTCCAGTTGCTTTAAATAAATTACCTGCAGATCAAATGACTGATGAGCTTAGTGCTCTATTAGTTAGAATGAATTCTATTAACAAAGCAGGTACAGGTACAGGAAAGGTATCGCTTCCAAGTGAAGTATTCTTATTAGTGGTTTCTGATGTAGATGGTAATCCAATTTACTTTAATGAAGTAGGAGACATAACTGATAAGAAGAATGGTAAGCTAGTTTATCAAACATTAAGAGATGTAAGAGAAACTGAGGATGGTTATAGTGTAACTAATATGTATGGTTATGAAAAGATAATCACTCCAGCTGAAGAAGCTAATCTCCGTTATAAAGAGATGGGTTATACTTCAAAGGTTGACTATGAAAAACAAACTGGGAGATCATTTAAAGACTTAGTTGAAGAAGTAAGGATACAGCAGCAAGAAGAAGCTAAACAACTTTTTAAGTTAAGACAAAAACTAATTAAAGGTGAGAAATTTAAACTCACTATTACAGGTGCAAGTAGAGGTGTTGCTAACAAGTCTATAAAACAGAATATTAAATTAAATCAAATAGATGCTCTTTATTCTGAGCTTGCAACTGAAATTCTAAATAGTATTAGAATACTAGATACTCCAGCATATGGTCTTGGAGAAGGAGAAGCATATATTTTGATTGGAGAAGGTATTGATCAAATATATGCTTTGGATAGAGCCGATGTTCAACAAGAACTTGCTGATAAGATTGGTCAGATATTAACTTCAAATGAGCTTTCAACAAATGAAAAGTTCAAACTCTACTCACAGTTTTATGCTGAAGAAATAGTTGATGTACCTAATAAAACAAGAAGACATCTAGTATACTTTGATAAAGATAGTGGAACTTTAGTATTTGAATACTATAAGTTTACCAAACAAGAGATGGATAAGAATCGACTTACTCTAGAACAGAATCCATCTATACGTTTAGATCTTGAAACTCCTATTGAAGGAGCAAGTAAAAAAATTAGTGAAGTACTAATGTCTGGTAAATCATCTGCAAAAGGTGATAGATATCCTGCAAAGTTTGACTATAATAGAGACTTAATTAAACAAGGTACATATTCTGATTATGTAAATGGTGAGATTGTAGAAAAGAGTTATCATGACTTCTTAAAACAACAGGGTGCAGAAATATTCTTGGGTAAAAAAGGTGGCCTACCACTATTTAACTCTTATGTTAAGTTTGCTGCCCCTGATAGTATAGTTGCTGAAGTTGCTGATGCTAATGAAGAAGTTATAGATAATAGATCTGACATACGTAAGTTTAAGGATCAAATGGTTGAAGACATTCTATTTGCTCCAGAAAAAAGTATTACTGCAGAAGTAGTAGAAGTTAGAGAAACTCAAACTAATAGCGGCATACCAATCTATACATTAGATGTAAGAATAGATGGTAAAGAAGGTATACATAAATTTTACAATAGTAGCAAAGCACAAATAGGAGATCAAGTATATCTTGAAGTTAAAGACATAGTTGATAATGGTTTCTTATATAAGGATGTTGTAAAAGCATTTACTGAAGTAGAAGGTAGAATTTTTGATATGGGATCTCTTGCAGAAAGAGATTTTAAAGCTAATGAACCTGTCAGAGAACCAATTCCAGTTGAAACAGTAACCGCAGCAAAAGAAAATCAAAAAGAAAACTTAGAAGAAGTTGAGCCTTTTCCAACTACTGTAACTGAAGATCAAGCTGTAATTGGTGATGTAAATCTTACAAATCCACAAAATACAGTCCAGCCTGAAGATTCTTCTGATATAAGTGATTTGATAGACAGCTTTGAATTAGATAGATCAGCTAGTTTACCAAATAATGTTACTGCAGCTCAAGTAGGAAGAGCTATTGAGTGGTGGAATAATTCTCCACTTTCTCAATATATTAAACTTATACAGGCTGCCAATATTGTAAATTCTGATGTTTATGCTAAGTTTGTAGCATCTGGCGCAAGATTAATTACAGATAAAAACCTTGACCTTGATGGTAAACTAGGTGCTATTATAATTAATCCAACTACAGGTGGTACAATGGTAGATGGATACCATGAAGCATGGCATGTTTTTTCTCAGTTGTTCCTAACAAAAGAAGAGAAAAGAGCACTATATGATGAAGTAAGAAAATTAAAACCTGAGTATGCTACCTTATCTTCAAGAGAAATTGAAGAAATGCTTGCAGAAGATTTTAGATCTTACGCACTTAACCCTAAAGTAATTAAAGGTAGATCTAAAAGAAATACTCTTTTTAGAAAAATACTTAACTTCCTTAAGAAGTTATTTAAAATTCAACCATCTACAACAGATTTAATTAGAAGTGAAGAACTTGCAACAGAAGGTGTTGCTGGTGAGTTGTTTCAAAATTTATATTTTGCATCTAAGAATCCTAAACTACTTAACAACTATACACCATTAATAGATAATGCTCTATTTGATGAACTCAACCGGGGTATTCCATTAGTAAATAATAAGTATGAAGATGCATTAACAGATTATGATTCTGCAATTGCTATTGAGTCAATTGACTCTCTCTTAGCTGAAGTAACAGATGCTACTTTTAAAAGTAAAGGTGCTCTAGATGCTAGTGTATCTATTATTACAAATGAAGAGAATAAAGCTAAGTTTTTCAACTTTGCTAAACAGAGATTTGAAAAACAGATTAAAGATATCCAAGATAAGTTGGAAGTAAAGCCAGCTAAATCTTTTAATTCTTTTGAGACTCTTAAGAATCTTGAAGACAATGCAGTTGCTATCCTTAGAACTACTAAGGGTGATGATAAGTATGTTTTTCTTAGAGGTCAAGTTGAAGACTTTAATAATCTAGACCTAAACACTAAAGGTGGTGAGAGAATCAAAGGTGAATTATTTGGTGGTGTTGTTGAAATCATAGGTGACTACTTTAATCACAATAAGATTAAGGGTAAGAATGAAGCAGGAGCAGGAATAATCATAGTAAATACTATTGAAGAAGCTCAAGCTCAATTTGATGCTTATGTAAAAGCACAAGAAAAATTAGATGAGGAATCAAGATCATATACAAATATTGAACTATTCCCAGATAGAACTGTAAATGCATTTGAAGTTAATTATGACCAAGGACAACTCTTAGACAATTTAAGAATCCTTCAGTCAATGGTTAACAACTGGGAGAATACAATTAAGTATTTTACCAAGAATTCTGCATTTAACATTATGACTAAAAAAGTCACTGTTAAAATGCAAGAAGAAGATCCTACTGATGAAGCTCAGACAGATCCAACTAAAGCACAGACATTTGATAAGACTTATGATGTAAATCTACTAGACATTGCAGATAAAGAAGTAGTATATATTCTTAAGAGTTTGTTTGCAGTAACAAGAGATAATAGTGGTAGACCAATTTATCAGTATAATAAACTTGGATATAAAAAACTTGCAAACTATAAGAAGGTTTGGAATGCTGTAGTACGAGCTACTAATAGTACAAAAGATCCACAGGAAATGTACAAGAGCATTATGAATGCTGTAGCTACTTATCCTGAGTTACAACAACTTGTAGAAAGTAGATTACCTAATCCACAACTTGTTGGTGCTCAAGGATATACAGGAAATGTAAGTAGAGCATTTGATATTACAACATCTTTCTGGTCAGTATTCAGTTTACCTAGAGTCCCTTATATGCAGTTAACTGTATTTAAAGATGGTAATAATATTACTGGGGTTGAAGTAACTAATGCTGCAACAGATATTGGTAACACAATCAGAAAGTTTGAAAACAACTTTGCATCAAGACTAGATAGTTATTTTACGCGTAGAGATGAGAACAACAAAACAGTACTGAAACTTGGTGCTGTTGTAGATGCATTTAGTGATAAAGCTGGTAACTTTATATCAGGTAAAGAATTTGAATTCTTAAATGCTATTGGATTCAGTCTAGATGATATCAGTAAAATTAAAACTGCTCTATCTAATCCTGCAAACAAACAAAGATTTGGAATTGATTATATCTTCAAAACAGTAAAAGATCTCTATGAAGCAGAAGCTGCGGGATCTATGACCAATGAAGCAAGAAGATATCTAAATGACTTTGTTTCTAAACCAATTACCACATTAAAGAGAGGTGTTGAGCCAGGAGTAGTAGGTCTAAGAAATAGTTTCTTACTCACAAGAGGTTCAAAGCAAACTCAAATTGATAAGATTATTGAACTACAAAATAAATTTGGTACAACATCTTCAACTTTTTCAGTTCAAAATCCAGAGAAGAATAGAGTAAATGAACATGTCAATGATAGCACACTAACAGTTATTGCAGATGGTATAAATACTTCTGCAATGAGAACTGATATGTATAGATTTGGTAAGACTACACAACACTTGGATCCTAAAATGAATCCATTTGCTGAGGTATCTCTTGCACTAAAATCTATGTTCCTTCCTGAAGGACAACAAAGACAAGGGCGATCAATCTCTGTTGAGATTGTTGCAGGTACACAAACTGTATCTGAAAATGCATTAACTACTGGATCAAATACAACATCACTGGATTATAGGGGTAAATTACTACAAGAGTTTCACACATTCTTGAAATCTGGTAGAGTTGAACTTATGCGCCCTGGTTCTAAGTCTTCATCATTTGGATGGAGAATTGATGGTGGTATAGTTTCAGGAGCTGTTGGCAAGAAAGATTTACATTTATATGTTGATATTGATTCTTTTTTACCAAACACATCTGAAGAAAATGATATTATACAAAATATAATACTCCCTTATCTAGGTGCTGAAGTAAAGAGAATTAATATATACAAAACAAATCCAGAAGCTAAAAAGTATATTGGTTATAATACTCCAACTGCAGATGGAAAAGCTGCAGGAGAATCATTCAATTTCTTTGATGGGGTATTAACTAAAGATCTTCAAAATGAGATCTTAGAAAAAGTTACTGATCCAGGTACTAAATTATTAGAGTACTTAAAAACAGATCAGGATCTAGCAAAGAGAATTAAAGCTCAGATAAAGGGTTACTTTACTAATAAAACAAATGAACTCTATAGTAAGTTAAATAGTGGTAAGTTTATTGACAGTGCTCTAATGGATAGATTAAACTTAGAAAACTTAACCACAGTACAAAAAGAACAGATTCTTACTAAAGCATATTTCTACAACTACTGGATCCACAATGTTGAGACTAGTATATTGTTCTTAGGTGATATTGCACAGTATAACCATGCTAAGCAAGAGCTACACAAGAGAATCTCTGGATTAATTTCAAATGGTCCAAGAATCAGAACTGATATTGCAGCTCAAAACTTTGCTAAAATTCTTGCTGAAACTTCTTATGCAAAGAGTGAGAATATTGACACTATTTCATATAACGGTTATGTAAATACTGCTATCATGCAGGAGATTACAAGAGAGAGTATTTATATAGATCAAATACGTAAAGGACTCACAGCTGACTATGAAAGAAGATACAAGAACCGTAATATTCCTAATAAAGAACAACTTATAAAAGAGAGAGTTGATAAGGAAGTAGAAAAGTATACCAAGAAAGAAATCAAAGAAGCAGATGGTCAGGGTTATATCACCTTTGATGCATATAGACTATTAAATAAACTTCAGAATAAATGGTCTGAAACTCAAGAAAATCTATTTCAAAAGATTGTAAAAGGTGAAACTGTTGCAACAACAGATATCATTGAGATGTTTCCAGTAAAGAAACTACAAAACTTTGGTTTTGTTCAAGGTACAGTACTTCCTGTAACTGCAATGCACAAGTTTGCACTTATGCCATTAATCCCAAGTATGATTAAAGGAAGTCAACTTGAGAACTTGCACAGACAGATGATGGAGAAGAATGTATACTATGCTACATTTGAATCCGGTTCTAAGGTTGGTGCCGTAACTTCTGATGGTAAAGCAGATCAAATCTTTGAGGATAAAGATCAAAGAACTCTGAAGAAGGATATCAACTTTACTATAAACTCAATTCATGCTGGATTCTTAAAAGAAGCTGCTTCTGTAAACAGCAAGTACAAGGGTGAAGTTGTATTCTCTACTCAGTTAAGAAAACTTATTCTTAGCGGATTATATCAACATGGTAAACTTATCAATCCAAATAATGCTCCTATTGTAAATAAGTATGAAAGCACAGTAGACTTCTATACTGAACTACTTAAGTATGAACTTCTAGAGGAGATTGGTTATAACAAAGACGGTAAGAACTTAATTGGAAAACCGGATAAGTTCTTAAAGTTAATTCAGGACAATCTTGAACTCAAAGATTATCCAACACATCTCCTTAGACAACTTAAGACTAATAAAGATGGAACACTCAACGGTGACCTATCATACTTTATTGATAGAAAGACTATTGAGAAAACAATCTTATCTATTGTAGAAAAAAGATTTGTTAGACAGTATGTAAAAGGTGAACCTCTAGTGCAGGTTGCTGGATCACTCAGTGATGGTCTTCTTACAGGAGGGCAAAAGTTTGAGAATCCAACTGATGCTCAGAGAAAACAATTTATGGGTACTAATAACTATCCGTTCTATAGTACTGAAACTATTGACTTTGATTCTAAGTATAGAAATCTAAGCAAAGATGAACTCAAGTCTAGACTTGAGGCTATGAATAGAGTAGAAACTCAATACTTTACTCCAACAAACAAGTATGCATTCATTGCTGAACGTGACTACTTGGAAGCTAAAATAAGTGGTAAAAAACCTGCAGTAACAAGTTTTGAGAGACCAACATCTGCAATGAAAGTTGGTATTGCTCTACAAGGTGACTTTAGGTATTTATTAAACTTAGAACACACAGATGGCAAGCCTATTCAGACTAGAGATAGACTGAATGAAATGATCAAAAATGAGGAGTGGTTGAGTACTAAAGACAACAGAAAGAAAATTACTCTAGCTGCTGTACGTATTCCTGTACAAGGTCACAACTCTATGGAGTTCATGGAGGTTTATGAGTTCTTAGACCCAGCCGCAGGTAACTTGATTATGCTACCAACAGAAATTGTTGCAAAATCTGGTGGTGACTATGACGTTGATAAACTTACTACATTCTTCCCTAATATTGATAAAGAGGGTAATTATGTAACAAGTGAGGTTGCTAATGATAAATTCTTTGAAACTGTTTCTAAAATCAAAGGATCTAAAGAAGATGCTATTAAGTTACAAAAGAAAGCAGTACAAAATGAGTTTATTGATAGTATCAGGTCTATTCTTGAAATGCCCGAGAACTATGCTAACTTAATCAGACCAAATGATACTTATATCTTAAAAGATCTTGCTGATGAACTACAGGATGATGTAAGTATTTATGATAAGTTTACCAAACAAAATGGTGAAGTAAACATGAAGGGTGACAAAAAGATGATCAGCCCTACTACTACTTTAGAACCATTATATAACTTATCTAAGCATGAGGAGAATCTAATTGGTAAAGCGGTACTTGGTATTGCAGCTAGTGAAAATGCATTAAGTCCATTATTTGATGCAGCTGGTGGTAAACTACCATTAACTTATGATGCAACTATATATCAAAATGGTAGATATGTAAAAGATACAAGAAACCCAGAAACATATGCAATGAGACTATTACTCCGTCATAATAAGATTGGAGATAATATTTCTCTTTCTGATGTATACAGTGTAGATGGTGTAGATAGAATTTCTGATGTCTACTCACAAGGTATGAATGGTTGGGTAGATGTTGAAAAGGATGAGTGGATATTCTATATCCAGGGTAATTATGAGATTGCTCCAACATTTTTATATTTAATTAAAGCTGGTGTACCTGTAAAAGATGCTGTATATTTTGTATCACAACCAATGATACGTGAGTATGCTGAACAACAGAGACTACTTGGTAGTGATTATGGTTCTATTCTAGGTGTAGCACCTGAAAAAGCTGTATTTACCAAATTTCAATCTGCTAAAAATGTAGTTGAAAATTATACGCCAAAGTATCTTGCAGCTATTATGGATTCAGTAAGACCAGATACAGAATTTAATGTTGAGTTTAGATCTATTAAGTATCCAGAAAAAGCAAAATCTATTGCAACTAATTATAATAAAAGACAACTTGCACTTGAAATTCAAAAGGGTAATATTAATCCTCTTGAAATCATGCGTATCTATCAGGTAAAAGGACCAAAACAAAATGATATCTACTTTGCTCCAGATTTAAAAAATAAAAGCTTTATTAACTCTGCAACGTTTGCATCAAATAAAGCAGAAAAAGTAAATGGTTCTTTTGATGCTAAAATGATGAAAAATATCATAAGCAAGAAAGATGTAAACTCTCTTAGTAATCAAGAAATAATTGCTGAAATGGCAATGTTCATGCACTTTTATGAGATCCAAAAACAATTGATGGGTCTGTCTGCACTTAAGAGAAGAGCTAAGCCGGATACTACTACTTTTAGAAACTTCCAAGAAATTTATCTTAGAGATGTAGATATTGATGCACTAGATGAAAATAGTAAACTGGACAAGGACTTTAAAGATAGAGTTCTTACTGAAAGTATTGTAAGCTCACTTTTTGATAAAAGTATCATTACAGATATAGCTGCTCCAATGATGGACTTAGTTAATAACCCAATAACTAATCAAGCTATTAAAGATATTATTGCTAATAGAAATATTGCCGAGGCATTTGGTCCTGGAACAGATGGTGTTGTAAAATTTGTAGATGACTATAAAGATGCAATTGTTACATTTATCTTCCAAAACTATCTTACTAACTCAGTAGATCCTAATGGTAATATTATCACGGATGCAAAAACATACCGCGGAGTAAAAGTAATTAACTCTAAGTCATTAAATAATGATGCTGTATATACTCTAGAAGGTATTACAATTAATCTAGAGAATATCAAAAGAGACTTTGCAGATAAAGCATATCTGGTATCATCTGAATCTCAGGTATCTTATAAAAATAGAGAGGGTCTAAAACCATTTAACAACAATGAAAATCCATTTACTACAGAAGAACAATACATCAAATATGTATTAGAAAGAGCTTATTTACAAGAACAAGGGTTTAAAGATTTGGAGTTAAATCAAATTGCTCTAATGAATGTATTCAATCCAGCAGCCCTTACTAAAAATACTGAGTATTCATTTACTAAAATGGTACTAGATATTGTTGATGAATATCCTGGATTAAAAAATGAGTTCCCTGTACTAGAACAACTATCAGGAAGAAATTCTAAAAATGATACTTATCTGCTTACCCTAAATGATAGAGATGTACTAGATGGCGCTAGTAAAGACCAATATGCCTCAAATATCAGAGCTCTTGGTAATCCAAGACTTGAAAAAGTAAAAGGAGAAGGTAACCTAAAGATCAGTAGAATATTCAATATGCTACCGCTTATTGCAGTATATCAACACGGTCACGGTATTACACCATTTGGTTTAGAGCAAGTTTTACCACAAGATAAAATCAGAATTGCTACTGAAAATGCAGGTAACCTATTCAAAGTAAACTACTGGAATAAAACATACTTAGATGTAATATATGATAAACTAGTAAGTGATGAGAATAAAAATAGTTTGTTCAAGAACTTCTTGTTATCACCTACCATATTTGGTAATCCTGATTTAGTTCAAACGTCTACTACTAGAGATACAGTAGATCCTGAAGAAACTATTGTTGCTACTCAACTTCCTGTAAGTACTCAACAACAGGATAGTGCTAAAGGTAAATTTAGTGCCCTGCCAGGTACTATTTTATTTACTTTAGATCAAAGATTAGAAATTATTAATAGATTGTTTGAAGGTAGTTCTGGTGAATTTGCTAGGGCATATGATAGATTTAATAATGTTGAATCACTAAATGAATTTACAGATATTTTTAGTGAGTTATCTAAAAAATATAATTGGGATATCCTAGAAGACAAAAATGATAAAGAAATATATGATACCTTTTATTCAATTATTTATAATGATCTTTTAAATACATTTAAAGCTCAACCATCTACTACAGAACCTGTAGCAAAAGAATTACCATCTATTCCAATGATGCAAGAAAGTATTGATGGAATCATGAATGGAACAAAAGTTATTACAGGTCGCACTGCTAAACTTGAGAACGGTAACTATATTATGCCAAATGGTGGTGTAGTAAAAGTAACATACCTTGGTGAAGCAACAGTAGAACCTAAAACTGGTATAGTAACAATTACCAATAGTGAAACTGGTATGGTGGTTACTAGAACTCTAGATCAGTTTGCTAAGGCTGAGGGCTATAAAGATGCTGCTGATTTCAAAAAGAGATCTATTCTATCTGCATCACTTATCAGTGGTAAAAGATCTAGGTTTATCTACCAAGTAGAACCAGTGAGTAATGTTACTGCTACAAGAGAAGCTGCTCCAAATGCACCTGTAACAGGACAACTCTCACCTGAGACAAATCCAGAAATAACCGAGTTCAATACCTACTTAGAAGAGAACAATAATGTTTTCCCTAAAGAGTTCAATGCATCTAATGGTAGAAGATATTTACTAAATGATAACAATCTATATGATCTTGTTAGTCCTGATGGAAAAACTATGTATCTTAGAAACATGAATCTAAAGACAGGTAAAGTTGAAAATATATTAGAGCCTACTATACCAGTATCTGATGAAAGAAAAAATCAAGCTATCAAAGATATCAATGAGATAATGAAGATTATGGACCTTGACTTAATAATGGCAGAAGATGGTTATAACATTTATCAGATGATGGAAGATATCAATAATGCTACTACTCTATCTGAGGTTGAAAAAATTGAAGAAATAATTAGAAAATATACTTGTTAAGATGTCAATCAAGAAATGCATAAACAAAAACAGCCAGGAATGGAAAGACCTTGTAGCTAAGCATAATGGTAATGAAGTACTTGCTGAACAAGAATGGTATAGAGAAGGTTTCGGTGACCGTGATGATCTTAACTACTACCCAGAGGCAGAAGAAGAGGATAAGGTTACTAAAGCTGATAAGGCTACAACACCTATTGAAGATCTAGTAGATGATGTAATTCTAAACTTAGAGGCTAAACTTGCCGTACTGCAAAGAAAAAAAGTTAAAAACTATGAGCGTACCAAAAATGAAATCAAGAGGCTAGTTGAACAAATCAATGATACTAAAGGTGTAAAATCAATAGTACTTTTTGTGGATGATGTTTATGCAAAAGCTGAAGTTGCAGAAAAACAATTTAAGAAATTTGTAAAGTCCATTAATCAACAATCAGGTAAAGCAGCAATAGATGAACTTATTGATTTCTATGACTTTGCTAATAGATATGAATTACTAGATGAAATTTCTAAACAAGATGTCTTTGAACATTTTACTAGTGACCTTTCTCCTGAAGAACAAGAAGCACAAGGAATTAAATCTCCGCAAGATAAGCTTACATATGCTATTAGTGTAAGAAATCAAATCAAACAACAGGTATCACAATATGGGATACCATTAATTGCTGACTGGCTTATGACGTACAAGTCTGAAGCCCGTGAGGGATTAACTGAAGAAATACAGAACATTGAAAAAGATATTGCTAGAGTAGAAGCTAATACTAAGATAAAGGATGAGACAAAAGAAAAAGAACTCAAAAGACTTAAAGATAGATTAGCTAAGGTTAAAAGTTTTAATTTAACTAAAGAAAGCTTAGTAAGATATCTACGTGAAATATCTGAAGATATGTCAGCTTTTGAATATCTTACTGGTGCAATGATTAGTGCTGCAGATCCAGTGTTATCAATCTTTGCAAAAGCTGTAAAGACTGAAATGGATAATGCAAGAATTAAAAACATACAACTTGAACAGGAAGCAGCTAAAGTATTTGAAGAATATGCTGCAACTGTTGGGGGTAATAGAGATAATCCAGCTGAATTTAATAGAGGTCTTTATGAAACTATTAGAATACCAAAAAGAGATTCAATAGGAAGAGTAATAAGAATTAATGGTGAAATTCAGTATGAGGATAGAGTATCCTTTGTACAGAAATATAACATGTCTAAATTTTTTGCTGAAAGACGCAACTTACCTGAATCATTTAAGTTATCTGAAAATCCTACAAGACCTGAACTTAATGAATATAGAAAAAGACAGGATGCTAGAAGAGAGTGGTTTAGAGAAAATACACAAGCAAAATCAGCTAGTCAGATACAACAAATTTTAAATGATAAACAAAGGGAATTAAATGCTAGAATCATTACTCAAGATGAGTATGATCAATGGTATTCTACTGTAATATATACAGATCAACTTACTGGTAAACCAGTATATATGGGTGAATTAACTGAACCAAGTAATAAATTTTTAAATGAATCTTGGTTAGATCTATATAATGAGGATGGTACTGTTAAGAATGCTAAAGGTAAATACCATAAATGGTTAACTGATACTTATTTATCTGAGCAGGAAGGTCTTCCTGAAGCACAGAAACCTGGATTATTACTACCAGCTATCTATAAGACAAATGGTGAAAGAATGCTTGATGACCCAAGACGAGCAATAAAAACAGGTATACAAGAGAAGTTTAACTTTATGGAGGGAGATACTCAATTTGGTCCAGCTACTATTGCTGGGACAAAAGAAAAGTTTATACCTGTACATTATACTTGGGCCATTGAACCAAAAGATGTTAGCTTAAATCTAATGAGATCTGTATTAATGTTCTCTGGTATGGCAAACAATTTTAAAGCATTAAGTGACATTCATTCAGAAGTTACCTTATATAAGAAAATTGTAGGTGAACGTGAAGTTGCTGAAGTAAATGCAAAGGGTGAATCTCTTTTAAATCCTCTAGCTAAAAGGCTAGGTATGGAAAGATATATTACAAAAGAAGGTACGAGCTATTCTGCAAGAAGGGTAAATGATTTCATAGATATGATTATCTATGGTGAGATGGATAGCAGAGATACTATACTTGGTTTATCTGCTAATAAACTTACTGGAAATTTAATTGGCTTTTCAGCTATAACAAGTATTGCTGCAGATTTAATTAAAGGTGTTGCCAACAATTTACAAGGTAATATCCAAGTCATGATTGAAGCTGCCTCATCAGAGTTCTTCAGTATAAAAAATTTAATAAGGGGTAAAGCATTCTATGCTAAATCTATTCCAGGTTTTATAGGTGACTTTGGTAATTTTACTTCTCAGAGTCTAGGTGGTAAATTATTTGATCTGTATGATCCAATGCAGGGTGAGTACATGGACAATTTTGGTAGATTAGTAACTGCTTCTGTAGCTAATAAACTATTTAGAGTAGACACATTATTCTTTAATCAGCACTTTGGTGAACATGAAATTCAAGTATCAAATTTATTTGGTCTACTTGATGCTACTATGGTTACTGATAATGAAACTAGTGAAGAAATATCTTTACTTGATGCATATCAAAAGTATGGTGTAGAGGAAATTTACAATAAAACAGACTTTACAGATAAAAAGAGACAGAATGTAATGAATAGATTACATGCCCTCAATAAGAGAATGCATGGTATCTATAATGATTTTGACAAAGCTACAGCTCAAAGATACAGTTTGGGTAAACTTGCTTTCATGTATAGAAAGTACTTGGTACCAGCATATAAAAGAAGGTTTAAAAATCTTGGCTATGATGAAGAGCTTGGTGCTCAAACAGAAGGTTATTATAAAACATTTTGGAACCTATACCTTAAGAACTTAGTTCAATTAAAAACAAGTTTAATAAAGAACTGGGCGGATATGTCTCCATTTGAAAAAGCTCAGGTAAAAAGAGTAATTGCAGAAGCCACAATTATATTAACCCTTACTGCTTTAGTAATTGCACTTAGAGCTATGGTAGATGATGATGATGATGAGCTCAAAAAAAATTGGGGCTATAACTTTATGCTTTATCAAGCAATCAGAATGCGGAGTGAGACTACACAGTACCTACCTATTTTAGGTATACGTGATGCATATAGAACTGTTAAGTCTCCATCTGCAGCAACATCAACTATAGATAGAGCTATTAGATTTACAGATCAATTCTTAGTTCAATCCTGGGATCCTGAAAAAGCAGTATACCAAAGAAGAACTGGTGTATGGGAAAAGGGCGATAATAAATCATGGGCTTACTTCTTAAAACTTATGGGTATTACAGGATATAACATAACCCCAGGAGAAGCTATTAAAGCCTTTGAGGGTAGTTTATCTAGATAAAAAAGGGAGCTATTGCCCCCCTTTCTTCTTTGTTATAGTTGTTTCTTGAAATAGTTGATGATTATCTTCAAACCATTCTCTTGCATCTGCTTTAGTCTGCATTGGTAAACAACCACATGTCATACTTTCAGCACCAGCTAAGTAAGCTTCAATTATTAGTTTCTTTAGTTGTTGCGGACTCATCTTCTATTAAATTTGTTATTGTTCTTCTTCCTTTCTCTCCTATTGGAATAGGATTCCCTTCTTCATCTATATGTACAAATGTGATGTTTGTTTTTAATACTAAAGATTGTACTCCAGTATAAACATTATGTGCCCGCGCTTCCATATAAAGCATAACAGAAGTATTACCAACTTTACTTGGTCTACCATATATTTTTAGTAACTGGCTTTCCCTTGCAGGTTTTTCAAAGTTACATTTATCAATACTTACAGTAACCATTCTTGGAGTGTCACATAGTTGCATAGCAAATCCAGCAGCAGCTGCATCTATCCATGCTAATAGTTTACCCCCAAATAGATTACCATGAAAGCCAAGGTCTGACTTTTTAATTGGGTGTGAGTTTAAGAATTGCATTGATTGAAAAAGAATATTTGAAACAGTCTTCCTGTCTCTCTACTGTGACCAAAATAATCATTACCTGAGT
>Ga0307378_10007201_pt1 | contig 15019 bp, 21 predicted proteins | sample UN1MG_FD_202238 | JGI IMG/M metagenome (GOLD analysis project Ga0307378, IMG submission 202238) | Soil microbial communities from Risofladan, Vaasa, Finland - UN-1 | ecosystem: Environmental > Terrestrial > Soil > Coastal area > Acid sulfate soil | place: Finland: Risofladan, Vaasa | collected...
AGGCGCGGCAGCTATGTGGTGAGGCCTTCCGCCTCCAACGTGAGCGCGACACCATAGACGCCAAGCGTGCTGGCTTCCAAGAGGCCGGCGGTCGTGTTGGTGATGACATCAAGGTCACCAGGGCAGAGGAGGCGCTGGCTCGCGAGCAGGACACGATGATACGCAAGCGGCAGAAGATGAACCCGAAGCTACTTGATGAGTGGCAGGACGCAGTCGATGACGAGCTGGAGGCAGTGGTTGCAGCCAACCCCGACCTTGCCGTGGACATACGAGGCGAGTTCTTGGCCACACCGGACCTGGCCGACGTGAACAAGGAGCAGTTGCGGAAGTTCTTGACTCGCATGCGTCACGCCGAGGACCGAGTGCGCAAGGAGATAGGCGAGGACGCCGCTGCTATGGTGCGTGCTGCTGGTCGTGCGAAGGCTGCGTCGGTCGAGATGAGCAAGCTGAAGTTCGCCAAGCAGAGAATACGCGGTGAGCAGCTGGGGCACAGTGCTGAGGCCACAGCCAAGCGCGCCGAGATTGCGAAGCTCCGCGAGAAGGCTGCCTCCCTGAACCAGAAGGCCACCGATCTGCGCGAGGGCTTCAGCAAAGAGAAGGTCGCTGACATCAAGCGGTCTGACATCGATGCCCTGGAGCGTCTACCTGATGAGGCCCAGGCCGCGTTCATGTATCAGCTGCTCCACCATGTGCAGGACCTCAAGCACTTGGACGCGATCTTCTCCAAGTACGAGAGTGTGATGGAGAACGTCTCACCGGGTGCCATCGCCAACGCACGCAAGATCATCAAGGAGCGCTGGACTGAGGCGCATGTGAGCCCGTTCGGCCTCGGCGGTAAGTTGCAGTCGTGGAAAGAGATAGAGATCCCCAACGCCAAGGGCGAGGTCGAGAAGTGGGAGGTGCCGGAGGGCATCGCCGACGACCTGATGGGTTGGGAGAAGCGTTATCTGGAGGCGCCCGAGGTCAAGGGCCTACTGCGCATCTTCGATTGGGCCACCAATGCGTTCAAGGCTGGGGTGACTGTGCCCTTCCCTGCGTTCCACGCGCGCAACGGGTACTCGAACATCTTCCAAGTCGCGCTCGACATTGGGCTGCAGGCCATGAACCCAGAGCGCCATCTTGAGGCCCTACGTGTCATGGCTGCGATGGCTGGGCCCAAGGCGCGCAAGCTGTTCCCCGAGGGCTTCTTCGATGGCACCCTCATCAGCGTGAACAACGTGCCCTACACCTACGAGCAGATCGCTAGCCTCGCGAAGGCCAACCAGATCAAGGTCGACTTCGACACGCTCGCGGAGATCATCAAGGGCAACCGTAGCATGGCGAGGGCCAGCGGCAACAAGCTACTGCGTGCGATCAAGTCCACAACAAAGCCTGGTCGTGAGGCCGGTGCATTCATCGAGACCGAAGCGCGCATGATGCACTTCGTCACGTTGCTGCGCCGTGGCTACTCGCCGCGTGACGCTGCTGCGCAGATGAAGAAGTACCTCTTCGACTACGACAACCTCTCGTACTTCGAGAAGAACTACATGCGCCGCATCATTCCCTTCTACACATGGAACAGCAAGAACATCCGCCTGATGGCGCACGAGGTGGCGCGCAAGCCAGGGCTGATCAACAACCTGCAGAAGCCGCTCAACCAGCGCGGGCCCGACAGTGACATGCTGCCCGAGTACGTGCGCGGTGACCTGCAGGTGCGGCTGGAGCCGGGGGCAGGCAAGGTCGCGAAGTTCCTCACGGGCATCGACCTGCCTATCACTGCCATCGATGTGCTGTTCAGTGGGTCGCTGGAGAAGACCATGCGCAACGCGGTCTCGCTCCTGAACCCGCTACTCAAGGCACCGTTGGAGTTGGCCTTCGATCAGGATGCGTTCGCGGGGCGCAAGATCCACGGCGTGCAGGAGATGCGCAAGATGGGTCCTATCCTAGAGAAGATGCCACTGCCGATGCGCAAGTACTTCGAGGTGGAGACCTATCTTGACAAGGACAACGAGAAGCGCTACTTGGCTAACGGCACCAAGGTCTATATCGTGTTCAAGTCGTGGGCACTCAGCCGCTTCATGGGTACGGCAGCAGAGATCGGCACGATGTTCAAAGAGGACGAGGATGTCCTGAAATGGTGGAAGCTGATGACTGGCCTCCACCTGCGCGAGTACGATCTCGACGAGGCGCAGAAGAAGCTCTTCCGGGCTCGGTACAACCGCCTTGAAGACGAGATGATCAAGCGCGGACTGATGCGGCAGTGGCAGCTCACGACACCACGCGACGATGTGAAGGCGCCGAAGAAAAACCAACGTCCTGCAGGGTTATTTGGATGACAGTAGATCCAGCTAGAACTAGTGACCTCAATGGCCTGAAGCTCTGGGCCGTCGAACATCAGACGGAGGTCTCTATGCTATGGACCGAACAGCTCGTCATCAACAAAGAGCTGAACGGGCGCATGAAGACTCTCGAACGGAAGGTTCTGTGGGCTGCGGGGTTCGCTGCTGGCCTGGGAGCGATGGTGCCCTGGGTGCTGGCCGAGCTGTTAGGTCTCGGAACTTGATAGGATGCACGACATCTACCACACGCTGAGTGAGTTCTTCGTCAACGCAGGTTGGACGTTCAATGCGGTGATAGTTGCCGTGGTGCTCTATTTTCTGCGGAAGTTTCGTAACGAGATCCGCGAGGAGTACGAGAGCCATCGACGGATGCAGCTCCGCATCAAGCACCTACACCGTGAGCACGGGCTCAAGCTGAAGATGGAAGAAGACGAGGACGACGAGGTGCCAGATACGCAGGTGCCTGGCCACAGAGTTATCTAACCAAAGGAAAGATCATGGCTTATAACAAAGCACAGGTTCAGGCTGTTGGTGACGAGATCATCAAGACCATCAACGCTGTGAAGGACGGGATTGACGCCAGCGATATGACGCAGGCTATCACCTTGATGACCGCGTTCATGAGTGCAGCGGACGAGTTCAAGGATGACACCGACGCGGCGATGCTGCATCTCGCGGGACATCTCATGGACCGTTACGGCGACAAGCGCCAAAATCTAGTGGACCCAGCTGATGTTTAAGTTCCTCGCGAACTTGCCCGGCATCGGCAAGCACAAGACCATCATCTCCGGCGTGGCTACGGTCGCGTCCATCTTCCTGCCCGGCGCAGTGGGTGCGCTCGACGTGCTCGCGGACAAGCAGGAGTTCATTGGCGCCTACCTTGGCATCGGCCTGCTACACAAGGGCTGGAAACACCTACGGCCGGGTGGAGACTAGCTCGGTGTAGCGCACGTACCGTGTGTGGTCGCGAGAGTCGTGCTCGACCCCGGTGAACTCCGGCCAGCAGACCTCGCGGCCCACATCGATCGTGTCACGGTTAGCAGCATCATAACTCAGGGCTACTACTGTCCCCCACGTCACTTGGTCCTTCCCCGACGACGCCGGGATCACGATCCCCCCCGCTGTCATCTGGTCCTCTGTCATCTCCTGCACTAGCACCCAATCGTTCAACGGTATTACTGTCGACATTTGTGATCCCCATAAGGTCTAGGTTCTTGGTGTAGGCACTGGAAATTTCCATGCCTGAAGGCACTGCCGAGATGTTTACCTTGCAGCGGTCCTTGGGTATCTGCTTGTAGACGTCCCAGTCTGCTGTCGTGATTACGGTCGTGCCGATCTTCGCGATGAGAGCCTGGTTGATCATCACCAGCTCGTTGTACATCTTGATCAGCTTTTCTTTTTCGGCGTTGTTCCCCACGACGTCATCCCCTTGTTTGCAAGCTCGACCCACGGCGCCTTCTTGGTGCCACCACGTTTGGCGAGGCCACTGGCCACTGACCACTCTAAGAGGTCCTCGAACATGGCACCAGGGCATTTGATCTGAGTTCGCAGCTCGGACTCGGTGCTGTGCTGCTGGTTGATGAGCAGACGGTGCAAGAGCTGGCAGTAGTCGGCGAAGCCATGGACCTCACTCTGCAGCAACACTTCGTGCAGATCACCGAGCAGCGACAGGATGAATGCCTCAGCTTCCTTGAGGTCCTGTGGCTCCACTTTGTCCTTCTGCCGTGCGACCGCGAAGCACATGGCCGTGCGTTGGATGGTCTGCGGCAGCGCATTGTGGTGACCGACCAAGCGCGCGTCCCCAGGTCGGCGCTCATGGTGAATCTTCCCCCACTTGGCCCAGTAATTCTCCGAGGACTTGAAGTCGATCGTCTTGGAGCGCCATATGCCGCCCTTGTATGCGTCCTGATTCAGGTAGCCCGAGCGGAACAGGGTCTTCTCCCAGCGCTCTGCCATCTTCCGCAGCTCACCTGCGTCGAGGCGCTTCGGGTTCGGTAGGTACTGGCCCTTCCTCTCTTCCTTTACCATGATGCAGCGCCGGAAGAAGCCACCGCTGAACATCTCGCTAGGCATGAGCTTCCGCATCCACTCGATCGTGGTGCCAGCCATGAAGCTCGTGGTCGGATACGTGATGTCCTGCTTGCGGTCGCCCCGCGTCATGTCCTTCACGAGGAGGCGGGAGTACTCGTCGGGCTGCTCCAGCAGCTTGGTCAAGACTGGGATCATGCCCTCCTTCTCGCCCGAGCGTGACATGAAGGTGGCCATCTCGCCGGCAATTATGGCCAGCTCAGCCGGGTCCGTGTCCTCATTCCGGTCGTCACCCCATGGTGTGAGGGTGAAGGCCCTGATAATCGCCTGTGGAGTTGCCTCGTCGGCCAGGAGCCACATCTTGGAGCCCATGTGCTTATCGTCAGCTGCGCCCTTACGGCGAGGCACCTGCCCCTTGGTGACCTCTCGGACGAGGATCTGGGCCAGCTGGATGGCCTGGGTCTTGCCTACGCCCGAGGGCCCCACGAGGATCACGGGGGTGATCGGGTAGATCCCATAGATGCCAGTCTGCATGACTGCCCGCCGGCCGACGACGATGCCGAGGGCAGAGAGGATCGCAGCGCAGTGGTAGCGCAGGGGGGCCTCGGTCGATTCGACTACCCGGTCGAGGTATTTCTTGAAGATGGAGTCGTCGTGGAAGAAGCCTCTGAGTACGGGGTCATGCTCCATAGTTGACTGCCGACGCGGTCCTGATGTGACCCTTGAGCACGTCCATGCTGAACATCGAACCAGGGCAGGTCTTGTTCGCGAAGGTGCGGTGCGGGTGGATGTCCTCGATGCTGATACCAAACTGCCACATCCATGGCGCGAGCACGCGGGTGGCTGCGACCTTGAGCATCACGGCCGAGGGCTCGACGATGTCGTAGTTGCCGACGAAGCAGAAGCCGAGCGTGTTGTTGTTGTGACCGCGCGTATGAGCGCCGCTGATCGTTACTGGCCGCCCATAGAAGCACTCGTAGGCGTCGCGTGCCACCTCGATGCCGGCGTGGTATCCGATGTCGGACCAGCCCATCTTCTCCGTGTGGTAGGTGCGGATGGCACCCCATGACACGGTCTGGGAGTCCTTGGTGGCGCTGTGATGAATGATGATGCGTTTAGGTTGGTTCATTTCAGGATCTCCAAAAACGAAAGGGACATTGTGCGTTTCGGATGTACTTGGTACTTGGTTGGCATGTGCCAAGCCATGGTTTCTTTGGACCCGAAAAGTCCTCGCATCGCAGCGATGTAGTCTAGCCTGGATCGGTGGTGTGCATTCTTCTTCTTGGGCCCACGCAGCCACGGGTGCATGTACTCTACAATCAGTACGTTACCCTTGGTCCGGGCTAGCAGTCCACCAAGCTTGTCATCTGGGATGTGCTGCAGGACAGTTTGGAACAGGCAGATGTCTGTGCCAGGATAGGGCCCGCCAATGTCTTCGCGAAATGCGTGGTCGGGGTGGTCATGGCGGGCTCGCTCCAGAGCCTCTTCGTCGATGTCGATTCCGACGTAGCGGTCGGGTGGGATGATGTCGGCGACACGGCCAACGCCACAGCCAACGTCACACACAGTCTTGCCGTCGAGGAATCCTGCAAGCAACATTTTGTGCTCATCGTCAGGCCAACGTCCGAGTCTGGTTGGGTATGATCGCTCCTGAACGCTCATGACATCCACTGAGGCTTGGGGTGGAGTTCGTGTGGTCTGGGTTTGCCGTGGAAACATACCACGTTCGCATCAGCAGGCAGCCCATTCTTGCAGTGGTGCTTGTAACTGTAAACGCCGGGGAAGAAATCTTGGATGCGCTGCTGGATGAACCCGAAAGCATCGATGAAAAGCTGGTCACTTGCGTAGCGATGGCGGTCGACCATGAGCCCTGTGGAGCCCATGAAGGTGCCTTCTTGTGTTGCCCTAACGAACCTGTCGTAGATGTGCGACTGGTCACCGCCCCACGCCAACACGCCTGTGGCCGACCACTCGCCTTTGAAGCCGCGCAGGCTCGCGATGTCGTCGGGGTTGTCGATGGCCCACTGCGCGAGCGGTGTGATGTCGCCGACGATTACTGTGTCGAGGTCGAAGTAGAGCGCGGGGCCTCGTATGTTATACAGCTCCATGACTGCCCACCAACCAGGCCAGTCGTGCCGTAGCGCAAGGTTGTTCCCAACGCCTGCGACTTCGGGGTCGTTGCTGAGGCAGATGAAGTCGTGGGGCATACCAAGGTGCTTGTGTACGCCTGCGGCCAGCCGTCGCACGTAGTCCGCGTCGTAGTCTCCTCCGGTGCGATAGACACAGACTACCTTGACCGCCGGAACAGCTTGGGGTTGATCGAGTCCTTGAGGTGTGCTGGATTCCATTCCATGCCTAGCCATGCGACGGCCTCCTTGATGGCTCCTGTGTCTCCGCTGAGAAATTGATGTGGCCAGATCTCGCGGTAGTTTGCTGTGCCTACGGCACTCTTGATCTGGTCGAAGAACGCAACGTGGTGGTCGACCCATGCGCCCCAGTCCTTGGTCTTGGTCATGAAGTGGCAGCGGTTGCACGAGTCAATGATCTCGCTGCGGTCGCGGCGCACGATGATCCACTTGGCGTCTGGGAATGCAGCGTGCCACACCCACCACATGAGCGTGACCTTGGCGCCTTTGTATAAGTACGACGTAGGCAGCTTGCCGACACCCAGGTAGTGGAAGAACTCTTGGGCGAGGTTCCACTTCGGCATGCGTCGCTCGTCGAGTGCAGGAAGCGGGGCTTGACCCATGGGGTCGGCCTTGATCTCGCGTAGGTAACGCTTCACTACCTTCTCGCGGACGGCCTCGCCTTCCCACAGATCATTCACGCGGCCTGTGTGCATGCCGTGCTTCGCGAGAATCTGCGTGGTGACGCTGGTGCCGCTGCGGGCTGCGCCTGTGACTAGGGCAAGCACTCGAACTCCTTCTGCGTGAGCTTGGGGATGGCCGTGACCTTACTGTGTTTGCTGAGGTTGTATATCTCGACGCCGGAGTACTTCCGCATGAGGGCGAGCGTGCGGTTCTGGAACGGAAGGTGTGGATAGAGGCCGTGATTCGTAGTGAGGTCGTGGCCGATGATGCCGATGCGTTTGGCTCCGAACCAGACGGCCATGAGGATGCCGATGCTGGTGCTCGACCCGTTGGCGATGATGTCCTTGCCGAAGCCTTTGAAGGGCTTGCGGTCGTAGTGGTTGGCCGACTTGAACGTGAGGGCAGACCACTTCTTCCACTGCACCGGGAGCACTTCCCAGTCAGTGACAGGCGGCAAGCCTTCGCCCGGGTGCATCCACAGCTTGTTCATCCGTGCGTACTGCAGACACATGACGTGGCCATCGTACTTGCGAATGGTCTGCCACCGATCCATGCCTATGGCTTGCGGTGGGTCTCCGAATGTGAGGTAATCGAAGGGCTGTCCGAACTTGTTGGCGTCGTTGATTCCGATGCACCGTTGATCACTTCGGAAGCCTTCCGCCGAAGGTCCGCAAGCGACGACGATGATGGACTCTCCAGCGTGGATTCCTTTGAGGGTCTGGTACTTGACCTGTTCCATGGCGACTCCGGTGCGCGGATGGGGGTGCCTGGCTGGGGATATAGTTCCTTGCCGAGGATTGAGTCGGGGTGGATGGGCACATGAGGGCCTGGCGGGTCCGGCACATCTGGGGGCAGGGACTTGACCAGAGCGTTATAGGCTTCGTACATGCGACCGTACCAAGGCACGGCGTCGCTGATGGGGTCGTCGTAGATCCACAGCTCGGGGTGCTTGCTTTGCCACTTCTTCTCCATAGGCGACAGCTCGCTGTAGTTGTACAAGTCCTCGGCTACGAACTTTGGCACAGGCTTGGCAGCGAGCAGCTCGACCTTCAGCTTCTCGATCGTGTCGAGATGTTCAATCACTGTCTCGTCTAGTCCACAGATGATCGCCTTCAACCGTTCAGTCTCGTCTGGGATGCCTTCCATCTGGCCCTTCAGTGTAAGGTGGCTGGGTGGCTTCATGAGCGTGTGCTGCAGCTCCTTCAGCATGCCGTACATCATCTCCTTGACGAGGACCAAGGGCTTGTCTCTGCATTGCGCCAGCATCGCGTGGCTGGCGGCACGACGGTCGTGCAGGTTGCCGTAGCCGATGTGAAGCTCTACCCGTCGGTTAGCCGGGTTGTTCGTCAGCGTCATCTTGATGTCATCGGATTGGAAGCCGTAGTGACGGGCCGTACTGAGGAAACAATGCTCCAACGCTAGCCGTAGGCTCTCGCCTCGTCCGGTGGGCTCCCAGTACTCCTGCCAGTGGTACGAGTCATCGCTCAGCACTGCGGAGTAGTACGGATCGCGAGGACCATTTAGCGGGGTCTTGTCTACCAGGCTGGACATCCTATCTCCTTCCATTGTTCGAGGGCGGTGCGGCCCGCAGCCTTGCCCGCCTTCTCTATATCTTTGCACGCCGCCCAGTTCGGGCCAACCGTGAATGTGGTCGGGCAGCTCCAACCGGGGGCGATCTCGTCGAAGGTGCGCTCCATGATGCTCTTCGTGAATGAGTCCACGTCGTGTACCTGACCCACCTCACACTCGCCGACGAACTCGTCGTGGACCTGCGCGAGCAGCATGGCCTTATCACTGAAGATGTCGGTGAGCTGGTCCTCAAGGACGACGATGATGTAGGTCATGATGTCAGCCACGTCAGCCTGCGGCGGGAAGTTCACGGCTGCGTTACGCACATGCTTCTGCTTGGCCTTGGGCTCGATGAACCCAGGGAAGTGTCGGCGGCGCTTGAACTCGTTGACGATGTAGCCCTTGTCCGCTGCGAACTCGGCGTCCTTCATTCGTCCCAAGGATAGTGCGGGCGCCGCTTTGTCCAACGCTGCGAGTATTTGTCCGGCCGCCTTACGAGACGTCCCCAGATGTTCCGCCAAAAGGTTGACACCCATGCCATAGTTCGTGCCATGGACAATCTTCTTGCCAAAGGACCTTTCATCCATACCCCGCGCTTCGCAGAGTTCGGCGTAGGATAGACCCAGTCCACGTAGAGCTTGAGCAAGTCGCTCTGCCATAGCTTGGTGCTGGTCAAATCCTTCAGTAGCAAACCCGTCGATGAGCCACTGCTCACTGTAGCGTTGGGCAACGATGCGTGCTTCGATTTGGCTGTAGTCTCGGGTCCAGATGACACGACCACGCACATGGGGCACGTACATGTAGCGAGCGACGTGTGGCTGATTTTGGATGTTAGGGTCACGTGCCGCCAGGCGCCCGGAGGCGGCGCCGAAGTCTCCTTGGTCCTTAGTGGCTGGCAGGTATCGTGGATGCACGCATCCGTCGTCAGCGATGCTGAGCTGCTTTGCGTAAGTCCCGATGAGCTTCTGAACTGCTCTAAGGTCGAGAAGTACCTTGAGTGCGCCTGCTTCAATAGGGAATCGTGCCACAAGTCGTTCGATAGTCGTGACATTGGTACTCGGCTCCTTGGTTTTCTCGGTGCGTGCCAGCACGGGCAGCGCCAAGTCCTCGTATAGAAAGCGACGCAGTTGAAGCGGAGATCTGGGATTCACAGGAATATCAGTGAACGCCGACGTCTCCTGACCCCAGCTGGCTTCAAGCTGCGCCGCTTCTTTCTCTAGCTCGGCTAACCACAGCCCCTGCTTCTCGGTGTCCACTGCGATCCCGCGCTCGTGCATGAGGCGTAGCACGCGGGTGCTTGGCATGACGGCGTCGAGGTAGAGCGGCATCATCTCCTTCTCGGTCAGCTCGGCTTTCAGATCGAGCCATATCAGAGCCGTCACTTGACTGTCGATCGCATTGTAGAGCCGCATGTCGCCCTCGCTCTTGTGCTTCCACGGCTTCATGAGCAGGAAGCGGGGGGCGACGTGGCCGAGGGCCTTACGCAGGTCTGGCTCGTCGAGGTATGACGCCATCATCGTGCAACGGACCCGTGACTCGTCGATAGTGACGCCGTCTTCGGTCAACTTGCCCACGTCGTGCGGGCTATTATGTGCCACCAGCTCCCAACTGTTGCCTGGTCCCAATAGCGTCTGGGCCAACCGCTTTGTGAACGGATGTCTCCATTGGAACGAACCTACGAGCCCGGAACTGGTGGCGAATGAGATGTCGGTGATGACCCTGTACGGGTACGGGTTCTCGATGTCGAAGGCGATCCACTTGATGACGCTGCCGGCACCGATGTCTTCGTTGATCTCGGCCTCAAACTTCCGGGGGTCGGTCTCGTACTCAGGCCACTGCAGCACCTGCTTGCCATCGGCGAGTTCTTTGAGACGCAAAAGGGCGCTGCCCAAGAGTGGAAGGTCAGTCCATCCCCGCATCACGGCCGCAGGATGCAGAGACGCGACGACGCCGAACGCGCTTGACGGGCGTGGGACGTCGAGCACGATGTCGACTGTTTCTATCTTGGGCAGGCCCTTATTCTGGCCCTTCTCGATGATCGACCCGTAACGCCCTCGTTTCTTGCCGACTATCGCCTCGCCAGAAATCTCATCTCCCCACTCGTACACGTACTGGTCCCAGCAGGCCTTGGTGCCGCCACCTGGCGTGGGTGCAGTGATTTCCCGCACCTCAGCAGTACCAACCATGCGATTTAGGGCAACGCGACCGGCGGCCAACACAGCAAGTGCTTGACTCTGCCGGAGCACATCGTTGAGTAGGGGGGCGCACGCCTCGATCTCTAGTGGCTCGGGCGGGCGGTTTCTCGGGGGTCTGCAGCGAACCGTGTTCGTGAACTGAACGTCGATGTCGTCGATGTCTACTGACCGCATTGCGGTGCGGAGCACACGGCCAGAGGCGCCAACGAAGTTCTTGCCACTAGCCGCCTCCTCTGCGCCGGGAGCCTCACCGATCACAAGGTATCGGCTGTTCCGATCTCCCGTTGGCGCCACATACTCCCCTGACAGGAAGAGCGGGCACTCAGCGCAGTTGTCGTGAGGCGGCATCGGTAGTTCGCTGCAGGACCCCACTACTTCGTGCCGAAGTCCGAGATCGCGGACAACGGCTTCTCTGTGACCTGCAGGCGCAGGCGGTACGGAGAGTCTTCGAGCAGCGCGTTGCTTGCCGCTGCCTCTTCTTGGGCCTCGTCGATGACCGTTTGCCACTGCTTGTAGTCCTTGGCCTTCGGGTCAGGCGCGACGACGCCTTGGTGCACCATGGTGACGATGTCTTCCTTGGTGAGCTTCTCGATGGAGCCGTAGGGCTTACCGATGAAGCGGCTGATGGTCGCGAACGGAATCTTTGGAAAGTCTGTCATTGTGCCCTCCTAGGGCGTGGTGGTAGACCCGGAGAGACTTGCACTCTCGACCGACTGCTTAAGAGGCAGCTGCTCTGCTGCTGAGCTACGGGTCCTATGGGTTTCTCTGCGATGGCAGTTGGCGCAGAGGGTGATGCACTTCTTGATCTCTCTAATGAGTCGCCTCGTGCTCCACCCCCGATGCACGCCAATGGCCACTGCTACGTCTTTGTCCGAGGGCACGAGGTGATGGAGATCCAAGACCGTGATGTCTGTCTCGCCGCAGTGTGCACACGGGTTGGTTGACTTGTGATCGCGGACCAGTTGACGGTTCCGCTCCCGAGTCACGTCCCGATGCGTCGCATACCGCAACTTGTTGCGTTGGTAGTAAGCGGCCTGGATCTCTTTCTTCGCCATGTGCCATCCTAGGGCGTTGGGTTGGTGGAGGCCCCGCCGCGCTTTCCCAGGCGACGGCTTAGGAGAAGAGCCTCCAGGGCCCCCACAGAGTGCTACTCGACCTCGTGAAACTCCGTGACCTCAATGTCCTTGCGCCAGATCTTGGCCTTCTTGTCGAGGCGCGTGCCGATCTTCATGCGGAACGCCACCTCACAGCCCGTAAGCTTCTTCGCAAACGTGGTGTCGTAGTCATAGTCGCCGGCATCGTCCAGCTCGTAGTTGCCAGCGATGGCAGCGAGCACGAGGTTGTCGACGCGGTCGAGACTCATGCGCGTCATGGTGTCCTGCCCGCCGTCAGGGGCATCAGGACGTGTCCGCCACCACTCGACGTGCATGTAGCCCGGATTCTTCGGGTCGGTCTCGGGCCAGATGAGGTAGAGCTTCCAGATGTCCATCGAGTCTTCGTCTGTAAGCTGATCGTCCGAGTCGCGCTCGGCGTACTCGATCTCGCACTTCTGCACGGTCGCGATGAAGTCCATGAAGACAGGGCCAACCTTGCCCTCAGCCTCGTTGATGGCCTTGGCAAAGGCTGCGTTGTCGTCATAGCCCTTCGGCAGCTTCTCGTCTGGGAGTACAGGCACACGGGTCCGCGCTGCTCGCATCTTCTCCGTGGTTTCCTGAGTTCGTGAATACTTACCCATCGTGTGGGTCTCCTTCTTGTTCGGTTGTGTGGTCTGGCTCGATTTTCAAGATCGTGTTACTGCCCTTCGGTAAGACAACGACCTGTGTGTCGCCTGGGTCGTCTTCCCTATAACCCGCATTGACGATCGCGAAAATTGTGAACCCTGCGATCATTCCAGCGAAGAACCAAATTACGTGCCAGATGGCAGTACCTCCGCTTCAACAGGAACCTTCAGCTCGCGGTACATCGAGCGCAGAAACTGTGCGTTCGCATCCACCGCAATGTAGACGACAGGTCGCACGGGGTGGCTGAGTGCCAGCCTCGTCTTACCTGTACCGATCTCGCCGTAGAGCATGGCTCTCGTGTAGCCCTTGAGCGCCTCGTTGCCGATCTCGACGTCGGCCTCCTTGAGGCGTGTGAGCCAGAACTTCCGCTGCTCGGCGAGGGTGTTGGGGAGAGGCACATCGCGTGGCGGCAGAACGCCATCCTCACGGTGCTTGGCTCCGTAGACAGCGTCGCCACGGAGTTGACACACGAGATGGTCGGTGTCCTGTGCCGACTTGTACTTCAGGCGCCAGTACTGATCGAACTGACCGCCGTAAGTGCCTACGGTTGCACCACCTGTGGTCGCTGCACCTGCACGTAGGATGGTGAGCAGGCCGCTGTCCTTGGACTTTGACTTGCCCTCGATGCCAACGTGCGCACAGAAAACTACATGGGCCTCTTGTTCGAAGGCGAGCGTCGTCAGCTCCTGAGCAAGCAATTGACCGGCCTGGTAGTCGCCCATGCCGGACATCGCGAACTCGTGCTTGCCTTTGCCGAAGCGGATGTTCCCGCTCTTGCCGGCGAAGGCGTCGTCTTCAGCTGACATCTCGCGGAAGGTCCCGGCCCAGGCTGTGATGGTGTCAACCACCACGAGCCCGGCCTGGATGCCCTCGATCTTCGACCACGGTACGTCGAGCATTTCTGCTGCCGCTTGGTAGGGGTCCCCGCTACGCAAATCCGGTCGCACGACGAAGATGTCTTTGTACGGCTGCGTGATCGGGAACTTCTCGAAGATCTTTTCTCGGGTAATCAAATGGTCGCTCCTCTCTGGCCTCAGCGGCCTTTCTGTTTTCTGACGATGTGACTCAGCCTGTCCTCGAAGAGCGTCCTGCCGTTGTTGGCGGGGACGCCTGCGAGATTTCCAAGCTCTGACAGCAGCTGCGAGACCTTCAGAGGGTCAAACATGCCACTGGTCATGGCTATGGTGACGGCATCGTCTAGGGCCTTATGAGCTAGTGGAGCCTGTTCAACTACGGCAACTCCAGGGGCCGGTGTCGAGGCACACGCCCCGGTACTTCTGGTAGATCGCGCGGTACGCCATCGCCCACCTTGCGACGCCATCGTCTGGGGTTCGCTCCACGGTTCCCTGCCTAGCCGAAAACCCGGGTCACGGCGTGGATTAGACTGGACTTGAGATCGATGGTCAGGCCCTGTGCGGCTGCCGCGACTGCGACTTCCTTGGTGGGTCCGATGGTCAGGATCGGCGTGTCACCGGAGACGATGCGCGCTCCGACTCCCTGCTCTTCCTCAGTCTTGGTTGGTGCCATCACGAAAACGGTTTCGTAGACGGTGTACTCACTCATTTTGCTACCTTTCTGCAGCGGGGCAGGGGTCAATCTACTCTCATCTGAACGCCGGTCAACCCCTAATTGCGACGTTCGTACACTTTCTCCACGGCTTCGATCTGCCTTACGGTCAGCGAGCCACGCTTCGACAATTGCCCGTGAACTGAACTTAGAAACTGCCATGAGTCATTCCACCTTTTGTCGCTCAACATCTCTATGAGCATCTTGCGGGTCTCTTGTAAGTGCTGTCCTGGCTTGTACTTGCCCATGTCACTCAATTCCGGTATTTGGCTGACAAAATTGTGGGGGTGGACACGGCGATCCGGTGACGCATCCACCCCCGGCGGAGCCAACCCTGGAAGACTCGCCCCGCGTTACTCATCGCCCCCACCTTCCCGTTCCAGCCGTTTCAAGTCCCCGTGGACGACGAAGCGCAGAAGATGCCGCAGCGTTTCTCTGTCAACGGCAAGGCTCGCCACTGGCTCGTGCTGCGAGATAAGGCGCGCCATGTTCTCGTGTATGCGCGCCAGCTTTAGCCTCGCGTCGGCATTCTCGCACTCAGCTTTCCAGCGGTCCACTGCATCGTGCGCCGTAGACAGCGCCGCTAAATCGTACAGCTTGTTACTTGGTATCATCGCCCCCGCCTTCCGCCGCAGCCACCAGAACATCGACGAACGACTCTAAGAGATTCGCGAGTCTACCGTGGCGCTGCATCGCTTCCTCTTCGTTTGATGTCTTCCCGAGCTGCCGATGGTGGTCAATCTCGACAGCTA
>Ga0307378_10007202_pt1 | contig 15019 bp, 11 predicted proteins | sample UN1MG_FD_202238 | JGI IMG/M metagenome (GOLD analysis project Ga0307378, IMG submission 202238) | Soil microbial communities from Risofladan, Vaasa, Finland - UN-1 | ecosystem: Environmental > Terrestrial > Soil > Coastal area > Acid sulfate soil | place: Finland: Risofladan, Vaasa | collected...
ACGAATCATACTTAATATAAACTTTGGAGTTAATACTAAATTATGGCCACGGAACAACCTATCAGTACACACATAAGTCCCGGCCATGAGCCCGAGTTGAACAAGTTTTTCAGAGCTGCCATCAAAACCCAGGCAAGCGACCTGCATCTGAAAGTCGGTCAGCCTCCGAAGCTGCGCCTCTATAGTAAGTTAAAAAATACCACTGGTGAAATTATGACCGGGGAAATTATGGAACGTCTCGTCTATGAGATACTAAGTCCGGCGCAAAAGGAGTACTTTCTTAAAAACGGCACAATCGACTTCGCTTATGAAATTGGTGACGAAGACCGCTTCCGTATAAACATATTTCGCCAGCGAGGAGTTATCAGCCTGGCTGCAAGACGCGTAAGCTCAAATATCCCACCTTTTGAAACTTTGCATCTGCCGATGGTAATACAAAAAATAGCCGAAGGCAGCCAGGGAATGATTCTCGTTGTAGGCCCGACCGGCTGCGGAAAAACTACAACTATCGCGTCGATGATAAACTACATAAATCATACACGCTCCTGCCATATAGTTACAATCGAAGACCCCATCGAATATATTTTCAAAGACGACAAAGCAATCGTCTCACAAAGGGAAATTGGTATCGATGTGAAGGACTTTGATGAGGCCTTAAGAACTTTGATGCGACAGGACCCCGACATTGTCTTCGTCGGCGAGATGAGAGATTCCAAAACCGTAACCGCAGGAATGAGAGCCTCCGAAACCGGCCATCTTGTCTTCGGAACAATGCACTCGGCAAATGCCTCCCAGGCGGTTCAAAGGCTTTTAGACCTGTTTCCACAAAGCGAGAGAGACCTGACACGGCAAACCTTAAGTCTGACACTCAGGGCCATCATCAGCCAGGTATTGATACCCAGTATCAAGGAAGGTATCGATAGAATTCCTACTGTTGAGGTGCTTCTTGCAAATTCAACCGTCAAAAAACTGATTTCTGAAGAACGTGAAGGCGATTTACCAAGTGTTATACAAAGCTGTCAGAACGAAGGGATGCAGGACTTCACACATAACCTTTGTGAACTGGTGAAAAACGGCAGCATCGACCCGAAAGATGCGTATCATTATGCACCTAACGTGGAAGAGTTGAAAATGGCACTAAAGGGCATCAGAACCAGCACCAGCGGTATATTATGAAAATTCTTTTTGTTTTTCAATGGAGTATCTTATGCCGGTTTTCCTTTTGACCTCTGTCGAATACAGCAGTTATATATCTCCGTTCAAACTTCTTATCTTTTTGGTTTTATTTTTTCTATGGCTGCCGCTGGTTACATGGGTATACAACGACGCCAAAGGGGTCGGAACAAAAGAATTTTTCTGGACTGCTGTTGTCTTCGGCACAGGAGCCGCAGCAATCATAATTTGGCTGATTCTTCCTGTTTTCATCATCGGGGTCTTGTTCTACCTGATAGCCATAGCAGCAGCCTCTCTCGGTTATGTAACACACCGCAACGCCCTTGTTATGGATTCCGAACGTGTTTTGACTGTCGAGCACATCAAAGGACTGTTTGTAAACGAACAAAAAAAAGTCGAGAAACTCAAAAGTTTTCTTTTCATAACAGCCAACAATAACGAAGTACCTACGCCTGAATCAAGAACACCCGATTTTCTCGGCTACAAAACAGCCTTAGACATCTTCAAAGACGCCAGTTGGCGAAGAGCGGACATCATCATGTTTTCACCTACTCCGCATGACTACAGCGTAGTCTATTATGTCGACGGTGCAGCCTTAAAACAACCATCTATTCCCAAAGACCAGATGGAGTATTTCAACCACTTTGTAAAAAGTCTTGCCGATTTGGACGTCAACGAAAAACGAAAACCACAAAAAGGAAAGTTCACAATACGCCGTGAAAAAGAAGATACTCAATGGGAGTTGACCTCTGCCGGTTCAACCGCCGGTGAACAACTCAGACTAAAACAAATAACAAAGCACAACTTGATGAGGTTAAAAGATATCAACCTGACGGCCGAGCAATACGAACAGCTAAGTAAAACCAGCAAGTTGAAACAAGGCCTTTTTATCATCGCAGGGCCCAAAAAAAGTGGTGTAACAACCACATTTTATGCTTTGCTAAGGGACCATGACGCCTTCATTAACAGCATTAACACCCTCGAAAGGAAACCATCCGCCGACCTGCCGAACATAACTCAGGAGGTTTTCTCCCTCAGTGATACCAGTACAACCACATATGCAAAAAAACTACAGTCAATAGCAAGAATGGGTCCAGACATTGTTGGTGTCGCTGACTGCCAAGACGCCGAAACGGCGAAAATTGCGGCTGAAGCTGCCAAGAACGGAAAAATTGTTTATCTTACACTTGAAGCGGATAATGTAACAAAAGCCATCGGTAAATGGATGCAATTGGTCGGCGACAGAAATCTTGCTATCGACCCACTGTTAGGTATAAGCAACCAGCGACTGCTAAGAAAACTCTGTGACGAATGCAAGCAGGCTTATGAGCCAAACAAAGAAATCCTAAAAAAATTCAACATCTCACCAGAAAAGGCAAAAGTATTTTATCGCCCCGGCAAAGTCCAGTATGATAAGCATGGAAAACCAAGGCCCTGTGAAAATTGTCAAGAAACCGGGTTCGTCGGCAGAATGGCCGTTTTTGAAATGATTATACTTAATGACCAGTTGAAAAAAGGTATAAAGCACGCAAAGTCATTATCAGAAATTGATGCACATTTTAAAAGTGCAAAAATGCTTTATCTGCAGGACCAGGCACTGCAAAAAGTTATCAGTGGAATTACAGCAATAAACGAAATGGTTAGAATATTCTCAAAAAAGAAGAAAAAACCGGAACAAAAATCGTGAGCAATGGTTCGCCGACAGCCAATCGAATCTCCGGTCAAGAAAAATTGGAGACATTGTAATGAGTTTCTTAATTATATTGGTAATAATTTTAGGCTGCGTCGCTTTTCAATACTTTAAAGGCACGCTTGTTAAATCATTTGCTGCGATAATAATTGCTATCTGTGCAAGCGTAGTTGCGTTCGGTTACTTTGAGCTTTTGGCAAAACTTATCATCGACCGTAGTGAAAACGCCAAACTTATACTCTGGGCTCAGCCCCTCTCTTTTATACTGTTATTTATTTTGAGTTTTGCCATTCTTCAAACCTGTTCTCTTCAAGTAATCCGAAAACCTGTTGAACTGGAACTTCTCCCTGAACGTATTGGACGGGTCATATGCGGAATCTTTTTGGGACTTATTATTTCTGGCGTCCTCCTCACAGCTCTTGCAATAGCTCCGCTATCAAATAAGTACCCTTATCAGCGCTTTCAACCAAAGACCCCCAACGCTGAAAAACCAAAAAGAGCGTTCCTAAATGTTGACGGCTTTGTGACCGGTTTTTTCAGTCATATAAGCAATGGCAGCTTAAGTGGAAAAAGAAACTTCGCTACTTTCCATCCGAATTTCCTCGATCAGGTATTCTTGAATCGACACGAAATCGCTGACGATATATCAATTATAACCACCTCTGATGCAATAGAAGTACCAAAGAAAAATGCTGCCTGGCTGGCACCGGAAACCATAAGAAATTCTGACGACACAGCTGTGTCTCCGAAAAACGGCTATAATCTCACGATAGTACGGGTGGGAATAACAACCAAGGCAATAAAAACAGGCGGGACTTTCACATTGGCTCAATTAAGATTGGCCTGCAATGAAAAAAACAGCAAAAACCGCCTTACTGGAAAAGCCAAAAACGTTTATCCCATAGGGTATCTAAAAACTGCCGACCATTTACAAAAAAAACAATTAAATGACCGAATAACAATAGAAGGTTCCGACATTAGCGGTGGTGTTAAGTGGCTGGACTTTGCTTTTTACGTACCAAGTGATTTTGTACCCGTTCTCCTTGAGTTCAAGCAAAACTGTGTTGTCGAAGTGCCGCCTATCGTAGCCGCCGAACAGGCCGAACAGACAGCTACTTTTATTCAAAAATCCAATTGCTCAACGACTTCAGCAGAACTCAAGCCTCTCAGTTCGACCAAAGTTTATGGCGTTGAATTAGGTACAAGGTCCAAATTCTTAAGTGGATTAACACTAAAAGTAAACGACCCCAACCAGTGGCAAAATGCACAGACGGAACGAAGTATAAAACCTGCTCAGTTCGAAGGTGACAAAATTAAATACGTAAGGGCCGAACTAAAACAGATTGAAATCCCCGAAACTGACGCCAGAGAACCTCGCGGAAGACGCACCGACATCTCAACGATGTTCGAACCTCTTGAAGGCTATATTTTACTCTCGCTAAAATGCAACAATCCTTCCGCAGGTTCCGCTTTAAAAGTTGAAGAACTCCCCGTACTTGTAGAAATATCAGGATTGATTCACCAGCCGGTCGGCGTTATCGCATCAGGAAAAGTTAACGACCAGATCATTTACGAGGTTGACTACTGCTCGCTTACTTCCGACAATATACCGGAAGGTCTTGCAATCGCTGAAGATGGTTCTGTCATTAAGCCATTTCCTGACACCATTTGGATAACAAAAGAGGCACAGAGCATATCCGAATTTTACGTCCTGTATTTGGTTAAATCAGGCAGGGATACATTCATAACATCGGTCAAGCCAGCTGGTTCAAAAAGCCTCGCACCTTTTAAAGAATACGAAGCTTTTTTCATTAAATAGCCTGGCTTCGCATCTTGTAAATTGCGATTTGAACTGCCAGCTGGATCCAGACCAAGTTCAGGACTTGTCCTGAGCTAAGTCAGGGCACATAAGACTAACTGTAAACAAGCAGTTCTTCCAGATCCAAATCCAGCAGATGCTCAAGATAAGCGCTCAAATCTTCTTCGGGAAAAGTGGCGAGAAATTCCGGCTTGGCGCTTCTGTTAATTTCAAGAATGCAGTCTATCAACTCCCTTTTACTCATAACTCAAACATCCTTGGTAGAATCAGTAAAAAACTATTGGTTTATCGCACTATCGACTGTCCGAACATTTTTTCTTTAGCCAACCACACACATGCCTCTTCAACGCCCTATAATCAAAACTACTATATAACAGTTCTGATTCATCTTGGAACACAATATATAGCAGAACCGCTCGAACCGTTGTTATCACCTATCGCTATGTCCAATAAAATCAAACTCATCGCACGACAATCTAAACCAAAAAAATTTGAATTTTCTTTTTTTATTTCCTGTTCCGACCATTAATTCGGCTTTTCTCTAAGCTCTTCTTTCTTTTTGCACAATGTTAATTGCTAAACATACAGCGCATCTACAAACTGCACTATGTATTATTAGCTGGATGCCAAATTTCATCTCTCAAAAAAAACCTTGTTTTTTATATCCCATTTGCTGTATCATTACGAATTCTTAAGACTATAAATCTAAACTTGGAAACTGGCTTTATTGGAGATTTAAAAGTGGTCAACACTAATGACATTCGCAATATCGTTCTTTTAGGGCACGGGGGGAGTGGTAAAACATCCCTCGCCGAGTCAATTCTGCACAAAACCGGAGCAACAAATCGGCTTGGTAGCGTTGATGATAAAACAAGCATCTGTGACTACTACGACCAGGAAAAAGAGCATCAACACTCAATACAATCAGCTATAATTCACACACAATACGCTGGCAAACTTATCAACATCATCGACACACCCGGATATCCTGATTTTATCGGTCCGGCCATTAAAGCCGTACCCGCTGCGGAAACAGCTGTAATAGTAATAGGTGCCTCAGCTGGCATTGAGACCAACACACGAAAGCTCTTTGAATTAGCAAAGAACTCTAATATGCCGCGCCTAATCGTCATTAATAAAATCGACACCGAAAATATTCAACTGCCGGAACTGATTAAAAATATCCAGGAAACTTTCGGCTCTCAGTGCCGCTGTGCCAATTTGCCCTCCGCCGACAATACCGCCGTCATTGATTGTATTGAAAACCAAACCGGCGATTCACCACTTGGCGACGTCTCCGCCGCCCACACTGAGATTATCGAAAGCGTCATAGAAGCTGATGACGAATTGATGGAAAGCTACCTTGGTGGCGAAGAAATATCCACAGAAAAAATAGCTTCTGTCTTCGTAGAGGCCCTAAAAGCCGGTACTATCATCCCGATAGTCTTTACAAATTCCCGCAAGGAAATCGGTATAACTGAGCTTTTGGATATCATTGTAAAATACACACCTTCACCCAGCCAAGTTGAACCCGTTCAACTAAAAGAGCAGGATAAAACAACTCAGTTAACAGCCGACCCTGCCGGACCATTGGCAGGTCTGGTTTTTCGTGTCGGATTTGACCCTCGCTCGAATATGAAATATTCAACCATCCGAATTTTCAGTGGCACAATTAAATCCGATGTTAATATCCTTCGCGCCAACGAACGAAAGGGCATTAGGCCGGGCCATATCCTGAAATCCCAGGGCGGTGAAACAAAAGAAGTGGCTGTCGGCATAGCCGGAGATATTATCACTCTCGCCAAAGTCGATGAACTCAAAATCGGTGACCTTATTCATGACGGCCGCTTAAGAGGAAATTTCGACACTCCTGCTGTGCCTGAACCGATGTTTTCCCTGGCCGTTGAGCCTGCCGCAAGAGGAGACGAACAGAAAATCAGCAGTGCCCTGGATAAGCTGTGCGAAGAAGACCCCTGCTTTAAAATTACACACGACACACAGACAAAGGAACTGGTTATCAGTGGCCTTGGAGACATACATTTACGCGTCATACTTGAAAAAATGGAGGCTAATTTCAAGCTCACGGTAAATACAAAAGAACCTAAAATTCCTTACCGTGAAACAATTACCGCAAAAGCAGAAGGTCATTACCGTCATAAAAAACAGACAGGCGGAGCCGGACAGTTTGGTGAAGTGTACCTTCGTGTCGAGCCAGCCGAACGAAATTCCGACCCGCCATTGGATTTCAGTTGGGATATTTTTGGTGCTTCAATCCCTGGTCCATTCGAGCCGGCTGTAAAAAAGGGTATTATTGATGTAATGAACAATGGTATCGTAGCCGGCTTTCCAATGCAGGATATAAAGGTCTCTATTTACGATGGAAAGCACCACCCTGTTGATTCTAAAGAAGTGGCCTTTCGATCTGCGGGCAAGGGTGCATTTATTGATGGTCTCCAGAAGGCAAAACCTGTTTTGCTCGAACCAATAGTCAATCTGGAAATAACGATTCCTGCTGAAAATGTCGGAGATATTGCAGGCGATTTGGCCTCAAGACGCGGCCGTGTTATAGGACAGGACATGTTAGCCGGCAACTTAATTGTTATCAAAGCACAGGTCCCGCTGGCAGAAGTCACCCAGTACAATAGCCAGTTAAAAAGTGTTACCGGAGGCAGAGGCAGTTACTCAATGACGCTCAGCCATTATGATTTGGTGCCTTCCAATGTCCAACAGCAAATAATCGCCGTCTATGCCAAACACAAACACACTGAATAATCCTCAGGACTGAGCAAAATTTATACTAAGAGGAAAAAACCAACAGAATGATAACAAGAATAGATATTGCAGTCATTGCGCTTAAAATTAAAATTGCAATTCGGTAATGCGTAAGAGTCTCTTCCTGGTAATGTTCTGCCTTGTTATCGATAATCTCTCCCTCCTCTAACTGCTCCAGCATAGATACATCAAATCTTTTATGTGCTCGAAGTGGCGGCTGACCATTACGGACCGCCTCCAAATCCGTCAGCAACTCTTCCGCGCTGCTATATCGGTCCTCTTTACGTTTGGCCATCATAACTTCAATAACTTCGGAAACACCCGCCGACAAAGAAGTGTTTATGTGGTCGGGTGGAATTAATTGGTCTTTCAAATGTCTTCTCATAACTTCCGAGGGGTCATCCGCCATAAACGGAACCCGGCCCGTCACCAAATGATAAAAAGTGGCCCCTAAACCATAAATGTCAGCCCTGCCGTCGATATCTATTTCACCGCGAATTTGCTCAGGCGCTATATAATATGGTGTCCCATAGGCCTTACCAGCCTCAGTTTGTGCAGCCTCGATGTCCGTGGTCTCACGCGCCAAACCCATATCAGCAAGTTTGACCACGCCCTCGCTATTTATCATTATATTCTTCGGCTTGACGTCGCGGTGAATCAGACCACATGAATGAGCGTGAACAAGTGCCCGCGCCACCTGAATGATTACATCCAAGGCCTCTTCTTCGCTAAAAACCTTGCCCTCTGAAAGGTCGTCGTATAGAGTTTTACCCTTGACATATTCCATCACAAAATAGTGATAGCCGCCAGCTTCGCCCACGTCAAATGCCTGAACGATATTATTGTGATTGAGCTTACCTGCTGCCTGACCCTCCTTATAGAACCGTTCCACATATTCTGGATTTTCACTGAATCGCTTCGGCAAAACTTTTATCGCAACTGTCCGATTCAAACTCAATTGTTTGGCTTCGTAGACTATTGCCATCGCACCTTTACCAAGCTTGCCTATTATTTTATACCCTGGAATCTGGTGGGCGGTTGCTTTACTTTCTCTTATACTATTTCGCAGCCTGTCAGCCTGTGTCGTCGTAATATACCCAAGGTCAATCATAAGATCTTTAAGCAGGATAGGGTTGACTTTACGGCGGGATTTCAACTCCTCAACTGAACGACGCAACTCTTCGTTCGTGCAGAGCCCCTGCTCTACAACCATTTTGCCGAACACCGTATCGTAATTTGTTTCGTTTATCATCAAACCACTCGCCGTACCTGGCTAATTACGAAACTCCTAAATATCAGCCTCTTCACAAATAACCAATTATCAATTTATAAAACAGTTGTCAAAGAAAATTTGTTTATTCTTATTATAAAAAAACATTCTCTAAACACACAAAATCGACGTTTTTAACACGTAAGTTTAGCCATTTTCTCAAAACGTCGCTAATCTCCATTCCAAATCGCTCCAATTTAGCGTTGACTTGACGTCGAATCCTGCTAAACTAACGCTTTTTCAAAACTGATATAAACAAAGCCGGTAACTGTCAAGGAATCGCCAGGTGGCCTATAACTGTGTCGTTCTAATCAAGCAAGTCCCTGATACCAAAAGGATTACGGGCCAGGCAATGAACGATGATGGCACAGTCAATCGTTCCGCCCTGCCGGCCATTTTCAATCCCGAAGACCTAAACGCCCTCGAACTGGCACTGCAAATCAAGGAAAATTTCGGTGGTAATGTAACCGTTATCACTATGGGGCTGCCCGCCGCAGCATCAATCCTCCGTGATTCTCTTTTCAGAGGCGCCGACGAGGCAATCCTGCTGACCGACCAGAAATGTGCCGCAAGCGACACACTGGCAACTAGCTACATCATAAGTTGTGCCGTTAAAAAATTAGACCCAGACATTGTTCTTTGTGGCAGGCAGGCCATCGACGGCGATACAGCACAGGTCGGACCTCAGTTAGCTGAGAAACTGGGTATCACACAAATTACATACGTTGAAGAACTTATTGAGCTAAATGGAAAAACCATAACCGTTCGCCGAAATATCGGAAATGGCTTCCAGAAGGTCAGAACAGAACTGCCGGTCCTTTTGACTGTTACATCCGAAGCTAATGACCCCAGAGTCGCCGCCGCAAAGAAAATGATGAAATACAAAAACGCTCTTGCCCCAATTGAAGTTGGACAAAGGATAAAAGCTCAGAATCCTGATGCTGACGGGCCGACCACCAAAGACCTCATCGAGCACAAGTGCAGCACACTGGACCAGAAAAAATTGCTGATTAAGCAATGGGGTTTGGATTTTCTCGATGCTGATTTGAACTGGTGTGGCCGAAGCGGCTCACCCACAAAAGTTCATCGAATCCAAAGTGTCGTTCTCACCGCCAAAGAAAGTAAAGACATCGAGCCTAACGACCGGGGAATTTCAGATATGATACACGAATTGATTGAAGATAAGACCATCTCATAGACAAGTAGAGCAAGCTATATGATAGAAGTGAATAAAAAAGGTGAAGTCTGGGTTTTTGCTGAGCAGCATAACGGCCAATTAGAAGATACGCCGATTGAATTGATGAGCAAAGCCCGCCACCTGGCCGACATTCTCGATGTAAAACTGGCAGCCGCCGTCCTGGGTAATAATGTCAAAGACCTGTCTGCAAAGTTAATTCATTACGGGGCTGATAAAATATATTTGGTTGAGCATCCTTTGCTTGAGCATTACCAGACAAACAGCTATGCAAAGGTAATTTCCGACTTAATTCATAAGCATAAACCCCAGATTGTTCTCTACGGGGCTACTATTACCGGCCGAGACCTAGCGCCGCGCGTTGCAAGCGCAATAAAGGCGGGCCTTACAGCCGATTGCACCGACCTGCAAATTGGCGACCACACCCCCGGCAACAATTCAAATACCTACAAGAACCTGCTCTTTCAGATAAGACCCGCTTTCGGCGGAAACATAATCGCTACAATTATAAACTACGACCGCTGGCCGCAAATGGCAACCGTCCGCGAAGGCGTAATGCCGATGCCGACACCAGATGTTACTCGTAAAGGCGAGATTATCACGGAAAAAACCGAAATTTCCCGGCAGGATTTGCCCCTGGAAATTCTCGAAGAGCATAAGCGCCAGAAGAAAATCGACTTAAAGGCCGCTAGGGTAATCGTTGCCGGAGGCGCAGGCGTCGGCAGCAAGGAAAATTTTTCGCTTATATGGAATCTGGCGAACTGCCTTGGTGCCGCACCAGCCGCCACCAGGGCTGCCGTTGACCTCGGTTTCATTGACCACGACCATCAGGTCGGCCAGACCGGTACAACCGTCCGACCGAGCTTATACGTCGCCGTCGGAATCAGCGGTGCAATTCAACACCAGGCCGGTATGTCCCAAAGCCAGAAAATCATCGCAATCAACAATGACCCTGATGCTCCCATCTTCCAGATTGCGCACTACAAGATACTCGGCGACCTCAATGAAGTGGTGCCGAAAATGATAAAGGCAATAAAAGAAAAGGGCATAAAGGAATAAAACGCGGCAAAAATTAGAAAACGGAACAGGTTATGGCAAACTTCTACATCGACAACGACGACATACAGTTTTTATTCAGGCACATGGATTTAGGTGAATTAGCGAGGATTTGCGAGGAAAATTTTAAATTTTCAACCGAATTCGATTATGCTCCTTCCAGCGCCGATGAGGCTGTTCAGAATTATGCCATGGTTCTTGACTCACTCGGACAGTTAAGCGCAGATTTCATCGCCCCGCGAGCTGAAGATGTTGACCGTCAGGGCAATACACTTAATGAAGATGGTTCGGTAACCTATGCAAAAGGCATCAGCGAATCTCTCAAACAACTTGCCAGGGCTGATGTAATGGGTTTTACTTTGCCACACAGATTTGGCGGTTTGAACTTCCCGAATCTGGTTTATTCGATAGCTATTGAAATTATATCACGCGCCGATGCTTCGCTTATGAATATTTTCGGTCTGCAGGGAATTGCAGAAACAATCAATGCCTTTGCCTCTGAAGAAATAAAACAACAATACTTACTCGATTTTGCTGCAGGTAGAGTTACCGGAGCTATGGTACTGACCGAACCTGACGCCGGCTCGGATTTGCAGGCCGTCAATTTAAGAGCATTTCATGACGACAACGGCAACTGGTTCCTGCACGGAGTAAAGCGATTCATAACAAACGGCTGTGGTGAGGTACTGCTGGTTTTAGCTCGAAGTGAACTGGATAGAACAGGAGGCCTTGGTTTGAGTTTATTCGTCTGTGACAGAGGACCGACGGTGCACATTCGTCGCCTTGAGGATAAACTCGGAATTCACGGCTCACCTACCTGTGAAATATTTTTTGACAATACACCATGTCAGTTAATCGGTGACCGCCAGCGTGGTCTCGTTACTTATGTCATGAGCCTAATGAACGGCGCCCGTATCGGCATCGCTGCACAATCGGTTGGTATAGCCGAAGCTGCCTTCCGAGTCGCCCGCGACTACGCCGCCAGTAGAAAGCAGTTTGGCGTAGCCATCGAAAAACTTCCTGCCGTCAGGGATATGCTCATAGATATGAAAATTGCCATCGAAGCAGGCCGGGCACTTTTATATGAAACATCACGCATTGTGGATTTGGAAATCGGATATTCCAAACGACTTGAAACCAATCCGCCTGAAGATAAAGCCCAGGCCAAAGAACTCAAAAACCTGTCACGGAAATATAAAAGATATGCGGCAATGCTGACACCAATGAGTAAATATTATTGTTCCGAGATGTGTAATACCGTCGCTTACGACTCAATTCAGGTACTTGGCGGCAGTGGTTTTATGCGCGACTATGCCTGTGAGCGGCATGCCCGTGATGCCAGAATCACAACTATTTACGAAGGGACAAGCCAATTGCAGATTGTTGCTGCCGTTCGTGGTGTCTGTAGTGGCACCGCCGAAAAATTCATCACAGAACTAACCCAGCAAAACTACGAACCCGGCCTGAAAGACTTGCTCGAAAAACTGGCTGAAGGTACCGAACTTTTGAAAAATGCCGTTGACTTTGTAAAAGCCCAGAGCAACGAATTTATGGACCTTTACGGCAGGGCGCTGGTTGATATCGCCATAGACTTGATTAATGGCTACATTTTTTGCAGTCAGGCCGGCACTCAGGTTGATATGCAGGTCCGAGCCGTTAGCAACGGCCAGATGAATAATGAGACTATTTCTATGAAAGAAAGAAAGGCTATGATTGCCCGCAGGTATATTACAAAAAACGCACCAAAAATCCGGTCTCTTACAGAAATAATCTGCAGCGGAGACAAATCCACCTTCACTGATTACCCAGCTTTGATTGGACCTGTTATATCTGAAACATAAACACACAATTACAAGACAGAAACACATGATTCAAGCGGTAATATTTGATTTTGACGGTGTAATAACCGACTCCGAAGTCCTGCACCTTCGTTCTTTTAATCAAGTCTTGTCCCAGTATGATATTCGGATAGAGACAAAGGATTATTACCGGGACTATCTTGGCCTTACCGATGTCGACCTGTTCAGAGTGATGGTCGAAAAGGGGCTGTTAAAAGTTGACAGCACAAAAATCGAAATCCTGCTAAAGCAAAAAAAACAGGCCTTCGAAAAACTCGCCAAAACTGAAGGCAGGATAATCGAAGGCGTCCGTGATTTCCTCCAGATGCTTTCACAAAATAACATTAAAACAGCCATTTGTTCCGGGGCACTGCTTGTGGAAATAGAGCTGATATTACAGGAAGCCAACCTGCGTTCTTTCTTTGAAGTGATAGTTGCCGCCGACCATGTTAAAAAAAGCAAGCCAAACCCCGAAGGTTTCCTACTTACTTTGCGAAAACTCAACGAAAAGAACCAAACTCAAATACCTGCCAGCCACTGCATTGTAGTAGAAGATTCTCACTGGGGGCTTGAAGCTGCAATCGCGGCAAAAATGCATACCGTCGCCGTAACAAATTCTTATGATGCCGACCAGTTGGCACAGGCTGAAAAAATCGTACCACAATTAGACCAATTGACCATAACAGACTTGCAGCAACTTTGCAGTTAATAACTCAGCTACTCTTTTGAGCCCCTTTTGCTTGATTTGGAAATGAGCTTATTCTCTAAATAAATGTGCAAATCACCATTCCATGGCTTAAAGCATATATCTATATCGCCGTCTCTATCCACATCGCCGGCCATAGCCTCATGACACCTGTAACCTTCTGTCAGGATGTGTTCAACCCACTTGCCCCCTTTACTGTCGGCATTCTCCCAGATGAAAGTCAGCCTCGCTTCGTCGGTCCCCGTCCCGCCTAAAGGTCCTTCACCGGAAAAAATATCGGCATCACCATCGTTATCAAAATCAAAAACGGCAAGCGAATGAAAATCGCCTTTCTCTGAAGTTATCATATGAACAATCCAATTACCACCTCTGCCGTCGGTATTCTCAAACCATTTTACCCAACCCGTACCACCTTCCGAATCTGCGCTGGATAAGACAACATCATTGTCACCATCATCATCAATATCTATAATCCACGATTTTGTCGTATCAGGGTATTGACCTTTTCTATTTCCGGCAATATTGCCGTGCCATGACCACGAAAGTCCATTGTTTTTGTTCTCGAACCACCCTGTAGAACGCACAATATCATTATCTCCATCACCGTCGATATCCCCCACTCCGCGCGGGTCAATCCCTCCGTGCACACTTTTACCGATATAATACTTCCTCCACTTATTAGCTGCGTTGGTGGGAATTTCGTACCAATATATAGCGGATGTATCCGCCATGGCCACAAGGTCAACCTTACCGTCGCCATCGATATCGGCTGCAACGTTATCGTGTGTCCTGATGGCCCCATTTGCTATTTTGATAAACTCTTGAGCGCGAGGATTGCCGGGATTGCGGTACCAGGCCTCCCCGCTGACATGGTCCACCCACCCGTCCCCGTCCACATCAAAAGCCGTCCCGCCCACATCCGTTGGCGATTCACCGCCTAACTTATGCCGCACCCAATTGTCCGGGGCCTTATATTCATACCACATAATATCACCGTCACGTGCACCAACTACCCAGTCAAGGTCACCGTCTTTATCCATATCTGCCAGAGATGTTTGTCCTAACTTGCTGCCCCAGTTATCTATCGCGTGGATCGCAAACTTCGGAAAACCCCCACACCCTGAAAATATGATGCAAAAACTCGCCGACAAAATACAAAAACACGCCCGCCTCCGGACAAAGCATCTGCAAAAGCTAAACTTCCACCGACTCATCTCACTGCCCTTTCTCTGCTGTGTTCATCGCTTAATCTGCAACACTCCCGGACCAATGCTTTCGGCGTTAACTTTATCATTTTTCAAGTCGTAATCAATCCTTTTAACAGCGTTACCGTTGAAATAGCAGGCTTCACTCTCACTGCCTACAACTGTAATCATCATTTTTTCAGCATCGAAAAAGAATTCACTGCCTGTGAATTCTTTATCTTCATCCGCATAAACAACCCCTCCCGTCGCCCTGAGTGTCGAAAGTTCGGTCTTACCGTTAGCACTTTCATGAAGT
>Ga0307378_10007206_pt1 | contig 15013 bp, 13 predicted proteins | sample UN1MG_FD_202238 | JGI IMG/M metagenome (GOLD analysis project Ga0307378, IMG submission 202238) | Soil microbial communities from Risofladan, Vaasa, Finland - UN-1 | ecosystem: Environmental > Terrestrial > Soil > Coastal area > Acid sulfate soil | place: Finland: Risofladan, Vaasa | collected...
TAATCGACTCTCCCAGACCGGCATCGCCGAGGATGCGGCAGCTTCAGCGGAACCTCGTTGAAGAACTGAAATACCGCGCGGTGCCGGTTTTTTTCTAGAATTAGATGATCAACTATCAATTGTTAGATTCAAGATATTGAGGGACAACCTCCAGTTTATCTATGGTCTCAAGGCATTGAGCATCATTGGAAACTAAACATGCGCAAAAGGTGATAAGAGACGTCAAGTCTATCCGAGGAATTGATATAAGTGGCATTGCATTATTTTCTTTCGACTTGATTCCCATTTTAGGTAATAGGAACTAAATTACGGCCGTGACTTCGCATTAAGTTCGCGATAATTTCAATAAGTTATGAGTATTGCATTCTATTGCTCACTCTCCCCAAGTGATTCTGCGACGACAGCCAGTTTTTGACCAGTTGCTTGGGCGCAAGAGAAAACAGAGATTTGCAGAGCAACTTCTTATTTCTTTCGGAGACTACTGTTGGGGGAAGATGGTTGGGTAAAGTCATGGCTTGGGTATTCGGTCTATCCGTATAGCCAAAGACATCGATGTAGTTGAATAACTTTGATTTATATAGCAGTGCATCTTGGAGGAAATCCTGTGCAGTCTCACTGGGGAAACCCACAATGATCTGCGTTTTGATGAAGATATTCGGACAGGCCTCACGGATCTTTTTGATCACTGCTAGGTAGTCCTCAGCTTTGTACCCTCTGTTCATAAGCTTTAGGACATTGTTGCTGCCGGATTGGATTGGCGATTGGATATAGGATATCTTCCCGCCAACGAGTAATTCACATAATTGGGGAGCCGAAGATATTAGCCATCTGGGATTAAGATTTCTCAGCCGGATTTTGAATGATCCATCCAGTTTCACGAGCCTTCTGAGCAAATCAAGCAAGTTCTCTTTGTTATCTTTTCCGAAGTCACCTATATCGGTTCCTATCAGGGCAAAACTGGTGTATCCTTGCGAGAGTCCTTCCTTGAAGTCCTCAACAACCTTCTCAATCTTTCTGCTGCGTACTGTCCCCCTTGACTGTTTGATAGAGCAATAACTACAGTTACCGTAGCATCCGGTTGAGATCTTGATTGTGTAAGTTCCCTTGTCCCATACGTCTATTCTCTGCTGGATGAAGTTATTGTATTTACTGAGTAGCTTTGTGGCAATGCCACTAAGTTTTACTGTGGCAGTGCCTATGAAGCCTCGGGTATCAGTTATGGACAATCGCAGAGATTTGTTCCTTCTATGCTGCTTGGCTACAGCCATTAGGTCATCTCCATCTTTGCGATAAAGTTTATATGGAAAGTGTGGATTAACGTGATTATCTGTATATTTCGGATTTAGCAGATCATCAATTTTCTGAGTCAATGACAGAGAATCTTCATCGCTACTTATAAGTTCGGGGTATACCTTGGATATGCAGCCAGCAATAACTTGCTTGGCCCCAGGACTTTTATGTTCCTCGATCATTTTAATAATCTCCCGGGTCTCGTCTTCCTTGCCCTGCATGACTGAACAGCCCAGGAGAATGATTAAGTTGGCTTCAGCCAAGTCGGTTACAAGCACATATTTCTCTTTACTGTCAAAATACTGCTCGAGCATAGCAGTGTCCATGTAACTCTCGTGACAACCATTGGACAGTATGAATATTTTTTTCTTACGTGCACTATTGTTGGTTAGTTCTGTCATCTCAACTTTCTCTTAAAATATCATGCAATGATGCGAATCGCTATACTCATCCACTATTCAGGGATAAATCAATCGTAATGAAAAACTCCTTCCATATTTGCCTACTATTCACCCTGAGCTCTGTTTACAAGCGGCTCCTGGCAAGGTTTACAGATGTCCCACCATTTTTGAGTCATGGGGTCGGCCGCCATCTTCTGCATGTCGGCTTCAAAATTCTCTCCTTGGTATTCAAAGTAGCTGAACAGATAGACATCCTTATGGAAGATGGAATAATTATGAATATTGCACTTCTTAATCATGTCCAGAACGTCCGGGCAAACATTTGCATGCAGTTTCTTATATTCTTCGAGTTTTTCGACTCTGACTTTGATTACCATACCATACCGCTTCATAAGCATTACCTGTTATACTTAAGTTGATGGTTCTAATTATGGATCTGTCAGGCTGCTTTATTTGTCCTTGTCCGCGACTTTTGAGGATCGATATAAAGATGGTTAATTCTTCTGGCCTTAAAAAGCACTTGACCGGTGGATAATCCAGTGATCTGAATAACCTGTTTCCAAAAGAAATTCAGACAGATAATTTCCATCCTGTCCGGTAATGCCGGTTATGAGTGCTCTTTATGCCATTGAAAGCTCTCTAAAGAACAGTACTGTGATTTGGACATGTTGCAGTTAGATTTCAGAGCTCAGAGATCAGTATTTATCACAGCCTGATTTTTCGTGCGACTAAAATAGAGAAAGATTAGCAAAGGAATGATAATACCGATGATATCTGCCAGCCAATCAATTGGACTGGCAATTCGGTTGACAAAGGGCTGGGTCAGTTCATCCAAAGTGGCGACAGCTGAAATGGTAAGGAAAAGGAGCAAAGTCTGGATCAAGGATAGAGAATTTCTGAACGAAAGAAGAAAAAGGAATGTAATCACTCCGTACGCTACAATGTGCTTATATATATCACTAACTTCTATTGCTTTTAGTTGTTCAGATAATACTTCTTGCGGTAGGTGTGTTAGAAGGATGATTATTGCCGTGAAAGTAACTGCGACGACCAGCCACTTGAGGTTAAAGAATTTCTCGGTTTCTATCATGTTTACTGGAAATAGCCAGTTTCAGATACGTTTGCAATCCTGAAGCTTTAGGTCAACTTAAGACCGATTTTGACAAAGGGGGCGCAATATCTGCGCGACCAGCGACCGAAGTGACGCTGGCGATTAATGCCTTTGGTGCAAGCAGTTTGTCACCTTAATTGAGTCTCTATTGATATTTATTGGGTCTCTGATGTTTTCCTTTTGAATAAGTGGCTAAGTCAGTGAACACACGGGCGGTGAAAACATACTTGGTCTTCCCGCTTGCTGTGTTGATCCTAAAGACGTCGCCAGTTCCATTGTTGCCATAAAGCCAGCCATCGTCACCAAACGCTATCTGGCCCCAGTAAAGCGCACTTCCAATCTCAATAAAATCACCGTTTGTGACATCAATGACCCCGCTGATGGACTGCTTATAATTTGTTCCCTGGTGCTTGACTGCGCCCGTGAGATAGAGAACACCATCATTGGCGAACGCAATATCGCCAAAAATCAGGTAGCCAGGCTTATCATGCTTGACTGTAGTCATGAAGGTGTCCAAATTAACAGAGCCATTTTCGTGAAAGGTGACTTTCTGTATATCGTTCGTCCCATGGCTTATGTACCAGTACGCATCCTCATGGAATGTAGCGTTTGAGGCTTGGCCTTCAAGTAGTCCGGCATAAACGATAGTCGGGGAGGAACTCAAAAGGTCGACGAAATACAAGTTGCTGCCTGAAGAAGAATTCGCCGGGCTACCGGGATCGGTAAATGATGTGAAATAGAATCGTCCGCTGTCCTCATCAAATGCGTTCCCATTAGGGCTATCATTCAACTTCCATTCAGGTTCGTCTGGTATGTCAAAAAGCAGCGTAATTGTTCCATCATCCGTGTTGATCTCATAGATGTCCCCACCATTTTTTTCTTGAGCCGTTCCGAGCAGCATAACGGCGCCTATGGGCCCCGTGCTCGTGAGAATCACGAGTGTTAAGATACTGATTAGATATGTCCGTTTCATCTCGTACTCCTTTCTAACTCAATTTGGGATTACACTTTGCAAAAATTGGCAGTTTCTAATTTTTTTAAGAGCGTCTATTTTTCCTTAGGACAGTGTGCATTATGGCTTTTAGTCCTTGTATCCAACTTGACGGTCGAGACAGAAGGATATACGAAGTAAAAACAGCTTCTGCCTAACCTACTAACAATAATGTTTCGAAGACTACAGATATGGCCCAGAGCAGACTTTAGCTTTCTCTACCCTATTTTTCTTACTTTTTCTTATTGGGTTTCTTAGGAACTCCACAGTTTTCTGATGCTATATCAGTGAGTTGTGGGCCACCGGAAACGACCGTATTCATAATTGCCCCACTTACTGTATTGACCCTGTAAAAGTCTCCTGTTCCTGTAGCATGACCGTAAAGCCACCCATCTTCCCCGAATGCTATCTGAACCCAGTAGGCATTTTCTCCAATCTCGGTGAATTGTTCTGCCGCTATGTTGAAAGTCCCACTCACAGAACGTGTGCCGCCGACCTCATTTCTGGTGCTTGCGGTTACGTAGAGAAGACCCTCATTATCGAACTCGATGTCACCAAAGGCAAGGTACGGCTCATATTCCTCACCTGTCGTAGGATCGGTAAGCCAGATATCATATAGTTCCGTCTCACCGACTACATAGCCAGAGCTGTCGACGTTGACGGCAGCCAGATCATTTGTACCATGCCTTATGTACCAGTATTGGCCACCATAGAAAGCTGCATCGGAGGCATGCCCCACAAGTGTTCCAGCCCAGACGATAGCTGTGGGATTGCTGAGGTCAACAAAATAGAGTTCACTCGGTGAGACCGAGATGTCTGCAGGGCAACCAGGATCTTCAAATGAAGCAAAATAGAAACGATTATTGTCCGCATCGAATGCGTTCCCATTCGGACTATCTCCTGCTACTAGGATATAAGGGGCCGAAAGGGCTAGTTCGACTAAGCGTTCAACTGTCCCCATTTTAGTGTTTATAGCGTAGATATCCCCGGTGAATCTTTCCGTTCCATAGAAGATCGCTGCACCAGTGAGTCCTGTGCTTGTGAGAATCACAAGCATTACGATACCAACTAAACATGTACTTTTCATTTCTTGCTCCTTTCAGATTGAATTTAAGATTTCCTGTACTTAGCAACAATGCTAAGCTTTCCTGCGTCCCTAACGCTCGAAATCTATGCTGAAATTATAAGTATACTTCCAGGTAGTAATATGTAAAGGCCTACTTGTAGCCGAAACGATTCTGAGCTTAAGATTGGTTCACTGACCTTTTCCGTAAACATTAGCAAGTCATTTAGGTCAATTATGGTCGCTATTCAGATCCGCTTGGCTGTTGAAGTTGGAATCAAAGTAGGTGTTACCTGATCAACAAAGTTAGGTCCGGGCAAAATCGAGATAGCGTGCATTACCGCCCTGGCTTGAAAGCCCCTCGCAGAAATCCCCTGTCCGAAGTTGGAGCTGCCAAATCAGTAAACATGTCGTACGTAAAGATATACGTGGTCGCACCGTCTGCGATGTTGATCGTGAAAAAATCACCTGTGTCCGAATCATGGCCATAGAGTGTGCGGTCCGGACCGAACGCTATCTGACCCCAGTACACACTGATCCCAATCTCAGTGAATTGACCGGTTTCAATCTCAACAGTACCGCTCAAAGAACGCTCAGGCTGGTCGAGCTCATTACTGATCGAACCAGTGAGATACAAGAGGCCTTTACTATTAAATGCAATATCGCCGAAACTCCACAACGGTGAATACAACTCACCGCTGTTGGGATCGGATAACCAGATTACAGTAACTTCGTCGTCATTGTTGATAGTTCCATCCCGCTTAAGGCTCACTTCTCTTAGAATATTTGTCCCATGTCCGATGTACCAATATTTGCCCTTATAGAAGGTGGCATCCGACGCGTGCCAGTTCAGGCTTCCGGCCCAGACGATGACGTTCGGATCATCGAGGACAACGAAATAGAGCTCACTCGATGAAACGGAGGAGTCTGCTGGGGTGCCGGGGTCTTCAAAAGATGCAAAAAAGAAACGGTTGTTTTTAGCATCAAAGGCATTGGCGTTAGGACTATCGCCACGTCCAAGTACAATTTCAGGTGCACCCGAAGGAATGACTGGTGTTGTTGATATGTCGACTAATATTTCTATTTTATGGGCTATGGTATCTATCTTAAAAATGTGCCCGGCTTGGTGGTCACCAGGCTTGGCTGTTCCATACAGAACCGCCGCGCTAGCATTGAAGGTATTCAAGAGAAGAACAAGAATTCCGATACTTATAAATGTTGGTCGCTTCATTTTTTGTCACTAACTCCAGCCCATATGTAAAGAATTGTACAGCATGAATCAGATTATCTGTTGTTGCTTACCAATCTCCAGATTCTTGCCCAATTTGACTGGAATAGAATTATTTGTCCTGTCTTGTTGCCTAATTTTGTAGATGTTACGCCTTATCATACAATCCAGATCACATAGTGGAAGGGCCATACTTTTTGGCAAGTACCTAAAGCATAAGTACTTGAACAACTTCACTGAGCAACTGAATGGGATTCCACGTTGTAGAAGTATTTTGCATCCCATTTTACATTTGCCTGATAAGATAAGACCAACGGCTTGAAAGACAAGCTGATTCTTCAAGTAGACAGAAAGCCCGCGCCTTATATCATCAGCCAGGTCTTCACGAGTTAAAATATACTGTCCAGCGGAAACAACAGGCGGATCGGGACGATAATGGCAGGTTTTTGAGACGCGGTTAGATGCATCAATGTGCCATGTTGCCAGCGCCTTATTACAGAATGCTACCGGAAAATCTGCAGCAATACGCATCCACATCTCTTTATCTCCGCCAGGGCCGGCGTTGATAGTGAACATACCCACATTATTGAAGACTTTTCTTGGGACAGCGACAGAAGATGAAGACAATACAGGTACTTTTGAGGCTGTGATAAAATAGTTTTCAAGAATACCGTCTTTTCCCTTCATAGGTACACGACGAAATATTGGTATGAGAGTTTCACCGGAAGTCTCCTTTGTTTGATATGCAGTGCTGTATATCCCACAGTTTGGGTATTTCTCTCGCATTTCTTTTATTGCCTCGAGAAAACCAGGCTCCCATGTGTCGTCACCATCCAGGAAAGCTATAAGGTCATATTGAGATTCGATAATACCACGATTTCTTGAGCCGTACACACCAGTGTTGCCTTGGCGAACAAGCCTTAATCCGGGCATTTGAATTTTTTCGACAATCTCTGCACTTTTATCGGCTGATCCATCATCTACGACAATTATCTCATTGGGAGATACGGTCTGGTTGCCAACCGAACGCAGTGCTCTCGCGATTTCTGTTTCTTTGTTAAATACAGTTATGACTGCACTGGTATTCATATTGCCATGCTCTTTATCACAGAGCAAAATTTCACAGAATACTAAGGAATTCAGAGACTGATAGTTCAGCGAGGTCTCGATTTGTTCTTGCTGCTAACTGCACTTGTTCGCAGTAACCATGCAATTTGCCTGATATTTCTGCAACTATATCAACCAATTCCTTCTCATCAAACGGCTGATGCCATAACCTGCTTCCCCCCTTGAGGCTTTCGCAGACATAGTTGAGCTTAGGTTCTATCTCAATACAGACAGAGGGAATCCCCAGCGTCGCCGCCAAAATAGCTCCATGGGCCCTTGCAGTGATTATGAGATCGAACTGCCTCAAGGCCTCGACAAAATCCGGTACTGAAGATCTTTGTAGCGAATAATTAAGCACTCCATCTCCAGTTTCACATAATTCTGCTTCCCAGTTTGGCTCCCTTTGAAACAAAATGTATTTGATGTCATAGCCCCCTCGGCGAAGCTTAGACACTGCTTGTTTAAGCGGACGTTTGTAACTTGCCCCTACCTTTGTATGTTTCCACTCTCGCACAACAACGCCAATATGTCTCAGCCTGCCATTTTGACTTGCAGGCTTGTGATTTGTAATTCCCCACAGATCTGGACAGAAGCACAGGTCTGCCCGTTGAATAGCATGTTCAATACCCCACTTATGGCATAGAGACTCGGAAAACCTATCTCTCACAGATAAATACTCGCATTCTTGCAGGGCAGCCCTTGCATCCAGAGATTTGTGATCTCCATTAACAAAAGGTCCCAGGCCAATACCCAAGCCGAACGAATGATTCGCTGATATATTAGGGTATGATTGCGATCTTAGTCGTTCGATAAAAACACGCCGAGCCACATGACCGGGGGCAGTAGCACATGTTGTAGCTACTTCTTTGGTTCTCTGAAAAAAACTTTTCTTTATACCCGGAAAGGCAAAGAACAGTGTGCCTCCACCGTAAACAATATTCTCGCATTGAATAGCCTCTCCGGGCAGGCTGTGGGTAACATTGCAGCCAGGGACAAACCGGAGTACATAATCTAATTTTGGGGCCGGCTGGCGAATCAAAATAGTGATATCGTCTCTTCTTACTCGCTGAGAGAGGACTGAAACAGTGGCGAGCATAAGGGCATCATCGCCGAGATTGCCGTGTCCGTACCCGCCCACCAAAGTAAATTTAATATTACTTGCCATTACTTTTACCATGTGTTTAGGAATGATTTGCAGCTATGTTTCCTGTTAAGTAGTTCCCGGAAACACTTCTCGTAACGATCTACCATCGTGCTGGCAAAATATTTTTCAGGTATGTTGGCTTTTACCACACGTGGATGGACAAGCCATTCTGCTGCAGCATTGGTCAACGCATTGATATCCATATAGTTCACAATTTTTCCATTTACTCCATCAAGTATGATATCCAACAAGACTCCCAGATAGTGAGTTATGACTGGACGACCACAATAGAGTGCCTCGACAGCCTTGACGGCAAAAGATTCTGTTCTGCTTGGTACAAGCAGCAGGTCCGAGGCACAAATCCAGCGGATTACTTCCTCGTGCGGCAGTGTCGGTTTGAGTATTACGTCATTGTAATTTTTTCCTAATTCAACCATATTTGTATAGTATGGCCCGCGATTATCAGCACCAACGAAGACATATTTGAATAAGTTATGGTATTTGGCATCGAGTCTTTTCACAACCTCCATCCAGATGTCACAACCTTTGTGCTTGCTGCATCGTCCAATCGTGAGCATAACGGGCCTGTCAGTATTGAGGTCAAGTTGCTTTCTGGCTTGCTCTTTTGAGACTATGCACCTGTCCAGAGTCTCCTTGTCTATTCCAATATCTATTGTTGAGCAGCGGTCGTTGTCATCGCGGTCTTCATATTCGTATCTGTACTGAGAGTTGACGCCAAGATGAATCCAGTTCATTGAAGATCTATCTCGATTGCATATCTTTGTACCATGATGTGTAACAACGACGGGTAAATCTCTTGGTAAATATGTCGTAACATGAAGGCTATAGGCAGCTTCCCATGTGTGAACATTCACGATGTCAATGCCCATTTTCCTGAGTTTATGTACCGTCCGGACAGCATCAATGCCCGCAACGTACTTTCGAGGTGTTCTGTTAGGCCCGCAAATCCATTCGGTTCGAACACCGTGAGCATTTACCTTGTCTGCTATCGAAGGAGCCTGACCATTATAGTTATGGTAGTAGAACAATGTCACTTGATTACCGCGATCCGATAGACCCGTCGCCAGTTCTTGAACAACGATCTGTGCGCCGTTTGGTATCAAGCTATCTATTATAAGCCCTACGTGCATAAGAAAATATATGATGATTATTGCTCAAACAGCAAACCGGTTTTCGAACTGCATACATATCCGTTGTTTCTTATCAAATCCCAGAAAACAAATAAGATTACGGCCGTCACAAGAAATAGCGCAGCTGTTCGGATGGCCAATGACATACCAAGAAACGACAGGATAGCAGGGCAGATAATTGCTGCCCAGATAACTACAGCTCTCCAAGAAATCAGTGTATCGCGGGGGACAAGGTTCCTGCGAGCATACAGAGGTACGAAGACCAGTGTATTTGTGATATATGCCAATAGCAAGGACAAAGCAAGGCCAAGAGCACCCAAATGCCTTAACCAATAGAACGAAAGCAGAAGTACAGCAGCCCAGACCGCATTGCTCAGGACCGACCACCACATAAGATTATTTGCCGCCAGGACCCTTGCTAATCCCTGTTTGTATAAGATTATAGCTGTATAAAGCATGACAAGACTCAACACGCGATGTGCAGCAGGCCCGGAATACTGCTGTCCGAACAGGAGCGAAATTATCTCGTGGAAGGTTATTAACAGTATTGCCGGTATGGCACCAAGAAACCATGATACTAAAATATTAGCCCTCTCGAACGTGGAATTGTTAGTTCTATTCTTCATTGATACCAGTATCGGAAGCAATACCGCTCCTGTAGTAGAACCCAACAAACGAAGCGGGGCCTGAAAACGGGTAGCAGCATGAAACAAACCCATTTCTGCGAAACCACCTGCCTGGCGAACGAGCATTGCGTGTGTAATCCAGATTACAGGAGGCACAATGGCTGAGCTTAGGCACCCGGGAATCGAAAAACTCCAGAGAATTGGCAACTCCGATCGGATGTTTTGGCAGGATATATTAATATCAAATTCATGGGCCTTCTTCAATAAGGCAGCATAACCAATAACACTACTAATTGCCGCTGCTGCAACCATCGCGCTTACAGCACCCGGTAAAGCCCAGTAGTAAACACCAAGGATCATAAATAGGACTTTCACAAGCCCTGTCACAAGGCTGACTTTTGCAATAGTCTTGAATGCCTCAAATCCGGCCATAGCGCCCATTACCACTCCATAGAGGGTGTTGAACAGCAGCAGCCCGCAGCCTAAACGCAATACTGCTGTTAGTTGTGGTGCACCAATCGCTCGAACTGCGATATATGGTGAAGCAGTCAATAGAATTACAGCGATCAAAACACCTGAAATCAAGGCAGTGATAAAAGTTAAAGCGAGTATCCGCCCGACTCTTTCCGGTTCTGAATCACGAAGCTCTGCAACATGTTTAGTAGCTGTCAGTCCCAGTCCCAAACCAGCCATAACTCCGAGTACACCAACGGTACTCTGGACCATAGCCAGTTCTCCGAAACCGGCCCTTCCCAGGATTCGGGCGATTACAATCCAGCCAAGCAGAGCCAGTCCCTGTGAAATTGACACTCCGATCATAGACCAGAGTGCACCTTTCGCGAATCTTGCCCGCAGTGAATCAGGCGGCAGGATAGTCTCAAGATTGTCCCAGAACATTACTTTAAAATGCTTAGATTATTTCCTGGATCACTTTGACAATTCTTTCGCAGGCATGTCCATCACCGTAAGGACTGACGCCGTTTGCTAAGGGAGCATATTCCTCTGCGGATGTAAGTGATTCGTACACACTCTCTACTATTGAATCACTATTTGTGCCAACAAGCTTAGCGGTTCCAGCTTCGACTGCTTCCGGACGTTCGGTCGTATCGCGCATAATCAGCACAGGTTTGCGGAGGATTGTGGCCTCTTCCTGTATGCCACCTGAGTCCGTGAGAATCAGAGTTGACCGGGTCATCAAAGCCACAAATTGTAAGTAGGGAAGTGGCCTGATAAGGTATATGTTTCGCCGGCTGCCGAGCAGGCGAGAAGCGGGTTCTGCAACGTTAGGATTCATGTGAACAGGGTAAACGAACGCCGCCTCCGGAAAAGTCTTTGTCAGGGTTAAGATCGCCTCGCATATTGACTCAAGGCCGCGGTTAAAATTCTCCCGGCGATGGCTTGTGATTAGAACGAGCGGCCGATTAGACTGACCGTTCATCAACTCCGGTGGCAAACATAAGATTTCGGGAGGCTTTTGTCGAACCATGTCAACAGCAGTTTGAAGCGCATCAATCACAGTATTACCAGTGACGTATATCCGGTCTTCTGGAATCCCTTCACAAAGCAGATTTTCTTTTGCCGTCTGCGTTGGCGCAAAATGATAATTGGCTAGATGAGTAGTCAGAACTCGATTCATCTCTTCAGGAAATGGAGATAAGCTATCCCAGGTCCGCAGCCCGGCCTCAACGTGACCGATGGGTATCTGATGATAAAAAGCTGCAAGTGAAGCGCAGAAAGTTGTCGTCGTATCCCCTTGGACAAACACAAAATCCGGCTTATACAAACACAAATACTTGTCTATGGCACTTATAGCTCTACAAGTAAGGTCAGGCAGGGCCTGGTTTGGCTTCATCAGGTTCAAGTCAGCATCAGGTGTAACGCAAAAGACGTCAAGAACCTCATCCAGCATTTCCCGATGTTGCGCAGTAATGCAGACGTGTGGCTCAAAGTCTCGGTTGTCCTTTAACGCCAGAACCAATGGACAAAGCTTTATGGCCTCAGGCCGCGTTCCAAAGATCAGAGAAATCTTCTTCATACATTTCCCGTCCGAGAACGACAAAGATGTCAGTCAGGATTTGAAGATGTCGGACATTATAGATCGCTTTCTATATATCCGAGTTCAGCACAAAAACAACTGGTTCTTGGATATTGGTTGCTTACAATCGTGTTGTGGATTTAGTAAGTCTCCCCTATGATAAAGGCACAATCACCTCCTGAGAGAGATGGGTAAGTAAGAAACAGTCGCAGTGAAAATAACCTCGACAGTTAGCCACTTGACACGAAAAAAAGGCATAGTTATCACGTGTTATAAGATAGCATTAGCTGTGTTCCTGCGTTGTTTGGTGTGAGCTGAGATCCGGGGACTCAGGAAGTCTGCCATGGCTTTTTCCACTAGTAAAAGCCTAGTCCGGAACGCTTCGCGATTTGCAGGAGGTGTCAGTACTTCGAGTGCTGGCAATCGTTCAATGGCAACCTGACTACCTCGGAAGCGTACGACAGGTATGATCCTTCTTTCAAGGTAAAACGACCTCACGTAACCCTCAACCATCTCCAGCATGGTGCAGAAGGAATAGTTCTTACATAACCATTTCAACTTGGGTAATGTACTGTTGAGTTTCACATAATACTTGAACCGCCGCATCAAAGTCAGCGACAGATGTGGTTGACCAGAGTCAATCTCACGCGGATGGACATAGACAATCAATGGCAGCCCTGTTGTATGCAGTCTGTGTATTCCCCAATTAATCATCAGCTTATTGGCCAGCCTTAAGTACCCACCACCAAACAGACTCTTCCTACTACCAAGGATCTCAATAATAGACATAGGAATCTCAAGCAAATGGTCACTCCGAGTTTTGATAAAGTAAAGTCCCAGTGGCGAATCTGACATTCCACCGTGTCCTCGTAAGGTGGGAAATATACTGGAGTCATATTGATAACCCGATTCAGCAATCACGTCGAAAGCCCAAACAGCCTCTTTCGTAATGCTAAAGCCGGGCGCACGAAAACCCCTGACTGCCTCACCGATTATATCTTCCAGGACAGCTTTGGCTCGGGTAATATCCTGCCGAAATGCTTTCTCGCCTACTTCATATGCCAGGACGTGCGCATAGCCATGGCTGGCTATTTCATGACCGGCATTTTGACACCTGCGCACTAAATTCTTGTGCTGCTCTGCAAGCCAACCCAGCCAGAAAAACGTAACTTTCACTGAATAAGTGTCGAGTAACGTCAGCAACCTTTCGAGATTCCTCTCGATCCGCGATTCGAGAGAAGACCAGCGCTCAATGCTCGGCGTGGCAGAGCTGTCCAATATGTGGAACCAATCTTCTACGTCGATAGTCAGGCATGAGAGTTGCCTATGATTTAGTCTATTATCCAACTTTGACATGATTATATTTTTTTACTTGGGAAAAAAGAGTGTTAGTCTTTGTTAGTCACAACCCACTGCACTAATTCCAGAGGACATTCATATTATTGCTCACCATATCTAAGCGTAATAACGGTGATTTCCGGTAGACAGAAATACCTAACGTTGATTCTCGAGGTTCCTACTCCTCGTGAAGTATATCCAATCATACTTTTATAGTTCCACTTGCCTTTTACCATTTTTCGCTTGGCTGTAGGACCGGGGAACAGCACAAATCCACCTGGCAAGCAAATCTGACCTCCATGGGTATCACCAGTAAGGTATAGAGAATATCCCGCTTTCGCTGCTTCCTTGTACTTAGAAGGCGAATGACAAACCGTTATTTTAAAAGCACCGTCCCAAGCATTACTGTCTGCTAATGCAATATCGTCCGCTTTATAATGACTACTGTCATCTATTCCTGCCAAATAAATCTTATCGCCGTTCCGTTCGAGGCATATACCTTCATTCATTAACATCTCCACTCCGCAGCCATCCAGAACTTTCGCGATGCTGTAGCGGTCATAATTGCCCAATATCCCAAAGACCCTTGATTTTTCTCTGAGCATTTCGGCTATCTGCTTGATCTGCGAATATGCATGGCTATAATCCTGGTCCCGGCTATCACTGTAATCACCACCCATAATGCAGTAGTCGTAATCGATCTCGCTCACTATATTAACAACTCTGTCAGCTAACGTGCCGACTCCATCTAAATGCAGGTCAGTTATGAACAATACGCTTACATTATCAAATTCCTTCGGCAGGTTACTAAAAACAAATTCCACATTCTCTGCCCTTATATCAATAGTGTTGCTAAATAGCGTACTTATAGTGAAGCCGGCTCTGAGAAACACACCAAAGATACCTCGGTACCATGGATTCTTCATCACACCATGAACATCTTGCTTTTCAATAAACAATCTTTTCTGACTTATAACTCGCATATCATTGCTCTAACATTCGTTGGTTATAAATTCGCTGGGTCCGTACTCACGGCAGGCTGCAACTTAAATATGGACCAGCAAGTCGTGTTGCCCATAAAGGTAGTTTCTTCCATAGTTCCACCTTTCTCTTGTATTTTGGTTCGTTTGGCTTAACCAAGGACAATTCATGGCCAGGGTATGTCCAATATTGATAATGAAGTTGGACAGGCTGCGAACCCCATTGTTTCTTGAATTTATACTGTCCGCTACCGATCGTGCTTCTTCCAAAGTCAAGCCACGACATTCCTGTGAGACAGTAATACCTAATAACAGACCAACACAATAGAGTGTTCGGGCTTAAGGGGTTGTATTCGATTCGTGTTGCAGCCCAGCGACACTCAACCATACCATTGAAGTAATAGGCGAACTGCACACCTACAGGAGATCCACGCAGCCTTACAACAAAAACTCTGCTTTGCTCTGAAAAGGTTTCCATAATGTTACGAAAAAGCTTACGAGGATAACAAGGTGTTCCCAATTGGTGCATACGAATTGTCCAAACCTCA
>Ga0307378_10007208_pt1 | contig 15010 bp, 9 predicted proteins | sample UN1MG_FD_202238 | JGI IMG/M metagenome (GOLD analysis project Ga0307378, IMG submission 202238) | Soil microbial communities from Risofladan, Vaasa, Finland - UN-1 | ecosystem: Environmental > Terrestrial > Soil > Coastal area > Acid sulfate soil | place: Finland: Risofladan, Vaasa | collected...
GAAATTTTTCTGATCTATATTTAAGATCGAGATAGATTGTATCAATGTAAGTTGGTAAAGCCCAGTAACTTGCAGTATGAAGAGTTCCTGATAATTTTAGTTTAGGAAGATATATTGGCTCTTTAGCCGCCTGATATTTCTGATATAATTTTACATTGCCGTTGAAATCATGAGCATATATATGTACATAAGATTTATCAATCCCTTCTTTTGTTAGGCATTCAAAGAGGAGGTAATCTATCTCTTGAGGAATTTTTATCAACTCGCTCTGTCTAACCCATAATTCATCACTTTCGGTAACAATGGCATTTGGCCTGGTAGCTATTCTCTTTGCATTGATAGGGATTAAATGAGCTAGATTTATTCGGGTGGATTTATATGAATATTTTAACTCTCCAATGTCTTTATCTTTAGAGTAAATAGTTTTTAATTCATGAATAATCTTAGCATTCGGATCCTGGATTATTTTAAGATATTCCTGAACAAGTTTTTGAATCACTTTCTGGTGTTCTCTTCCTGGAGAATTTACGTTAAGTTTAGTAATCTTTAACCTTTCTAAAAAATCTTTACCGATATCCCGATAAGTTCTACCCAAGATGCGAAATCCACTTTTTTCGTCACAAATTAAAAATTTAGCAACCGGACTACGGGTAAATCTCCAATCATCGGGTGATTGGTTTTTAAGTACTTCTATAAAATTGTCTATATATTTAGCAGCATCTTCTGGTGGGCAGTTAAACCGTTGTTGAGCACGGCATATAAGATGTTTTCTGCTTTCTTTAGCAATATTAATGATTGCCATAATTTTCCCCTAATTCAATTTTATTTTCCAAATTCCTCACTTGATGTAGCATAGGAAACTTTAAAACACTAAGCAGAATTAAATATAAAAGCTACCTTCAATCCTTTTTAAACAAGTCTTTATAGCTATACTAAAGCTACTAATACTGATATTTTTTGTAGCTATCGTTTCAATCCTTTTTAAACAAGTCTTTATAGCTATACTTTATGAAAATACCGGGTATCCAATTGAATGTAAGGAGTTTCAATCCTTTTTAAACAAGTCTTTATAGCTATACTTTATGAAAATACCGGGTATCCAATTGAATGTAAGGAGTTTCAATCCTTTTTAAACAAGTCTTTATAGCTATACAATTGATTGGTTCCCTAGATATCACATGATAGCAGTTTTGTTTCAATCCTTTTTAAACAAGTCTTTATAGCTATACCCCATATTTTGCAAGGGTTATGTAATTGTCAAAGAACGATAATACAGAAATATAGAAACACAAAAATACGAAACGATTATAAATACTCTATCCCTGCCATCTTATAAAAAATCTCCTAAAATTTACGAGAATCGCCATAATTTTGATTTAAGAATCTTACAATCCATCCTAAAAGTAATTTATCATCTTTTCTTACATAGTTCCTATATTCAATCCTCAGATTTTCTTCAAGATTTTCCAGTTTCAAATGAACATTATCATATCTTTTTATTTGTTTCATTCTAATCTTAGCAAAGAGCTCTATAGGTCGATACAGCCGGGCTAAGGCATCTGAAATTATTTACCAAATCTTTAAGGAGCTCTCTTCAATCTTTTTTAAACAAGTCTTCATAGCTATACTACTTCTGAAATCATTCAATTGGGAGCAGACTATCATGTTTCAATCCTTTTTAAACAAGTCTTTATAGCTATACTACTTCCCGAGTATTCGAATAATTTAAGAGGAGATACGTTTCAATCCTTTTTAAACAAGTCTTTATAGCTATACGATGAAAAAGGTTAAAGCCAAAGTGCTGAAATATATGCTGTTTCAATCCTTTTTAAACAAGTCTTTATAGCTATACGATAAACTAAATCGAGAGCACGAGCTTAAACTTCTTCGTTTCAATCCTTTTTAAACAAGTCTTTGTAGCTATACACAAGGGTATTCTCATTTGACAATTGCTAAAAGTAAAGAGTTTCAATCCTTTTTAAACAAGTCTTTATAGCTATACCGAGATTAGTGAATTCACCAAAATGGATTACGTGGCAATGTTTCAATCCTTTTTAAACAAGTCTCTATAGCTATACTAAAGCACTATGCTGCACCTAAAGACCTTTATAGGAATTTGTTTCAATCCTTTTTAAACAAGTCTTTATAGCTATACATCATATTTTACAAGGGTTATGTGGTTGTCAAAGAACGGGAATAGATAAAATATAGAAGTATAATAATCAAGAAATGCTTGTAAATACTTATTTTCCGCCATCTTATAAAAAATCCTCCAAAATTTACGAAAATCGATTTGGGACTAAATAACCAGTATTTTTTATAATATTACTTCAATTTTAATTAAAAGTCCAGAAAACGAATTGCCTTATTAAAAAAGTACTCCAAATTATTTTAGTCATTTAAAATAGGGATAACTCAAAAAAATCCTTATACACCATAGGTTTTCAGCTAAAAGTGACCCAATTATTCTCTTGGTACACCCACCCTATTTATCTAATTTAAAAGTAAAATATTAATTGTCTAAGAAATGGGGATGTGCCTCTCATAGCTATTTTCTAATTTCATAAAGCCCCCAAACTATTTTTTCCCAGCAATCAGATTCGTAAGATGATTTTGCCATCTGAATTATTTGTAGCTTTTGATTATTGGTAATTGTGTCCGATACAATATTATTAGTGTTTGCTGGATCATATATTTTTACAAAAGAAAATTGTTCAATAATATATTTTAGTACAGTCAAGAAATTTTTATCAATTCCAAAATAAGGTCTTCTTTTCAGCGCCTCTAAAACTGTCAACTCCAGTAAAAAAGATGGAAAGTCCAATTCGTGTAAGTGACACCATATTTTTAGAAGTATTATAATTTGTTTACGGGGTGAATTTTTTATTATATTTATATGCTTATGAATATTTGTCATGGTCCATGTATCAAACTTACTAACATATATTGAATGTGGATATAACCCGGTTGGTTGTTTCTGGGCTGGAACCAAATCTACCTTTATACCATTAAAAATAATTCTTATTGAAACGTTTTGTTTTCTAGGATTATAGGAATAACATAGATAATCATATAGCGATTCGTAAGCCTCTTTCAAAGTAAATGGTGTTTTGTTCTTTAATGAAATCAAAAGATCTATATCAACAGCACTACCTCTTATTACTGTTCCTTTCGAAAAGGAACCAGATGGTATTATTTCTATGATATATTGATTATTCCATTTCCTTATTTCCCTATATAAAGAAGCCTTAACGCTAGATAGAATTCTTGATCGTTCCTCTTCGGGAATTGAATATTTTTTGATAATAGAAAGAAGATAGGTGTTAGCATTCATATCTATACACCTCTCTTAAATTTTTTTTAAAATCTAACACTTAATATGCGAATTCATTTTTTGCAGTTTTCTATACCAATTTCCCTTAATTTAACATGTTGTTTCAATATCAATAGAATGAAATGATTTCAGTTTGAACTCAGTGGCTCCAAAATATTTTTTATTTTTCCAAGCTCTTTTCCATTTTTTTAATAATTTTGTAGATAACCGGAAAGCTAATGATTTTTCATTTGTCTGTTTTTATCCACTTCAGTGAGCTAGAATCTTCAAGCTTTTTATAAAAAATGCCTCTTCTTTTTTTGCTCATTACTCCGACTTCTGGGCTAACTTTCTTTCATTCTTAACTGGCGAACAATTCTCACAGACAAAATTAGAAATAATTGTATTTTTGTGATTATTTATTTTCATAGCTTGTAGTAATTAGGGAAGAAATAATATCATTTAAAAGACGACCACGTAAATTCGCAATGGACACATTTCTCTCCTTGTTTATTATTTTAAAATCTTCTTCTGAGATAAATCCTCTATCTCGAGGAGAATAAATAACAAGCGCAGTTTTATCATTTTTTCTGTTTAAGATTTCATCAATATCTCTTTTTTCCCAATCATGCCAAAATATTAAAAATAAAGTACTTTTTTCAGATTTTCCAAAATCATTATTTGATCTTATTTCTATTAAATTTTTTTCACTGAACAATTCTGAATCCAATAAAAGACTTTTTAAACTATTTAAATTATCACCCTTTGCAAAAATTGCTATTTTTCCTTTTGCCAATCCATGACCCAATCTGAATAAAACCGGCAGTATACCCTTGAACCAAAGCACCATTCCTACAATAAGAATAATTGTTAAAATAAAAGTACTTACAAATCCATAAAATTCGAAAAAATTTTTAATGCTAACAAGCCATTCCATTTTTTAAATCTCCTTTTTATAGATTTAATATTTCAAAACTTTTTGGGGTCTTAGGGGGTCATCTTGCAATATCGCTTTTCCTATTCCCCTTCAATATTTTTAAATAAAATAGGGCAACACATTATATTTTATCCATGGTTTAGCTTTTCATTTTATGAGGTTTTCCTTTAGGAGTATATCTATAATAATACCTAAAGCCTCAACTATATGGTTAAGAAGCCTTTAGAGCCCATAGGTTTTCTTCCAAAAGTTACCGAATTATTAACTTGGCACATCTTCCTTATTTATTCCAAAGGTCGGATTTCGCAATTTCCTAATTGTTGAGCTAGAATAACATGCCCTACCACATTGATTTCAACCGTAGGTAAAAGTTATGTTAAATGTTGAGACCTGTCCACGTTTTCTGACCAGCGCTTTTATAGAGGGTGTTTCAATCCTTTTTAAACAAGTCTTTATAGCTATATGACAATTAGGCTTGACAAATTATTTTTCTTTGCTATATGTTTCAATCCTTTTTAAACAAGTCTTTATAGCTATACTTTGTAATATTGCTAGGTAGGATGTTCCTATACCCTTGTTTCAATCCTTTTTAAACAAGTCTTTATAGCTATACTAGAAGGAGCTGCTGCTATTCTTGGAGCGAGCAATCGTTTCAATCCTTTTTAAACAAGTCTTTATAGCTATACATCATATTTTGCAAGAGTTATATGATTGTCAAAGAACATAAATACAAAGAAATAGGATCTCGGAAACATGGAAACCATCGTAATTGCCCCACTTCTGTCTCTTTATAGGAAAGTACCCAAAATTTACGAAAATCGTCTTAATTTTATGGTTAAAATACTACATTTTTTGCGATAAATTGCCTAAAACTCTTGAAATATATAGAAAAAAATTTTCGAAAATCGATTTAGGTCAGAATGAAGTCCTTGATTCAAAAAGATTATAATTTGACCCGAGGCTGAGTTATCCTCAGGGTTTTTAATTTGAATATTAAGAATAAAATGATAACCTTTAAAAATGCTTTACCAAATATATTCCGAAATAACTTTGTAATCGCACTTTATCATTGAATATATTTTAAGAAAGGATTTGGACTTGATTTATGTATTTACTGATAAAAGCAATTAAGTTAGATTCTATATATATTTTTTAAATTTGCCTGTTTAATGTTTAAAACTTCCTATTAGTAACGATTTTCATGTTTTGAATGTCATATTCGATAAATTGTTAAAGGGAGAGTTTCTAAAAATCCTTCGAAATGCTTCATTAAAATATCGATGGCACGTATATCAAGTTTTAATCAATATTGTCTTATTATTTGTTTTTGTTAGGAAAATGGCAGTCTTTTTTTGGATGAACCTAAAGGATATTCTGTTTCTATCGTTTTTAATGAGAAGACTTGAAAATAATTATTGTCTAAGAACGTGCTTACGGTAATATTTTGACTTCTTGAAAACGCCATTCCTAAAGAAAATGCTATGACAGAAGGTGTAATTAAGCGTATGTTTACTTCTTTATATTTATTGATTAATCCGTTGACTATTTTCACAATATGCTGTACATATGGAAGCCAAACAATTTCTGGATTTAAATTATCATATTCCAATATTATATAGTGACAGTTTTGAGAATATTGGAAAGGATCTACTTTATGCCTTCCAATTGATATATAAACATCTAGTTTTTTATTATTAGCTGACGAGTTCTGATCAAAATTATTATAAATTTCTGGAGACTTATACTTATCGGAAATTTTTTCTGGAAAAAAATATTTCCTTGATTGTATTTTTAAAACTGGATAGAATGAGTCTTCTTGAAAATGGTATAATCTTATTGGTCTTCTCAAATTAACTGATGCTCCTAGAACAAATGCCAATGCCATAGGAACATGCGGAAAAACTATATAACCTATCCCTTTATCAATTTTTGAACGAACTTGTTTTTCTAAATCTTCCCAGTTTTCCACCATTTCGTTCCATGCTTTTTTCCAATCATCCGGTTCCTTCGATACTCGGGGGTTTTTATTTTTAATGAGTCCAATAGACAGGCTTTGTATATCATTATTAACTAGTTTATTATCAAAAGTAATGCCATTTGATTCCATAAAACGTGTAAATAAAGTATTATCAACATGAAGATTTTCTTCAAACATAATCGGAATTTCGATATGTTTTTTTCGAAATGCAATTTTGATTGCCAATAAGAAAAACATTGCAATTACAATTGCAATAAATATATTGCTTAGTAATGTTAATCCCGGGAATATAATTACAATTGCACCTATAATTACACTAAAGATAGAGATTACCCAAACGTTATTCTTTAATTCCTTAGAGAACTCAGACAATATTCTTTTTGTTTTATGTGACATTCTAACCTCCCCTGCAAGAGTTTTCACCTTAATATTTATCTAAATCCTTCTCATTCTAATCCGATTTTTCTTTATGACAAAACTTGTCCGGCTCCGCCAAAATAGGTCTCTTCCTAAATTCATTTTCAGGCTTTATTTGCATGTAACTTGTTTTCTTGAGCCATTCCGGGTTTTCGGAATTTTCCCAATTTAATATATGTTTTAAAAGTTTCATCCTTCTTGTATCCCATAAATTTTCAACTCTTCTATTTTCTTCAGTTATCCCCTTTAAAACGTAATTATTAAAAAAGTTTTTAAATTTACCAGTGTCTTTATTTTTTTCAATTGCCATGTTCCAGGCATCCTTACCTTCGACGAAGAGTGAAAAATATCTTTTTCTTCTATCGATTATATATAGAGAAACATTACATATTTTGACACTCCCAAGTCCGAGGGGCTTCCCCATTCCTAATTTATGATAACACTTGTCCGGGAGTTCAATTGCAAACAATAAAGCCCCAAGTTCTATTTCTGAAAAGTTTTCAAATCTTATTCTTCCGGAGAATTTTATATTTCTTTTTATAGGTGTAATGACGGCGTGCTGCGAATCATGAATAATTTTACCTTCATTCCAAGTAAAAGGTTCTTTTGCATCATCAGGAGTATTTCTATGCCAGTAGAGTTTGTAACCTCTAATGATTGCATTTACATTATCCCAGTGTTTAAGCACTCCACTTTTATCTTGCTTGAGATAGTGTTGAAATGTAGTTGGCTTTGGAGAGGAAAGAATTTTAGGTGAAGTTTCGCTTAAAAAGATATTATTTTGTCCTTGCATTAAATCTAGGTCCTCGAAAAATACCCTGCCCGCAAACTTGTTTTCCACGCCAAATATGGCCTCTGGAATGTCTATTATGTCATCTTTTTTTAGGTTTTCAGGTATGTGATCTGAAATTATATGCTCATAAGGTAGCCGGAAAAAACCAGTGTGTCCTACCGCTATGCGTGCATAATTTTGGCTGTCTGTATATGGTGCATAAAACACTGGCACGCCGTTCGAATATTTTTCATTATGTTTTTCTGCCATTTCGAATATATCAAACTTTTCCGGTGTCCCTCTATTTTTATCGTTTTTGTAATCTTCAACATCTTGCTCAGAAAGTTCTATTTCTGTATCGGCACTTGGTTCTGGTTCAAGAATCACCCAGTTTTTCTTCTTCTTATTACCAACCTTCCCTGACCAAACTTTCCATGTCTTGGTTTTCTTATCGTATTCATGTTCAAATTCCCTGGATATGTCCTCAAACCTGTTAAAATCAACTGCAGGGCGGATAAAGTATTTATTTTCTTTAAAAATCAGGTAACCTGCTTTTTTATCATTTATTTTCTGATAATAGTGTTCTCGAAGAGAACTCATATCTGCCAATCCTCTGTAGTAGAGTCTGTTATCATTAAAAAACTTAAATTTACTAAAAGAAGTTATTTCAATGATTGCTCGTATCATGCCTCTCATCGAACTCCCGGGTATTTTAACTTTGCCATCTATTGAAAAAAACTCAGAAGACCCGCTTTCTCTCCTTATATATAGTGGGGTAATCGTTTCGAGTTCAAAATCGATATGACCGGAGTATCTATCTTTATGGTATCTATTAAATTCAAGAACCGACTCAGCATCAACAACCTTTTCATTCAAGGGGACGAAGTTATATGGGGCTCTGGCTTTTGATTGTGAATTACTTGAGTAACTCATTGATGATCCCTCCTTGGTTTCGTTTGTCTTTGAGTTTTCAATTTGCTGAATTTCAGCTTTCTTGTATTCGTTTTCTCCTAGAACTATTCTGGCTATCTGTCCATTTTTTCTCTCTACCATTCCCTCAGCACCATCATAATCTTTGGGAATTTCGAAATCGTGAGGTACCTTCATCCTTCTCCCATTTTCGAATTCTAACTCTACGTCATAACCTTTTTTGGTTTGAACATTTTTAATTTTTACTTTCTCCATATCTAAACCTCTTGACATTCGATTTTTACAAATCTTGTATCAATGATTCCAACTTGCTTTATCTCGTTATATTCAAGATAGTTTCTGGTTATCAGAACTAATCTTTTATTCACAGAAAGGTTTAAATTGCTAAAAGGTACTATAAATTCGACTCCTCTATCTTCTTGTATTTTGCTAAATCCCCCTTCAAGCAGAACTGACTTTGTACCCCAAATAATTTGCTCTGCATCTATGAATTCTGTTTCTTTTTTTTTAGGTTCATCAACCCTTAATCTGTACTTAAAATTTCTATTTGATTTCCAGATGAGTAATTCTTTTTTCTCGTTGAAAACTCTAATTCTTATAAGATGTTTTCCCCAATCCGGCATTTGACCTTGATAAAAATTCATTTTCCCTTCCTTAAGCATACCAAATAAGATGCTATAATTTAGCCAGGCTACTATATGGCCATTTTCTGCAAATTTCTTTGAAATGACACTGTTTATCTGATTAACAATTCCTCCGGTTTCTGTTGAGCTATTTATTTTCTTGATTTCATACATCATACCCTGCCCCCTATTTCCAGTTTGTTAATTAACTCTTCTAAATATGAATCAAGTTTACCCTTATCTCCATCAATTTTTATCTTTTCTCCTTCTTGAAAAATCTTAATATTTTCATCTTTAGAATTTATCTCAGCTTCTATCCCATTCAGTAATCCTCTTCCTATCGCTTTATCTCCGCCGATAGGCAAATCTTCATTCCAAAGATCTTTTAGGACAAGCAATATTAATCCGGCTTCCCAGGGTTTATAATCTTTCACTTTAATTTTTATCTTTATTTTTTCCTCTTTATGCCAGATTGGCTTTGATGTTAATAGTGCCCCGGATATCGTTCCTCCGGTTAATCTATCAATCTTTATACGAGTTTGTGTTTCTTCTATTACAGGTTCATCGATGATGCTTTCCTCAACAATAACCCTGCTCTTAAATTTTTCTTTAGATTTTGATTTAACATCCGCCCAACCAAAAGTCTCTTTAATAACAACCTCACCTGAGTCATCTTCTTTCAAAGTATTTATTATTGTCACTGCCCTATCTCTGATTGCACCCTTAATTGAAGGACCTGAAATTATTGGTTTTCCATTGCTTTTTAGATGACCTTTATCAACTTCATCAGAGCCTGACGCGTTTGAGCCAATAATTAAAGAATTTTTCAAAGAAAAGACAGCTTCCACAACGAAATCTTGATTATCTTTGGAAAAAGGCTGTAAATCTTGAAAATCAACCTTCAAATCACTGACATCTTCTTTACCACTTGAAAGAAATCTCAGATATTTTTCTCCATCTCTTGGAAATTTAAAATAAAATGCCTCAAAGTTATTAAGTTTTATTCTACCAAAACCTTTTGTTGTCATTGCTCCAACTGAAATTTCTCCATTTTCCAAATCTCTTTTAATTGTGGCAAGAATCCTTAGGAATTCATCGTTCTTATCAAACTCCTTTCTAAATACTACTTCTCCGAAAAGATTTAAGTTTATTTCACCTTCTACAACCTCGTAATCGAATTTAGCCCCTTCTTCTGCTATACCTTTTTTATTGTCTATTTTTACTCCGTCTCTTACAACAATTTTGCAAGCTTCTGCAGGCAAGATATCTTCTAAAATAAAATTACTCTGATAATTGCCATCGCCCCAGAAGTATTTATAAAATTCACCGTTTGATTTATAATTTTCATCAATGTAGTGTCTTAATGCTCCTATAAAAGAAGAGGCTGGAATGTAAAAGTTTCTATTGTAGCCTTTTACTACTTCAATATCAGTATCCTCTCCCTTACCTGTTCCTATAATGATAGGTGAAAGATTCATTAAAGTGCCTTTAAATATAATTTTCCTTGTAATCTTACTCATTTATGACTCTCCTTTTGCACTTTTAATAAAATTCTTAAGTTTCTCAGAAGTTTCTTCCAGTAGGCTTTATAAAGTTCAATTTCTAATCTGCTGTCTTTGAAACTTAAATCAAAGTCTATTTCTGACAATCCAATTATTTTTAAGTCTTTTTCAACTAAATTGCTAACATCTTCAAAGCCTAATAATCTATTAAATAGTCCATATTTTTTTAGATTTTTTCCCGAATCTTTCTTTTCCATGTCTATTAGTTTCTGTTTAATTTCATTGAAATTATTGCTACTTATAATTATTTCTTCGACTTTACATACAAGATGCGTGGTTAAATTCTTAATAACCTTTGAAGTAGATCTTAATGCTTCATTTATGCCTTCTCTCTCTGCTATTTCAAGAACTTTAATGTGAAGTATGGATTCTAAAATGGGCTTTATCTTATCATTTGTGCTTTTTTCTTGCTCTTCTTTTGTTATTGTAGATTTTGTGGGATATTCTTGTTTAGAAATTAAATCAACTTTAACCTGTCCAAAACCCTGTTCTGTTCTTTCGCCTATCCCGTAAAGCTCGAGTTCGTTTATCTTTTGCTGACATGTATTTTTATTTAAATTAGACAACCGTATTTTAAAAGTTGAACCTTCTCCAAAAGCAAGATCCCTGGGTGTTTTTGATCTCCAGATTCCTAAAAAGCTTTCAACAAAACCAAGTTTGGCAGCAACTTTTTCGATTTCTACTTCACTTGCGAAATATTCTTTAAGATACTTTATTAATTTTTCAACTGTAATTTCTGATGATCCATAATCATTATAAAGAATGATAGGTGAAATGGCGGTTAAAGTGAATTCATTACTATAATTTTTGTATTGGCCAATTTCTTCGTTTTCGAGAAACTTGAAAAATACTCCGCCATATTGAGCCGTTTTAGAACGTCCGATTTCTGTCTTAAATTCACCTCCAAGCAATTCTCTTAACTTAGAAAGAAAGATTTCAGGACCATAAATCTCTCCATAAAACTCTTCATTGGGAGCGATTGCTTCATAATAGAAAATAGATTCCCCAGTACTTCTGCCTTCTAACCTACTTCTTGCATGATGAAAGTTTATTAATGTATCAGGAGAATACCTATAAGCATAATCTCCCTGTAATGAAACAAATCCATCGACCGGTATGGTTTTTTTGTTATCCAGTTTTTCTGTCTCAAATACGTTATACAACCTTTGCTCATTCTCACCTTTAATTTGATGCAGGTTTAGGGGAGATGGATAGAACACAATTTTTTGTTTAAAAGGATAGGCAGGCTTTATTTCAATTACGCCACTTAATATTATTTCATAGAATAAGTCATTATCGTGAGCAAGAGTTAATAATTTAAGTTTTTCAATAATTTTATTAGCAAGAATCCCTCTTATCGTTGTTGATGGAATATAATTAAATGTACTTATTGTGTTTTGGTCTCCTTTTTGCACTGCCATTACAATTGGTGAGATGGTTTTAATCTTGAAAGGGAGATATGTGATTCTATCAGCCGAGATGCTATTTGTTAATCCCTCAAAGTTCAAGTTTGTTTGTGTTAATACGTATCCAGTAGTTTTTTCCTCCGACTTGAGCACTTTTATAGCATTATTCACGTCCATTTGATAATCAGTTTTGCATTTGACCTTTCCAAAGCCACGATTTCTCCTTGTTCCAATTCTTCTTAGATTTAAAGCAGAAATATAAAAAAGCGCTTTCTCCCTTTCTGAAAAATCTTTATCTTCGACTTTAGACTCAAAAAATATCCCTGGTTTCAAAACTCTGTATGTCCTGAGAGAGTGTTCCTTTGCAATTCCTTTTTCGTCTATTGCAGTTTGTTGCCTTATTTCTGTGAAATATTTGATTAGATGACTATTTGACAGTAATATCTGGTATCCTTTATTTTTGTCAATTAATGATTTTATAGATTTGCTAATAATCAGGTAATTTGAAATATAAAAGTTTGGTATTTTTAATTTTCCCTTGATAAACCCCGATGCGCCAAATAAACTGTCTATTAGAGAAGAATCATCAATTCCAAGCATTTCTAGTACTTCTAAAGCGCTTTCTTTGAGAAGGCCTTTTATTCTTCTCCCAGGGATGTAAGGAATGCCAAGATTGTCAAACACTAAGTCATTATCAATTAAAACTTCGCTTTCGCCACTGCCGGCAAGAGTATAAGATAATATTTTTAATTTGAAATTCATTTCAAACCTCCAACAATTCGTTTGGATAGAAATCAATTATTTCTATGATTTCATAGTATGGAGTATTATTGTCTTGCCATATTTGTTCATGATACTTACGGTTTTTAATTTTATACAAACTATATCCTTTTTTTTCTAATTCATTTACAAAGGCCTTGCACTCCTCTTCGGTAGAGTTAAATATTGTATCTCTTAATTGCATAAGCTTTGTTTTTGGAAAATTTTGAAAATGCCTTATACCATTCTTGAGGTTTTTAATGCTATTTTCTTCGTCAATTTCGCCAAATACATAAGGGCCAAAGTGAAGATTGCCAAATGATGTAATAAAGCGTTTCTTTCTTATTTCTTCGATTTCGCCTGAAGCTCCACCAGAAGAAACGAAAAAGTCAATGTAGGATGAACCTGGATTTTCTCTTGCTTTCTTTTTTGCTTCATTGCAAAGTTCTTCTGCTAATTTATATGCTCTATAAAACGGGTATTTTGTCTTTACAATGCTTATACCTGCACTTGCAGAAAAATTTTGATTGTCTTCGAATTTAAATTCCGAATACTTATGAAAAAACTGTTCTACAAGATAAAGTCCAATTCTCCCCTCGCTTACAAAAGTTATATCATCCCCGCCAATCACTATTGGACGAATCGGTAATATTGTTTTTTTCTTTGGTTTTTTAAGCACAATACCTGCATTTTTCAATTTTCCTTTTTCAATAAGATCTATTAAGTTGGATAAAGCGAAATCCAAAGAGGCTTTTACTGTTTCAGTCATTTTTTTTGACAAGCACCTTAATTTATTAAGCGTATCACAGCTTTTCACTTTTATGCCCATGCCGTTACCATCTATATGGGCTACTGCGATGAAATTTTTATTTTCTTCTTGTCCAAGTTCCCCGATATCATTTGTAAAAGTGAATTCCCCTTTCAAAGTATCTTCAAAGATTTTATTTATCCTCTCTTTTGAATCTTCGTTTGCACCAATTTTTGTGAACGAAACTCCTGAAATAAATTTATTTTCTTCGTATTTGAATTCTGCACTCTCGCCTGAAAAGGGGCAATCAGCCGTTATACCGTGTTTTGGAATTTTTACTACAGGAAAGTAGTAATTTTTATTCTTGCCTAAACTACTGTTCAATTTTTTCATTGAACTTGCAAATTCATTAAAACTAAAATCATCAATAACTCCAAAACTAGTTCTGAGGCCAGGAGTGTATTGTAGAAGTAACTTAGTAAACTCTTTTATAAATTTTGCAATATTATCTTTGTCTTTATCTTTAAATAAAATTAAAGCATTTCCACCACCAATATAACCTACTTGGAACTTCGCAGTGTTAAGGATAGGGTTTCTTTCTGGATTTTCTTTCCATGAATTTAAATTAATATTTTCACCATCAAAAACTTTAGAAAGAGCGGCATTTAATTCATCCTGAAACACTCTCTCTACAAGAAAAGATGCACCTACATTCTCTTTAAGCTTATTGCTCATAAAGATGTACTCTTGAATTGAAGCAGTATCAATTAAAACTGCAAATAATTTATTATCCATTTTTGCCCCCTACCAAAATAATAAATATATTTACCAAAATTACTCTATATTTTAAATCATTTTACATGTCCTAGCTTGGAGATATGTTTACAGATTAGAGTACTTACTAAAGCTTACTAAAGGGTCAGATCTTGCAATATCACTTTTACATTACCCTCGATTTTTTTAATAGCTCTGCTCACTGTAGTATAATGTACGCCATATAATCTGCTATACCGTTTAGGGCATAACCATACTGGAGGGTAAGCTTTATAGATTGCTTGGTCTTTTGACTTTCTGTCTTTACGTTTAAAAATCCCATTTAAGGGTGGCCTGGTCATGTTGCTAATATAATCTAGGTTTTGTTATATCGCAAAACCTGACCCCTGTTAATTTCAAGACTCAAAATGTATCCAGATTGCTGTATAACTGAAATTGTTTTGTTTCAATCCTTTTTAAACAAGTCCTTATAGCTATACATAAGGACTTTTCTTCCGAGTCATGTCACGCAGAAAACAATGTTTCAATCCTTTTTAAACAAGTCTTTATAGCTATGCCTTCTTGGAATGGAAAATTTGGCTTCGGCTAGATTAGTTTCAATCCTTTTTAAACAAGTCTTTATAGCTATACTTGATGCTGAAAGACGTGAGAAGAATTGCATTCATTTGTTTCAATCCTTTTTAAACAAGTCTTTATAGCTATACACCATATTTTGCATGGGTTATGTGTTTGTCAAAGAACGGAAATGATAAAAATACAGAAGCATAATAATTAGGAAATGCTTGTAAATA
>Ga0307378_10007210_pt1 | contig 15009 bp, 11 predicted proteins | sample UN1MG_FD_202238 | JGI IMG/M metagenome (GOLD analysis project Ga0307378, IMG submission 202238) | Soil microbial communities from Risofladan, Vaasa, Finland - UN-1 | ecosystem: Environmental > Terrestrial > Soil > Coastal area > Acid sulfate soil | place: Finland: Risofladan, Vaasa | collected...
CCCACGGCCAACAACGGCACGCCGGTCGGCGGCAAGATCACGCTCGAACCCAAAGAAGGGCTGTTCCTGGTCAAAGAGGACTGACGCGGGAACGGAATACGCCCGCCCTACGCTGTCAGTAGTCCAAGGAAGGTGGGAACCAATGTGAGGGCAACAACCAGCAGCGGAAGCAGGACTTTCCCCGGATCTCTCTGCACGTCATCCTCGCTTCCCGGAACGCTAGTAGCCCAGGACAAGAGAGGCGCGAAAACAAACTCCGAGAGTACAATCCCGTATAAGAGCGGCAACATCGCAACGGCGACCCCCGGCCCGATCGCGGCGGGGTCATCCATCTTTCCAAGCATGGCGGCGAGTTGAACGAGATACGCCACCGTACCGGTCGAGATTGCGGCGCGACTGCCCAGGGTCAGGAAGCGACACGCCGAACGGCGCGATACGTCGTCGGCACTGCGGGCCGCTCCCATTGCCAACCGGCACGCATTCGCCCAGTCCTCACGATGAGCGCCAACCAGCAACAGGCAGCCGGTGGCAAAAACCACGAAAGCCACCGAGGGGAAGTCCACGAACGTCCCCAAGGTCACTCCGGGACACACGGCGATCATTCCGAGAACCAACGCGACAAGGGTGATGGCACCCAAGAGTCTCGATAGCGTGATCATCTTCGCCTCCTCCTGCCAATCGCGGCGGGTGGCGCTGGCGTCTCGCCGGTGCTCAGTCGCCGTCGAGCGCTACCGGGCAATTTAGCAGCGGTGGCGACATCTGAGAAGCCCTGAGCCATCTTTCCCAGGCGGAGTCTGGGAACGAGGGTGGAGTTCGCGTTGTCAGGTCGTGCCCTTTCGCGGCCGGTGTGCGGGGTGGGCTTTGTTGGACACGGTCAGTTCCGCGGCCGCTTCGATTTCGCCACCTATGAGGGGAACTACCCCCTTCAGATACCGTGAGCGCACGTGCGCTGGGGCCCCAGGGTGAGTGCGCTGGGGCCCCATGGTGAATGCGCTGGGGTTCCAGGGGAGGTGCTACAGGGTCACAGGCCACCTGCGCGCACGCCATGTACTGGGAAAAAGGCACTTCTTGGACGAGGTCACTCGCGCAAGCCCCGGGTACGAAAGCATTTGGAGGTTTCGGATGAACCAAGAAAAACCGTCCAACAAATGTTTTCGTCGCAACGTGTTGTCAGGCAAGGACTTAGGGCGTTTCATGGGAGGCATTGTTGGACACTTGGACGGCCGGTTTTGGGGGCTTCCGCGCCGTGCGGTGTTACGCCTAACACGGTCGAGCATACCATGTTAGCGCCGAGCCGCAAGGGGATTTGTGGCCGCCCCCGGGTGCTTCCAACTTTCCGCGGCCCGGGCGCGCCGAGAGGGCGGATTTGGCGGAGAGCGTCGGCCCGAGCAACCCTGCCTTTGGGCGGGGCGGGTGAAACAGTGGCCGGCCGGGCTCCCGTGAAGCCGACCGTCGAGTCGGGCGACCCCGCGTCTGGGCCAGGTCAATGCAACAGGGATCAGCCGGACTATAGCTTCCGCACTTCGCGCGGGCTTGTGCCGAGACACGGGGGCACAACGCGCCGAAGGGGCAGAATACGAGAGCCCAGGGCGCAGCCCTGGGTTGGGTCGGACCGGTCTGGCCGTAGCCCTGAAAGGGCGAGATACGCCGCGAGTCCCGCACGGGTATCGCGCCCTTTCAGGGCTTGGATTGTGTGTTCTGCCCGATCTCCCAGGGCTGCGCCCTGGGCTGTCGTATCGCGCCCTTTCAGGGCTGCGGACGTCGCGAGCTTCGTCCGTCTGCTGGCGTCGCGCCCCTTGGGCGGTATAATGGTCGGCGATTGTTCGGGTCGTGCTGCGTGAGAGTCTCACGCGGCACGGTCGCACCGGCATCTCGGCCATGCACTGGCGAAACGCCAGTGGCACGCGACGAGACACCAGGGTGGCACGGGCATCTTGCCCGTGCACCGGCGAGATAGGAGGGTGGTGCACTGGCGAGACGCCAGTGGCACCCGGCGAAGTCTGACAGGAGGGAGAGAGCGATCATGAAGCCGTTACGTTACGGGATTGTCGGGGGCGGGTTTGTGGCGGCCTTTCAGTGCCGTGCGCTTACGGAGGTGCGGGGAGTCGAGGTGGCGGGGTTCGTGTCGAAGGACCCCGTGGATCACCTGCTGGCCTACGCCAAGGAGCAAGGGCTGGGCGACGCCCGGGAGTTCGCCAGCATCACGGAGATGGTGCCGGAGGTCGACGTGGTGGCGATCTTCTGCCCGAATTTCGCCCGGGTGGAGGTCGTCGAGGAGATCGCCGACGCGGTCACCGCCGGCGCGGAGCTGAAGGGCCTGATCTGCGAGAAGCCGCTGGCGCGGAACATGGCCGAGGGGCGGAAGATCCTCGATCTGGTCGGCGGGCTCGGCGTGCCCACGGCGTACTTCGAGAACCAAATCCACATGAAGCCGGTCAAGGCGGAGCGGATGCAGCTTGCGCCGGTGATCGAGGCGATGGGGCCGCCGCTTCTGGTCCGCTCGGGCGAGGAGCACGCCGGGCCGCACAGCGCGTGGTTCTGGGACCCGACGCGCCAGGGCGGCGGCGTATTGAGCGACATGGGCTGCCACTGCCTGGCCGTCGGCTGGTACGCCCTCACGCCGCCCGGCAAGCCGGTCCGGTTCCTCGAGCCGCAGTCGGTGATGTGCGACGTGTCGCTGTTGAAGTGGGGCCAGCCGCGGTGGCGCAAGGAGTTGCTGGACCGGCACGGCGTCGACTACGGGAAGACGCCGGCTGAAGACTTTGCCACGGGGATCGTGACTTACCGCAACCCGGACACCGGGCAACTGGTCAAGGGGCAGTTCACCGTCTCCTGGATGTTCGACAAGCAGGGGCTGAGGCTCGCCCTAGACGGGATGGGGCCGGGCTATGCGTTCGAGCTGAACACGCTTCGCTCGCCGCTGGAGGTGTTCATCGGCGACGCGGCCGCCGCCAGCCTGGCCGACTCTGAGACGGCCCTGGAGAAGCAGCAGGCCAGCCGTGGCCTGTTGACGGTGCAGCCCAACGAGGCGGATCTCTATGGGTACACCGACGAGAACGTCGACGCGATCGCCGCGTTCCGCGAGGGACGGTCCGGGATGCTCGATTTTGAGTACGGGCTGGAGATCGTCCGGCTGACCATGGCCGGCTACCTGTCGGCCGAGCGCAGGGCCACGGTCGATCTGATCGACCCGGCCACGCAAAAGGAGCTGGAGACGTACGTCCCGCTGATCCAGCAGGGACGCGGCGGGGAGACGCTCGTGGTGCCGGCGTGATTTTCCCGGAACGGTATTCGGATCGACCCCGCTGCCCGCCTCCGAATCTTGATTCGGGTACTTACCGCGGCCGCCGGTTCCCGCTACGATGACGGGCGATGGGTCCGGCTTCTGGGCTGCGCCGGGCTGGCGGAGCGGTAGGGGAATTTGGGCCGGCGGGTCGCCGCAAGGTGGCTTGGTCGGGAGACCAAGCCACAACCAGGCCGGCGGCACAGAATGGGCGTTGGGCCGCCCTGTTGGAGAGGGCCGCTGTTCGTGGATCTCAATGGGAGGGCTTTCCGGTGAGCGACAAGAAGGTCAACGTGGCGATGATCGGTCTGGGATTCGGGGCGGAGTTCATCCCCATCTATCAGGCGCATCCGAACGCCAACATGGTCGCGATCTGCCGGCGGAACCAGTCGGAGATGGACAAGATCGGCGACGCGTTCGGCATCGAGAAGCGGTACAGCGACTTCCAGCAGGTGCTCGGCGACCCGGAAGTGGACGCCGTCCACATCAACACGCCGATCCCCGACCATGCCCCGATGTCGATCGCGGCCTTGAAGGCCGGCAAGCACGTGGCGTGCACCGTGCCCATGGCCACCACGGTGGACCAGTGTCGCGAGATCTGCGAGCTGGTGGCCGAGACCGGCCTCAAGTACATGATGGCGGAGACGGTCGTCTATAGCCGGGAGTTCCTGTTCATCAAGGAGATGTACGACAAGGGCGAGCTGGGCAAGATCCAGTACATGCAGGCATCGCACCCGCAGGACATGGAAGGGTGGCCGGAGTATTGGGAGCGGATGATCCCGATGCACTACGCGACGCACGTGGTCAGCCCGGTTCTGGGGCTCGTGGGCGGTCGCGCCGAGTACGTGAGCTGTTTCGGGTCGGGCACGATCAACGAGCGTCTGGCGGAGAAGTCGGGCAACCGCTTCGCCGTGGAGTCCTGTCACGTCAAGATTAAGGATTCGGATATCGCGGCACACATCTGGCGTTTCCTGTTCGACACGTGCCGTCAGTACCGCGAGAGCTTCGACGTCTACGGCTCGAAGAAGAGCTTCGAATGGGCGCTCATCGAGGGGGAGGAGCACGTCATTCACACGGCCAAGAAGCCCGAGCCCGAGATCCCCGAGCGGGTGACCGTGCCCGACTTCGCCCATCGGCTGCCCGAGCCGATCCGCAAGTTCACGTCGACGATTCAGGACGCGGAGCACCTCTCGTTCATCCAGGGCGCGGGCCACGGCGGGTCGCACCCGCACCTGGTCAACGAGTTCGTGTCCGCTTTGATTGAAGACCGCGAGCCGCGTCCCAACGCCCCCCAGTCGGCCAACTGGACCTGCGTGGGCGTGCTGGCCCATCAGTCGGCGATGGAGGGAGGCCAGATCAAGAGGCTGCCCGATTTCACGCTGGCGTAGGGCGTGGTCCGACTTCCGCCGACAAGTTGCCAGGCAACCTCGTCCAACGCATCGCTTCGGGAGGAAAGCCACATGAGTAGTCTTGAGGAGACACGGCGGCGGCTCGTCGACGGCGAGCTGATGTCGGCCGAAACGGTCGATTCCCAGATCGCTCGCTGGCGGGATGAAACCGGGGCCTCGGACGACGCCCCCGGCGAGCCGTGGATCGACTGGCTGGTCGAGAAGCAGTTGCTCACGGAGTTTCAAGGCGACGCCCTGCGTGCCGGACATGCGGGCCCGTTCATGCTCGGGCCGTATCGCGTGTTCGAGCGGATGGCGGTGGGGCGATTGGGGAACATCTATCGGGCGGTCCATGCGGAGCTCGAACAGCCGGTCAGCCTCAAGGTGTTCCCCGGCTCGCTGAAGGGGGATACGGAGAAGGTCGCCCGGATGCACCGCGAGTTCCGCGCCAGCATCGAGCTGGAACACCCGAACATCCTGCGGACCTTTCAGATCGGCCAGGTGGGCGACGTCTACTACCTGGCGTTCGAGGACCTCCAGGGCGAAACGCTGCTGGACCGCCTGGATCGCGAGGGCGCGATGCCGTACCCGACCGCGTGCAAGCTGATCCGCGACGCGGCCCTGGCGCTGGCCCACTTGCACGAGAAGGGCCTGGTTCACCGCGACGTCCATCCGGGCAACATGTGGATCACCGAGGGCGGGGTCTTGAAGATGATGGAGCTGGGGGCCGTTCGCGACGCGCTGGGGGAGGTCGTGATCGCGCCGGAGGACGAGGGAATCACGACCAGCGAAACGGTGATCGGGACGTTCGACTACATGGCCCCGGAGCAAGCCCAGGACGCGCACGCCGCCGACCATCGCAGCGACGTCTATTCCCTGGGCTGCACGCTCTATCACTGCCTGGCCGGGAAGAAGCCGTTCCCGGAGAAGAATCCCATCAAGCTGGTCATGCAGCACGCGACGAAGATGCCGCCCGCGCTGGCCGAGATCATCCCGGACCTGCCCAAGAAGCTCTCCGACGCGGTCGCCTCGATGATGGCCAAGTCGCCCGACGATCGTTTCCCCAAGGCCGAAGACGTGGCGTGGGCGCTGGAGCAGCACCTCGACGCTTCCCAGTTGGCGCCCGCGGAGGAAAAAGAGGTCAGCCCGGAGTACCTCGGCTGGCTTCACTCCTACGAGGACGAGACCATCGAGGCTCGCACGCCGGAGCTGGCCGGGTTCCTCTCCTGGCTGGCCGATCCCGATTCCGCCGAGGAGTGACGGCCCGCGAGCGAGCAGGGATGAGGGATGAGGGTTTAGAGATGAGGGTTTAGGGTCGAAAGATAAGGGATGAGGGATGAGGAATGAGTGCGGGAAGACGAACCGGTCCCGCGAGTCGACAGGTGACTCATTTCCCGTCCCTAACCCCTCATCACTCAACCCTCAACCATCAACCCTCAACCCTGTTTCCTCATCCCTCCTTCCCCATCCCGCCACGCTAAGCTACGACGACCTCTTGCAGGCGTGCCGCGTGGAGCGTCTGCGGCGGTCCGGGCCGGGCGGTCAGCATCGCAATAAGGTCGAGACGGGGGTGCGGCTGCTTCACCATCCCACGGGCGTCCGGGCCGAAGCGTGCGAAAGGCGAAGTCAGGCGGAGAACCAGCGGATCGCGCTTGCGCGTCTGCGGGTGAACCTCGCCCTGGAGATCCGATGCCCGTGCGACACGGATCAGGGCCCGACGCCGTTGTGGCGGTCACGCTGCCGCAGCGGGCGGATCGACGTCAGTGCGTCGCACGACGACTTCCCCACCCTCCTCGCTGAGGCCCTCGACCGCATCGCCGCTCACGAGTCGGACGTGAAGCAGGCGGCCGAGACGTTGACGTTGAGCACGTCGCAGTTGGTCAAGCTGTTGAAGAAGGAGCCCCGCGCGCTGGCCCTGGTCAACCGATGGCGCGAGGAGCACAACTTGGGCACGCTCCAATAGCGTTCCGGCCGGACGCACTTGCTCCCGCGCGCCAGGATTCCCGCTTCAGGGTTGCATCTGCCGGCGCCTCGGCTATTCTCGATACCAGGATTGAGCCGGCCTTGGTCCCCTTCCGCCCCAGATGCCTCGCCATGGGATACGATTTCCACATCACGCGCGCCGATCCGTGGTGGGAGAACGACGATCGGCCGATCGCGCCGGAGGAGTGGCTCAAGATCGTTGAGGACGACCCGGAACTACGGCTGGATCCCGCCAACGGTCCCTACTTCGCGACCTGGCTGGGCGACTCCGAGCTCGACGGGCCCTGGCTCGATTGGGACGACGGCCGAATCTCCACGAAGAACCCCGACCGGGCCCTGCTCGACAAGATGCTCGATATCGCCCGCCGCCTGGGCGCCAACGTGCTTGGCGACGACGGCGAGCCGTATCTCGGGAAGGGGCGGTTCGGGGGCGACTCGCGCAGGGAGAGCGTTCTGTCGCGCGTTGTCGGCTTGCCTTGGTGCCCGTTGGCCGTCGCCGTCGTCTCCGGAGTCTGCATCGTTGTCAGCCTCATGCTCGACGAACGCTTTCGGCTCACCGTCGCCCCCAGCCCGTACTTCTATCTGGGCTTCGCCTATCTGTTGCTCGCGTGCGTGGGGATGATCGGCCTGATCTCTTCAAGCGCTCTGGCAGTGGGCGCTCTCGTCTTCAGGCGTGGCGTTCGGTACGCCGTGCCTGCCCTGGTGGTCAACGCTGCAACGATCTCGTACCTCATATTCGTAGCGTAACACGGGAGACTTCGTGATGAAGCAACACGCAGGCAGGATTACACGCCGGGAATTTGTCAAGCATGCCACAGCGGCCACAGCGGCCGCGGCCGTCGCCGCGCCGATCGTCGTGCCGCGTTCGGTCTTGGGCGGCGAAGAGAAGGCCCCGCCCAGCGAGCGGATCACCGTCGGCTTCATCGGCTGCGGCAAGATGGCCAACGATTATCACCTGAGCACGCTGCTGAAGTTGGGCGACGTCCAGGCGCTGGCCGTTTGCGACGTGGACGCGACCCGTCGCGAGCACGCCAAGAAGCGGGTGGAGGACGCGTACGGCAAGAACACGACCTACAAGGGCTGCGACCAGTACAGCGACTTCCGCGAGCTGATCGCCCGTGACGACGTCGACGCGGTCTGCATCGCCGCCCCCGACCACTGGCACGTCATCCCGATCGTCGAGGCGTGCAAGGCCGGCAAGGACATCTACTGCGAGAAGCCGCTGACGCTGACCATCGCCGAGGCCAAGGTGTCGATCGACGCCGTGCGCAAGCACCACCGCGTGCTCCAGACCGGCAGCCAGCAGCGGTCCAGCGTGTTCGGCCCGTTCCGGTTGGCGTGCGAGCTGGTCCGCAGCGGGCGGCTGGGCAAGATCAGGACGGTCCAGGTGGGCGTGGGCGGCCCGAGCCGCTGGTGCGATCTCGCGGAAGAGCCCATGGAGCCCGGCCTCGACTGGGACCTCTGGCTCGGCCAGGCCCCCCTGCGCCCGTACAACTCGATCCTCAGCCCGCGCGGCGTGCACAACCATTTCCCTGCCTGGCGGGCCTATCGCGAGTATTCCGGCGGCAGCATGACCGACATGGGCGCCCACCACTTCGACATCGCCCAGTGGGCGTTGGGCATGGACGAGTCGGGGCCGGTCGAGATCATCCCGCCGGAGGACCCGGAGGCGGCCCACGGCGTGAAGTACGTCTACGCCAATGGCGTGGAGATGATTCACGCCGGGCCCGACGGCCCCCGCGGCTGCGTTTTCGAGGGAACCGAGGGGAAGCTGCACATCGGCCGCGGCCACCTGTCGAGCGAGCCGGAGGCTATCGCCAAGGAGCCCCTCGGCGACGACGAGGTACACCTATACAAGTCGCCGGGCCACCACCGCGACTGGCTCGACTGCATCCGCAGCCGCAAGCGGCCGGTCGCCGACGTGGAGATCGGCGCCCGCAGTGTGACCGTCTGCCATCTCGGCATCCTGGCCTACTGGTATCGCCGCAAGCTGAAATGGGACCCCCAGGCGTGGCGGTTCGTCGACGACGAGGAGGCCAACGCCTGGCTCGATCGCGAGCGACGCGACCCGTGGCATTTGCCGCAGGTGTGAATTCTGTGCTTCACGCAAAACCTGTAGGGTGGGTCGAGGCACGAGACCCACGCGCCCGGCATGAAACCGCGACAACTCTACTGAGGGTACCCGCCGGGGCCCCGGCAGTACAACGCCCGGCTGATGGATTAGGGCCTGCGCAACAATGCGGAGTAGTAGGCACACGCCGTGTGCCGTAACCGGCGGACGGCACACGGCGTGTGCCTGCTACTGAAGTCGGGAAGTCATTTCTCGGCCGATCCTTGCTCGCGCTGGGCGGCGGGGGTGGCTTGCCCGTTCTCGCGCTTCGTGCTTCTGAGCAGTTCCCGTCCATCGTAGCGAGAGAACGTGGCGCCTGCCGCGAATGCCCCGGCGATTTGCCCGTCGGCGCCCAGTTCAATCGCGGCCGCGTCGCCGTCGCTTTCCAGCCCGCGGCATCGAATCACGCCGGACGTACCTCGCTTTCGGAACACGACCAGGTGAGCCCGGTCGCCGCATCGGAGCTGGAGGCCGTGGGCGTTTTCTGCCGCGACGGGCTCGATTTGGGCCTCCGGGTCGCCCTCGGGCGCGAGACGCCGGATCTGCATCGCCGCGAGAAACTCGGTTTCCGCGAGCGGTTTCCCGGGGGTCGCGTGGAGGGTCCACTCGGGGAAATACTTGTCCGGCGGCACGGGATCGGTGCTGTAGCGATTGACGGGCTCGACGGGAAAGCCGGTCTTCACGTCGAGGCCCAGTGCGGCCGGGAGGAGGAACCGGCCCGAGAGCGCCGCCTTCTCGCACGAAATCGCGAACGCCGCGTTCTCTTCGTCCGTCTCGATCGGCACGACGGCGTGAAGCAGCCAGTCGAGCTTGGCCTCGCCCTCCGCGGCGGCGACCAGATCGTGGATCACGACGAAGCCCGGCTTGATGAACAGGATCCGGCGGTCGAACTGCCGGAGCCGCCCTCCGTAGACGTCCGGGTCGGCGGCGTCGCCCACGGTGTAGCCGTAGCCGGGCGAATCGAAGTAGGTGACCACGCGGCCGTCCGCCCCCGGCCTGCACACGGACTGGCCCTCGCCGTCGACGAGCAGCGTGTTGTGGGCAAGCGTGGTCATCGAGTAGGCCTTGAAGTGAGGGCTGCCGTACCAGTCGTAGTAGCCGCCGTCGATGGCCAGCTTCTCACCGTAGGCGTTGACGACGAAGCTGTTCTGGTCCGGGTGCTGGTGCCCGGCGAAATAGCGCCCGCTGTGCATCGCCACGGTCACTCCCTCGTTGCCGTCCACCAGTGAAGTGTTGAAGATCGCCACGCCGATGTGGCGATAGTGGATCGACTGCGGTAAATCAACGGGCGGGCGCGGCGTGATCCCGTCGACCGGCTCCCGCTGGCCGCTGTACCAGATCGCGTAGGGATCGCGCGTGCGCAGCGCCAGATCGCGGACGCGCGACGTCTGGGCCGGGCCGCGGATGCCGTGGTTGGGCATCCCCGAATCGCCGAACGAGACCGCCCACGCGTTCGGCGGGGCACAGTACATGGGGAATCGGGCGGTCTGGCTGAGCCAGGGGTGCCGGTAGAGGTCGATCCCGCACACGGCCCGCATCAGGTCGGCGTAGTCGACGATGAACATCAGGCCGTAGTCCCAGTAGGACAGGCCTTCGTTGTTGTCGCCGTCATATCCGAGACAGCAGAGGAACCGCCCGACGTAGAGCTGCCGGACGAACTCCGCCCACTCGGCGGCCGGGTCGTGGTCGCCGATGAGCACGATACCCGACTCGGCCACTCCCAGCGCCTTCAGCCAGGCGTGATTGTTCGCCTCGCCCCCGCGAAAGGGATTCAGCGCGTGGTAGAACTGGCCTACTCGCCGAGCGATCACGCTGCGCAGCGTCTGCCGCTCGTCGGGTGTCATGGCGGCGCAGCAGGCGTCGTAACACCAGTTCAGCCCTCGCAAGAGATGATGCGCCCCGATGTCGCCGCGTCGCATCGCGCTTCCGCCTTCGGGGTCCCACTTGCAGGCTTCCAGGGCCAGCTCCTTCGTCCACTCGATCACCTGGGGATCGCCCGTGAGCATGGCGTAGCCCGCGATTCGCTGAAGGCGGCGCCCGGTGCCGCCGGTGATCCTGCCGGCCACCTTCCCGTACCAGTCGATCCACGTGGGCCAGCGGGGATCGCCCGGCACGTGCGGCCCGGGGTGCTCGGGGACGCCCTGGTCGTAAACCTTCTTCGCGCTTCGGACGAGCTGCGCCTTGCGATCTTCGGTCAGGTTGGGCTCGCTGAGCCGGGCGAGGGGCAGAAGGCGGGGATGAGCGGCGCTGGCGAGCTGATTGAGCGGAACAGGCGGAGTCGTGAAACGATGGGCTTCCGCCGGGATCGTGATCCGCTCGACGTCGGACCATCCCTCCCAAAGCTCGCCCTCGCTCCACACCCGCCAGTACCACGTGCCCGGCTCGAGCGGCTCCTCGGGCGTGTGGAAGTTCCACGGCACGTCGACCGTGGTCGAGGCATCCTCGGGGAAGTCCGGGCGCATCGAGTACTGAAGCGTCTGGCCGTCTTCGTCCTCCCGTTTGGGCCAGTGGAACATGGGCGGATTGGAGTACGACTCGCGGACCTCGTCGGAAAGCCTTGACTCGGGCTGGCCCACGTAGAGGCGCACGTTGTCGAACCAGACGGTGATCCGGGCCTTGGTGGCGGTCCGTACGTCGGTCACCTCCTTCACCCTGCCGTAGAGCTGCACGCTGGAGAAGATCAGGCCCGGCCGGATTTCCTTCCCGTTGGAGCTTCTGAGCTTCGGGATCTCGACCCGGGCGTGCCGCCACTCGCCGGAGAACTCGTCGCTCGACCAGAACCACTGCTCTTCGTCGACGAACCAGCCCATGCCGAGGTAGTCGCCCTCGTATCCCGCCTCGATCTCCGCCCGGTAGTCGAACTCCAGGACGAGGTTCTTGCGGACCTCGACGGGCCGCCTCAGCCGCAGCCCGCACGCCGTGGCCGGCTCGGGATTGTGCAGCCGAAGGCAGTGGCCCGAGCCGTCGGGGCCGCCCTCGACGACTTGGGCCTCCGTCTTGCCGAAGTCGAGGCCCTCGTAGCCGGCGAGATCGTCACCCTGCTCGAAGTCGATCTGAAAGAGGTCGGCGGCCGCCGCCGGCGCGCCGGCAAGCAGGGTCGCGAGAATCCCGGACAGGAAGAAACGGCAAATGCGCATAGGCTGTCTCCTCGTGGCACGTCTTGCTTCATGACTCGCGATCCGATCGCGACGTCCCCAAGGTCGCCGCGCGCACAAAAACGCGGGATGACCGCAAGCGTGCAGCCATCCCGCGGGTTCTGTTGCGACGGAATCGCGTCACGCGTAAGGATCGAAGTTCCCGGGCATGGGGATGGGATAGTCGCCGTTCTCGTCCTTCTGGACGGGGGCCGGGGCATCCCAGGCGAGGTTGTCGGGCATCTCGGTCCCACCTTTCTCGACCAGCTCGTCCCACTTGACCTCCTTGCCCGAGTAGTTCGCGACCCGCCCGAGCACGGACGTCATGCTGCTGGTGGCGCCGAAGGGACCTTCGTTGTAGCGCTTTCCGGCGCGCAGCGCGGCCAGCAGGTCGGTCTGCTCCTGCTGGTGGCCGGCGTCCTTCTTGCCCTCAAACTCCCAGATGCGCTCGCCGTCGGGCCCGAACAGCTTGAAACCGCGCTGGGTGTCGCCCAGCGAGCCCTCGGTGCCGTGGGCGGCCTCCGAGACGCTGTTGAAGCACTTGGCCATGTGCCGGCACTGGCTGTACATCTTCGTCCCGTCTTCGTAGGTGAACTCGACGAAGTGGTGATCGAAGATCTGGCCGGTTCCCTTCAGATCGCCCAGGTACCGGGCCGTGCATCCGCCCATGCCGTTGGCCTCGACCGGGTGCTTGCCGCCCATGATCCAGTTGCCGATGTCGAGGTTGTGGATGTGCTGCTCGCAGATGTTGTCGCCGCTGACCCAACAGAAGTGGTACCAGTTCCACACCTGGTACTCCATCTCGGTGGGCTCTCGGCCGAGCTGCTTGGCAAGCTGTTCCCGCGATCGGTTCCAGATGCCGCTGCCGTTCCAGTAGACCCGGGTGAACATCACGTTGCCGATGGCGCCGTCGTGGATCTTGGCGACCGTGTCCTTGTACTGCGACTCATGGTGGCGCTGGAGGCCCACGCCGACCATCAGCCCCTTCTCGTCGGCCAGCTTGTTGGCTTCGACGAGGATCCGGTAACCGGCGGCGTCGACGCAGCACGGCTTTTCCATGAAGATCTGCTTGCCCGCCTCAACCGCTGCCTTGTACTGGGGAGGGCGGAACCCGGGCGGGGTGGCCAGCACGACCAACTCTGCCTCGGTGGCCAGGGCCTGTTTGTACGCGGTCAGGCCGGAGAAGACGCGGTCGGCCGGCACGTCGACGTTGTCGGGGTGTATCTTCCTGATTTTCTGTACCGCGAGGGCCGCGTTCGCCTCGAACGCGTCGGCCACGGCGATCAGTCGCACGCCCTTGTCGGCGTTCATCTGCTGCACGACGGCTCCCGTGCCGCGACCGCCGCTACCGATCAGCGCCACCTTGATCACGTCGCTGCCCTGGGCGTGCGCGGTCCGCCCCACGCTCAGGCCACCGGCCAGAGCCGCCGAGGCCACGGCCGCCGTAGAACCCTTCAGGAAATCCCGGCGTGACGGTTTTCTCGTGTCGCTCATTCGCTGCGTCTCCTTGTCGAGGAATCATCAGAAAATCGTAAGTGCTTATGGGTGATCGCGGAATCGTCGGTGCGTCCCAACGCCTTCCACGCGTCTCTACTCTTTGCCGCCTTGAGCCTCCTTGTACTCCTTCATGATCTGGGGATCCGGTTCGTACAGCTCGGCAAATCGCTTCACTTCCTCCGGATTGTCCCACGAAGGCTCATCCAGGGGGCGAACCACGCGGAAGCCCAAAAAATCGCCGTCGGTCAGGTACCAGATGCTCTGCGGGATCTGCGGGTCCTGCATTTTCCAGTCCTTGTCCGAGCCACGTCGGGCGGCGCTTCGAAGCATGTCGGGGTCGTCGTCCCAGGAGCCGCCGCGAACGCAGCGGGGGAAGAGCGTCGTGGGTATTTTATAGGGGTTCTTGAGCGTTTTCCCGGCGTACTCCTTGTAGCCGTCCGGGGTGTACCGGTCGAGCACCCATTCGCTCACGTTCCCGTGTATGTCGTGAAGACCCCATGGGTTGGGCTTCTTCTGCCCGACCTTCTGATACTGGTCGTCCGAGTTGTCGAAGTACCAGCCGTAGTCGTCCAGGTCGTCCGCGTTCTCGAACGAGTAGGCGGTCTTGGTCCCCGCCCGGCACGCGTACTCCCACTCCGCTTCGGTCGGCAGGCGGTAGTAGCGGCCGGTGTTCGCCGTAAGCCACTTGCAGTACATCTTGGCCGCGTACTGGGTCATGCAGATGGCCGGGTAGCCGTCGTGGCCCATCCCGAAGGTCATGTCGCTGTAGGCGTTGGTGGGTCGGGCCATGGCGTCGACCAACATGTCCCAGTTGGTCGCTTCCTTGCCTGCCGCGTCGCGATTCATCTTGCGGCGTTGGACGTCGAGTTTCAGCGACCACGCGTCGTACGCGTCCCAGGTTACCTCGCACTTGCCCATCCAGAACGGCTCGATCTCCACCTCGACCTGCGGCCCTTCATCCTCCTTCCGGTCCGCTTCATCCTCGGGGCTTCCCATGACGAACTTCCCGCCGGGGATCGGGACCATGTCGAACTTGATACCCGGCCCGTCAATCGTCTCGGTGTACGGCTTCATGCCGGCCTGGTCCTTCGCTTCCGCGTCGGCGTTCGCATGAGTCGGGCTCCGCTCCGCCAGCGGCATCCACGAGGCGGCCGCCCAGTCGTTCGGATCGAAGTATTCCGGCTTTCCGGCCTCTTCGCCGGCCAGCAGGGCCGACGCGCCGAACATCCCGACGAGCAGCCACAAGACAGAGAAAGACGTTGGCCAAAACGCTCGGCAACGAGGAGGTGTGCAAGTCATCAAGGATCCTTCTTCATTCAGGGAAAACAGACAGACGCCTAAACGCGGAAGCAACGCCTCCAAACTTGAAACGGAGGAGGCCTCCCACCGCGGGAAGCCTACCGGACCTAATCGGCACTGGGGTGGATGACTTCTGGGGGTACAGTCCCGGCAAACACGCCGAGTGCGCCGGAACCTGGCATGCTCCAAACTTGCCTAAGGATCGGCCGAAAAATAACTTCCCGACTTCAGTAGCAGGCACACGCCGAGGCTGTGACCTTTTCGACCAAACGTGTGAAAGCAATGCTATCGCACCGCAAGATCTTGTGACGGTAT
>Ga0307378_10007211_pt1 | contig 15009 bp, 14 predicted proteins | sample UN1MG_FD_202238 | JGI IMG/M metagenome (GOLD analysis project Ga0307378, IMG submission 202238) | Soil microbial communities from Risofladan, Vaasa, Finland - UN-1 | ecosystem: Environmental > Terrestrial > Soil > Coastal area > Acid sulfate soil | place: Finland: Risofladan, Vaasa | collected...
TGGCGCTGGTGACGCGCGGCTCACTTCTCTACGGGATGAGGCCGAAACTTCTGGCGCCTTTTCACGTGGGCGGAGCCGGCATCCGCCGCGTGCGGCTGGTGGCAATGCTGGTGGCAGGCAACCTGGCGGACGTGGCGGCAAAGGCCGTCGGACTGGCGATTGACGAACTTCCGCATGAACTGTCCGGCCAGGCCGGGCTACGCCCCGGCGGAGCGGGGCTACGCCCTGGCGAAGCCGGGCTGGCCGGGGCCATGGATCCCTCGCTGCTGGAGGTGATGGCCCGGAACAGGTTCCTCCGGCTGGCGAACCGGGCTTTCCGCCGCAGCCATATGGGCCCGGGCGCGGTGATCGGCTATACGGCGATCCGGCGCGTGGAACTGGCCAACCTCGTTACGCTCACGGAGGGGATCCGCGTTGGCCTCCGGCCGGAGGCGATCCGGGCTCGCCTGATCCCGCAGGCCGTATCCACGGCGTCCAAGACGGACGCCCAGGTGTCCCATGCTTAGGCCTCTCCCCATGATGCGGCTGTCGGTCGTCGTCCTCGAGCGGGACGAGCGGAAGGTGCTGCGCGAATTGGGGCGGCTGGGGGCGGTTCACCTGGTGCGGTTGGGACCCGGTCCGGATACCGCGCCGCTGGCGGCTCACGACCGGACGGCGGAACTGACCCATTGTGACAATCTCCTGAATCGCATCGAGAGCCTGCGCCAGCGCCTCGAACTCGGGGCCCTTCCCGAAAGCGCCCTCGAACCGGTTGACCTGCCGCTCGGCTCGGCGGAGGGTAGCCTGCGGCCGCTGGAAGAGCGGGTGAGCGCCGACGTCGAGCGGCAGGAGGACCTGCGGCGCCGATTGGCCGAGGCTTCGGCTGCCTGGCGTCAGGTCGGGCCGTTCCGGGAACTGGACGTCCCGTTGGTCCTGCTGGGCGGCTCGGCGTTCCTTCACTTCGCGATCGGCACGCTGCCGGCCGAGAACCTCCCGCCACTCCGGGCCCGGGTGGGGCCGAACGTGGTGCTCGCTCTGCTGGCGGAGCACGAGGGCCGGCGGCCGCTCATCGCCATCACGAGCCTTTCGAGCCGGGAACCTCTGGAGGCGGCCCTGAAGGACCTTGGTTTTACCCGCGAAACGTTCCGCGCGGAAGCAGGCGCCAGCGCCAAGTCGCTGGCCGACGAGAGCCAGAGCGAACTGGAGTTCCTGAGGGGCCGGGTTGAGGATGCGCGCACGCAGGTCGCCGCGCTCGGCCGCGAGGTGGCCCAGCCGCTCGCGGACCTGAAGCGCCTTCTGGCGATGGAACGCGCCCTCTGGGAGGCCGAGCAGTACTTTCCTCGCACCCAGGCCACCGCGCTCCTGGCGGGCTGGGTCCCGGCGGCCGATCTGCCGCTCATCCGGCAGCACGTCCACGAGGTCACCGGCGGCCGATCCATCCTCCAGGCGGTTGCCCCCGAGGACGTGCCGGAAGAAGAAGTGCCGGTCCTCTTGCGCCACTCGCGATTCCTCAGGCCGTTCGTGTTGCTTCTGGAGAACTATGGCCTGCCCACGTACCGCGAGATCGAACCGACCGTCTTCATGGCGGTCTCGTACCTGGTGATGTTCGGCTTGATGTTCGGCGACGCCGGCAACGGCGCCGTCGTGGCGGCGGGTGGGGCGTATCTGCTATGGAAAGGCCGGACCGTAGCGTACCGCGACGCCGGCCTCCTGCTGCTGATGGCGGGCCTGGCGAGCGTCGCGTGGGGGATCTACTACGGCAGTTACTTCGGCATTACGGAGATCGGCGGTCGCCGGCTCGGCCACGGCCTGCTGGGCGGGTCGCCGGTCACTCTGATGCTGATGGCTGTCGGCATCGGCGTTGTCCTGATGAGCCTGGGCCTTGTGCTGAATATCATAAACCGAATCGCCCACGGCGACTGGATCACCGCACTCCTGGACAAGTTCGGTCTGGCTGGCGTCGTGTTCTACTGGGGCATGTTGGCCGTGCTCCTGGCGATGAAGTTTACGGATTTGCGTCAGTGGCCGCATGCCGGCCTGCTGGTGCTTCTTGCGGCCGTCGTGCCACTGACGGTGGTCGCTCTCAAGGCGCCGATCCAGTTTTTCCTCGCGCGCCGCTCCGGCCACGGGGTCCACGGCAGCCTCGGCGAGTCGCTCATCGAGTCGGCCATCGAGGTCTTCGACGCCGTCATCGGGTACCTCGCCAACACGGCGAGTTTCGTGCGACTGGCGGCCTACGCGATGAGCCATGCGGCCGTGCTGTTCGCCTCGGTCGTGATCGCCAAACGACTGATGGCGGCGTGGCCCGGCGCCGGTGGGGTTATCGTCGGCATCATCGTCGTCGCCCTGGGCAACGGCGTGGCCATCCTGCTGGAGGGCATCGTGGCCTCCGTCCAGGCGCTGCGTCTCGAATACTACGAGTTCTTCGGGAAGTTCTTCTCGGGAAGCGGTCAGGCGTTCAAGCCCTTCCGTTTGGCGGTCACGGAGTAAGGGCTGTCGCCGCTTGGGTTAGGAGGACGCACGTATGAAGTCACCACGTTGGGTTGTGATGGTGGTGCTGGTGGTCATGGCAGGCCTGGCATCGCTGGCAGCGGCGGCGGAAACCGGCACGGCGCCCGGCGCGCCGGCGCCGGCCGAGTCGTCGGACGTCAGCAAGGTGCTCGGCCTGGCGTTGGCGGCGGCCTTCGTGGCGGCCGTTAGCATCGCCGCCGCCGGCTATGCCGTCGCCCGCGTCGGATCGGCGGCCCTCGGAGTGGTGGCCGAGAAGCCCGAACTGGTGGGCCGGTGCCTCGTCTTCGTGGCGCTGGCCGAAGGGCTGGCTGTGATCGGCTTTGCTCTGGCCGTCGTCATGCTGTTTGCCAGGTGAGGTTGGAGGCGGACGTGGACTTTTACTGCATCGCCGATGAAGACACGGTGCGGGGTTTCCGTCTGGCCGGCGTGGACGGCCAGGTCGTCACCTCGCCCAAGGAGGCGGCCGGGGCGCTGGAGCGCGCGGTCGGCCGGCAGGGCCTGGGCGTCCTGATCCTGACGGACGCGGTGGCGGCGGGGATTCGCCACGAGGTGGACGCCGTCCGGGCGGGCCGCGGCTTGCCGCTGGTGGTCAAGATTCCCGGGCCGGAGGGGCCGATGCCCGGCCGCAAGGCGCTCCGTCGGCTTATCCAGGAAGCGGTCGGCGTCCGGATCGGGCACGAGGAGGGTCCCTGAGTGACCGCGGCCCACAGCGATTCCCACGAAGTCTTGCGCGAGGAGATCCTTGCGGAGGCTAGGCGCCAAGGCGACCGGGCCCTACGGCATGGCCGCGACGACGCCGAGGAGACCGTTGCCAAGGCCAGGGCGGCCGCCGCTAAGGAGCACCAGGACCTGCTTCAGGCGGCCAAGGCGGAGGCCGTGCACCGGCGCGAACTGGCGCTGGCGACCGTGCCGGTCGAGGCCGGACGCCGCCGGGCGGCGCGCATCGAGGAGATCCTCCAGTCCATCCGCGAGGAGGCGCGGCGCCGGCTCTTGGCGCGGGTCGGATTCGATTATCGCGAAGTCCTGACCGCGCTGGCGGCGGAGGCCATCGGCAGGATGGACGGCCATCGGTTCGTTCTCGAACTCGCGTCGGCGGATCGCCAGGCCTTCGGCGACGCGTGGGTCCAAGAGGTCGGCCGCCGGGTTGCCGCGATGCGGGCCACCTCCGCCAAGGCAGCCGGTCTCATGGCTGCGGTGGCTGGACCGGAGTCGGAAAGGGCGAGCCTCGAGGTCCGCCTCGCCGCCGAACCCGCGGACATTCAGGGAGGCGTCCGGATTCGCGACGTGGAGGGACGCCAGGTGTGGGACAACAGCCTCGACGCGCGGCTGGAGCGGTTGTGGTCGGCCATGCGCCGCCAGATTGCCGTCGAGACGTCGCTCGTCGGGAGCGGCAAGGCATCGGAGGAGTCCTAGATGGCTGTCTTGGCATCACAGGCCGGCCCGGTCGTCACCCGCGTCAGCGGGCCGATCGTCTCGGCGGTCGGTATGCACGGGGCGGCGATGTACGAGGTCGTCGAGGTGGGCGAACTCGGCCTCGTGGGCGAGGTCGTGCGCCTCGTGGGCGACCGTGCCACCATCCAGGTTTACGAGGACGTCACGATGCTCAAGCCCGGCGCGCCGATCCGGTGCACCGGGGCGCCCCTGTCGGTCTGGCTTGGACCGGGTCTCGTGGGCAACATCTACGACGGCATCCAGCGGCCGCTTCGGGGCATCCAGGCGCGCAGCGGCGTGTGGGTTCGGCGCGGCGAGAAGGTCGATCCGCTGGACTCTGATGCGCGGTGGCCGTTCGAACCGGTCTCCCAGGCGGGCCAGCCGGCGGTCCCCGGCCAGGTGCTTGGCGAAGTCGTCGAGACGGCGCTCGTGAAGCATCGGGTCCTTGTGCCGCCCGGCGTTTCAGGGACCGTGCGGTCGATCGCCGCCAAGGGCGAATACACCATCAAGGATACCATCGCCGTCATCGACACGTCCGCCGGTCCGCGCGAAGTGACCATGGTCCAGCGGTGGCCGGTCCGCGTCCCGCGGCCGATCCGCGAGCGCCGGCGCATCGACCGGCCCCTCATCACCGGCCAGCGGATCATCGACACGTTCTTCCCGATCGGCAAGGGCGGGACGGCCGCCATCCCCGGCGGGTTCGGAACCGGAAAGACCGTCACCCAGCACCAGTTGGCGAAGTGGTCCGACGCCGACCTGATCGTCTATATCGGTTGCGGTGAGCGCGGCAACGAGATGACCGAGGTCCTGAGGGAGTTTCCGGAACTGAAGGACCCGCGGACCGGGCGGCCGCTCATGGAGCGGACCATTCTGATCGCCAACACGTCGAACATGCCGGTGGCGGCCCGCGAGGTTTCCATCTATACCGGCATCACCCTGGCGGAGTTCTATCGCGACCAGGGCCGCGACGTCGCCGTCTTCGCCGACTCGACCAGCCGCTGGGCCGAGGCGCTCCGGGAACTGGCGGCGCGGCTGGAGGAGATGCCCGCCGAAGAAGGATTCCCCGCGACGCTTCCGACGCGCCTGGCCCAGTTCTATGAACGGGGCGGGGCGGTCCGGACGCTCGGCGGCCAGGACGCCTCCGTCAGCATCGTCGGGGCCGTCAGCCCGCCCGGCGGCGACTTCTCCGAACCCGTCACCCAGCACACCCGCCGCTTCGTCCGGTGCTTCTGGGCCCTGGACACCGAACTGGCCTACGCGCGGCACTATCCCTCGATCCACTGGCTCCGCTCCTATTCCGAGTACATCGAGGATGTCTCGGCCTGGTGGGAGGCGCAGGCGCCGGACTGGAACGACCTCCGGACCGAGGCGATGACGATCCTCCAGCGCGAGGAGCGGCTCCAGCAGATCGTCAAACTGGTCGGGCCGGACGTCCTGCCCGACACGCAGCGGCTCATCCTCTTTATCGCGGAGATTCTGAAGGACGGGTTCCTGGTACAAAGTGCCTACGATGAGAAAGACAGTTACTGCACGCCCGAGCGCCAGGTGGCGCTGCTGCGGATCATCGTGACGATCTACCGCCGCGGTCGCGACCTGGTTCAAGCGGGGGCGCCGCTCACCCGGATCCGCGAGATGTCGTCCATCACGGAGGTCATGCGGGCCAAAGTCGTGTACGGCAACAGCGAGATGGCGGGACTCAAGGCATTGGAAAGCCGCGTCGCGAAGGACCTCGACGGGCTGGCCAACGAGTACCTCAAGCAGGGGTCGTAGCATGGCGGACCTGAAACTGGACATCCAGGATCACGGACTTCAGTACGTGGGCTCGGCCCGCATCGAAGGGCCGCTGGTCTTCGTCGAGCGCGTCCGCGACGTCGGCTTCGACGAGACCGTGGAGATCATAGACCCGGCGGGCCGGGCGCGCCTCGCGCGCGTCCTCGACATCTCCGACACGCAGGCGGTCGTGCAGGTCCTCGAGGGGACGACGGGCCTTTCGAACGCCGCGACGCGCGTGCGGTTCCTGGGCGAAAGTTTCCGCCTGCCGGTATCGAAGAACATGCTGGGCCGCGTCTTCGACGGCCTCGGCCGCCCGTTCGACGGCGGGCCGCCGCCGCTGGCCGCCGACCTGCGCGACGTCAACGGCATTCCGATCAACCCCTACTCGCGGCGCTACCCGCGCGAGTTCATCCAGACGGGCGTCTCGGCCCTGGATGGCATGAACGCCCTGGTGCGCGGTCAGAAACTGCCGATCTTTTCCGGCAACGGTTTGCCGCACGACCGGCTGGCGGCCCAGATCGTCCGCCAGGCGCGCCTGCTGGAAAGCACCGTGGAGTTCTCGGTCGTGTTTGCGGCGATGGGCGTCAAGCACGACGTGGCGGAATTCTTCATCCGCAACTTCGAGAATTCCGGCGTGCTGGCCCGCGTCGCCATGTTCCTTTCGCTGGCCGACGCGCCGAGCGTCGAGCGGCTGCTGACGCCGAGGGCCGCTCTCACGCTGGCCGAGCACCTCGCCTTCGACCTCTCGCAGCATGTCCTCGTGCTCCTGACGGATATGACGAACTATTGCGAGTCGCTCCGCGAGGTCGGCACGGCGCGCGGCGAGATCCCCGGCCGTAAGGGATACCCGGGCTACCTCTATTCGGACCTGGCGAGCGTTTACGAGCGGGCCGGCCGCATCGAGGGGTCCGACGGCTCGATCACCCAGATGGCCATCCTGACCATGCCGTCCGACGACATCAGCCACCCGGTGGCCGACCTGACCGGGTACATCACCGAAGGCCAGATCGTGCTGGACCGCGACCTCTGGCAGCGCGGCATCTATCCGCCGGTGGCGGGCCTGCCAAGCCTGTCGCGGCTGATGAAGGACGGCGTCGGCAAAGGCTACACGCGCGAGGACCATGCGCAACTGGCGAGCCAACTCTTCGCATGCTACGCCCGCGTCAAGCAGGTCCGCGGGTTGGCCGACGTCATCGGCGAGGAGGAACTCGGCCCCCTCGACAAGCAGTACCTGAAGTTCGGCGACGCGTTCGAGCGGCGGTTCATCGCCCAGGGCGAGTACGAGAACCGCACGGTCACGGCCACCCTCGAAATCGGTTGGGACATCCTCTCGCTCCTGCCGCGGGGCGAACTCCATCGCGTCAAGGACGAACTGCTGGACCAGTATTACCGCGAAGGCTGGACCGAGGGCGCGGACGTCATCGCGCCGGCCGCAGACCGGAGCGTGCCCCATGGCTAAACTCAAGGTCGCGCCAACCAAATCGAGTTACCTCAATCTGAGGCGCCAACTGGCCTTCGCCCGGGAAGGTTTCGACCTCCTGGACCAGAAGCGCCAGATCCTGATTTTCGAACTGATGAGCCGCCTCGGACGCGCCCGCGACGCCGAGTGGCGTGCGGCCGCCGCCATGGCCGAGGCCTTCGCTGCCTTGCGGGAGGCCGTCCTCGCGATCGGGTCCGACGCCCTGGACCGGGCGGCGCTGGCCGTGCGACCGGAGTATGAACTGAAGATCTCCGAGCAGGCCCTGATGGGCATCCGGGTCCCGATGCTCACGGTCAAGGCCGACCCGCCGGGCGTCCGCTTCGGCTTCACGGGGACGTCGGCGGCAGCGGACCTGGCGATGCGCCGGTTCGTCGAGGCCCTTGCGGTCCTTGCGGAACTCGCGGAACTGGAAAACGCCGTGCTGCGACTGGCCACGGAACTCCGCAAGACCCAGCGCCGCTGCAACGCCCTCTCGAAGGTCTTCATCCCGGATTACTCCGAGACGATCGGCTACATCCTCTCCAGCCTGGAGGAACGCGAGCGCGAGTCCTTCGTCATCCTGAAAATGATCAAGAGCCGCCTGGCGACCGCGATGGAAGGGAGCGACGGCCAATGACTAAGTCCCGCGTCAGTCACATCCTCGTCCTCGTGGACGGAACCGAATCGTCCTTTCACGCCGCCGATTGGGCCATTGACATGGCTCGGTCGCTCGGGGCGCGGCTGACGGCGATGGCCGTGGTGGACAGCGAGACCCTCCATGAACTGCTGAGCGTTAAAATCCTCGTGGACGCTGAACTGGGGGAATTCGAAAAGGAACTCCAGGAAAGCGCCGCCTGCCACCTGGCCATCGTCCGCCAGCGGGCGCTAGATCACCGCGTCGTAATCGAGGAGGCCCTCGTCACCGGTATCGTCGAAGATGTGGTGCCCAAGGAGATCCAGGCCCGGTCGGTGGACCTCGTGGCGATGGGTGCATTTGAGTGCCACCACGTGAGTCGCGACCTCCTGGCCCGCCAGCGGCAACAGGTCCTGGACCGCTCTCCTTGCCCCGTCCTGATCGTCAAGTAGCGCCTTCGACGCGGCCCTCGCCAGGGCCTCACCGCGCGAAGCCCACCGCCTCGAGGAACGCCCGCGCGAGGACCATGTGGCCGATGTGGTTCGGGTGGACGTGGTCCCACGCGATCGCCATCGGGTGGCAGAAAGCCAGCACCTTGTCGAACGCCGCCTGGGTGTCCACGAGGATCGCGTTGTGTTTCTTCGCCAGTTTCCGGACGGCAGCGCCATAGCGGTCCATCTGGGCGCGCATCGGGTCCTTCTTGTTCGGCTCGATGAAGTAGGGCGTCATGAGGACCAGGCCCTTGAGGCTCGGCCGCGTCGCTTCGAGCAGCGCGTCGTGGGTCTGCTCATACTCCTCGAGGAGCACGTGGATTTCGCTCTGGCGCGGGCTGTCGAACTGGCGCCACACGTCGTTGATGCCGATCATCACGCTCAGCCAGTCCGGCGCGAGGTCCAGCACGTCCCGCTGCCACCGGGCCTTGAGGTCGCGCACCGTGTTGCCGCTCAGGCCCATGTTGACCACACGAATGGCGAGTTCCGGATAGGCCGCCGCCAGCAGGGCGTCCACGTAGGCGACGTAGCCTCGGCCGACGGCCTCGCCGAGTCCTTCGCCGACCGGCTGCGCGCGGCCGGCGTCGGTGATCGAGTCGCCGATCATGACGAGTTTGCTGCCCTTGGCGATCTTCATGCGGTTCCTTCCGGTCGCTTCCCCCTCGGCCCGTGATTTCGGGAATAGTTTTGCGGAATTCCGTCCGGACGCAAGCATATTCGGGTCGCGGCAGCGACTCAGGCGCGGATGAGGCGCGGCGGCGTGCTCTCGCCGGCCAGGATCGCCGCGAGGGGCTCCTTCGTCGGACCGACCGGCTCGATGACGCAGAACTCGGCCGCAAGGCCGGCCTTGAGGTCGCCGACCGCGTCCTCGAGCCCCAGGGCCCTCGCGCCCCGCCGCGTCGCCAGGTCCAGGAGGAGCCGCGGGTCTGCGCCGGGCTCGCCGGCAAGAACGTGCCGCGCTTCGTCCAGCACCGAAAGGCTCAGGCTCGAGGCGAGGCTGTCGGTCCCCAGGCAGACGTTGACGCCGGCCGCCAGCAGCCGCCGCCACGGATGGTCCGCGTGCCCGAAGAAGGCGGCGCTGCGCGGACACCAGGCGACGCTCGACCCGCTCCGCGCGAGGACTGCGATATCATCGTCCTCAAGATAGTTGCCGTGCGCCACGAGGACCGGTCCCGAGAAGAACCCGGCCTCGGCGAGCATCCGGATCGGCCTCGCGCCCGCCGGCCGCCAGTCGCGGGGCAGGAGCCGGTAGCGGTGCATCAACTCGTACAGGCTCCCTTCGCCGCGCTCCGTGAAGGCGATCTCGTCGAGAGTCTCGTGGAGGTGCGTCGTAAGCGGCCAGCCGCGCGCGTCGGCCTCGCGCCGGGCCGCAAGGTACACCTCCACGGCGGTCGAGTAGGGGGCATGGGGCGCAAGGCCGATGCGGACCGGCGCGGCCGCCGCCAGGCGCGCGAGCCGATCCGCGGTTTTCGCCACGCGCTCTAACCCGCGCTCTCCGAACATGGCGGCCTCGCCGAACACGGTCCACCGGCCGTCCGCGAGGACCAGGCCGTCGTCGCATTCCACGTCGGGCGTCACATCGGCGCCGGCCACCGTCCCGGCGGCAAGGCACTGTGCGGCGCCCTCGCGGACGGCCCGCCGGATGGCCCCCTGGGTTCGCAAGAGGCGCTTGGAGACGAGCCGCGTCAGCCAGGCGGCGAAATCCGCCGTCGGCTCGAACTGGCCCGCCGGGTACGAGAGGCCCAGGTGCGTGTGGGCATTGACGAAGCCGGGAAGGATTGCCGCATCGGGGAAATGTTCGACCACGTCGCTCGGGGCCACGTGGGGGGAAATGGCGGGCCAGCGTCCGGTTCGCGCGATGCGGCCGCCGACGGCGACCACGGCGCCGTCGGCGACCGTATCGCCCCCGGCATCAATGAGCCATCGAGCGCGAAAAATATGTGCCATAAACTATATCATGACACGCGCCCGGCAAGCCGGGCGGCTAACCAGGTTCACGTCGTGTACTCGGCGTTGATCTTGACGTAATCGTAACTGAGGTCGCAGGTCAGGAACCGCGCCTCACCCGCGCCGGCGCCGAGGTCGAGGCGGACCGCGATGTCATGGGCCTCCATGATGGCCTTCAGGCGCTGGGCGTCGGCTTCGACGGGGCGGCCGCGGTCGAAGATGACGAGGTCACCCAGCGTGAGGCGCATGGTTTCCGGGCCGCTCGAGATGCCGGCGTACCCGGCGGCCGAGACGATCCGGCCCCAGTTCGGGTCCTCGCCGAAGAAGGCGGTCTTGACGAGCGGCGAGTTGGCGATGGCGGCGGCCGCGCGGCGGGCCTCGGCCTGGCTGGCGGCCCCCGTGACGCGGATCTCGATGACCTTCGTGCCGCCCTCGGCGTCGGCCGCAATCTGCCGGGCCAGGCTGTCGCAGACGGCCAGGATCGCGCCGGCCAGCGTTCGCCCGTCGGCCGACCGCTCGGCGATAGGCTTGCCGCTGTCTGGAAGCGCCAGGCCGCTCGCCAGGATAAGGAGCGTGTCGTTGGTCGAGGTGTGGCCGTCCACCGTGAGGCAGTTGAAGGTCTCGTCGGCCGCGCGGCGGAGCATCCGGTCGAGCACCGGCGCCGCAACCGGCGCGTCGGTCGTCAGAAAGGCCAGCGTCGTCGCCATGTTCGGAGCGATCATGCCGACGCCCTTGGTCGTGCCGGCCACCGTGACGGTCCGCCCGCCAAGCGCGAGGCGCACCCCGGCCTGCTTCGGCCGCGTGTCGGTGGTCATGATGGCCCGCGCCAGCGCGAGGTCGGCCTGGGGTCCTGCGGCCAGGGCGGCCCCGGCCTGCGCGATGCCGGCCCGGACCTTGTCCATCGGAAGAAGGCGGCCGATGACGCCCGTCGAAGCCACGAGGACTTGCTCGGGCCGGCACCCGATCCGCTCGGCCGCCAGGCTCGCCATCTCGCGGGCGTCCTGGAGGCCCTGCCGGCCGGTGCAGGCATTGGCGCTCCCGGAGTTGACCACCACGCCGCGCATCTTCGTGCGTCGGCTCGCGAGGTGCTTGCGGCTGAGGATGACCGGCGCGGCGCAGACCTTGTTCTGCGTGAAGACGGCGGCCGCCTGGGCCTCGACCTGGCAGGCCAGCAGGGCCACGTCCGGTTTCTCAGAGAGTTTCTTGACGCCGACGGCGGCGGCGCCCGCGAGGAATCCGCGGGGCGACGTGACGCCGAGCGTCGTATCCACCTGGAACGGGGCCTCTCGCGTCATCTCAGTCCTGCCGTTTCGTCGTGGCCGAAGAGGAGGTTCATGTTCTGGAGGGCCTGGCCCGCGGCGCCTTTCGTGAGGTTGTCGAGGACGGCGCTGATGACCGCGCGGCCGCCGACCACGGTCGGGTAAATATGGACGTAATTGGTTCCGACCACATGCTTCGTGGCGGGCGGCTCGTTGCGGACGACGACGAACGGTTCGGCGTCGTAGGCCTTGTGATAGAGGTCGGCCAGGTCGGCCGGCGTCAGTTTCTGAAGGAGCCGGGCGTAAATCGTGGATTCGATGCCGCGGTCCATCGGCGCGAGGTGCGGTACAAAGAGGACCTCGACGCCGATGCGGCCGATGAGGCTCAGTTGCTCGACGATCTCGGGCTGGTGGCGGTGGGCGCCGATCGCGTAGGCCTGGAGCGATTCGTTGCACTCGGGGTAATGCGTGAGGAGTTTCGGCGTGCGGCCGGCGCCCGAGACGCCGCTCTTCGAGTCCACGATGATGTCGCTCGGAGCGACGAGGCCCTCGCGCACCAGCGGCGCGAGGCCGAGGATGGCGCTCGTCGGGTAGCAGCCGGGGTTGGCGATGAGGCGGGCCGGGACGATCTGGTCGCGCCAGAGTTCAGGCATGCCGTAAACGGCGTGGGCGAGGTTCGCCTCGTCCGCCTTGTGGCCGTAGACCTTCTCGTAGAGGCCGGGGGCCTTGAGGCGGTAGTCGGCCGAGAAGTCAATGACCTTGAGGCCCGCCCCGAGCAGGGGCCCGACGTACGTCATGCTGGCCGTGTGGGGCAGGGCCAGGAAGACCACGTCGCAGGCCTCGGCCATGGCCTTCGGGTCGGCCGGGACGACCTCCAGGTCCAGCCGCCCGGCGAACTGCGGGAACAGTTTCTCCAGGGGCCCGCACTTGTCGGGCAGGTCCGCGAGGGCCGTGATTTCCGCCGCCGGATGCGAGAGGAGCAGGCGCATGAGGTCGGCGGCGGCGTAACCGCTCGCGCCGATGATGCCGACACGTGTCATGATACGTGCTCCTTGGGTGAACTTTGCTTCGTGCGATGATACGCCGCCGCTTCCGCGGCGGCCTCGAATCGCCATCATAAAAAGCGACGAGCGGCCCTTCTCAAGGAGCCGCCCGCGTTCCAACCTGCCTGCCGGCAGGCAGGTTCCCAATCGTCCGACTCTAGCGCTTGGAGAACTGGAAGCGCTTGCGTGCGCCTTTCTGGCCGTACTTCTTGCGTTCCTTCATCCTCGGGTCGCGCGTCATGAACCCGCCGCTGCGCAGCGCTCCTTCGAGGCTCGAATCGGCCTTCTTGAGTGCCCGGGCGACGCCGAGTTTGACGGCGTCGGCCTGGCCGGTTGTACCGCCGCCCGACATGTTGACGAAGATGTCGTAGGTCGTCAACTGGTTAGTCGCCACCAGCGGGCTGCGGGCGCTCTCGCGGTCCTTCTCTTCGGTGAAATATTTGTCCACCTCGCGGTCGTTGATGAGGAACTTGCCCGTGCCGTTCAGCAATCGGACCCGGGCCACGGCCGACTTGCGGCGGCCGGTGCCCCAGATGGGGTTGGCCTTCGTGATTACCACAGGAACCTGGGTCACATCAGTCTCCTTGCAACTTCAGTTTCAGGACCTGCGGTTGCTGGGCCTGGTGCGGATGCTCCGACCCGGCGTAGACCTTCATCTTTCCGAACATGCGCCGGCCCAGGGGCCCCTTGGGCATCATCCGCCGCACGGCCAGTTCCACCGGCCGCGTCGGATGACGTTTGATCATCACGTCGTACGTGAGGACCTTGCGGCCGCCGGGATGGTACGTGTACCAGTCGTACTCCTTGTTGCGGCTCTTAGAGCCGGTGACGCGGATCTTCTCGGCGTTGATGACGATGACGAAGTCGCCGGTGTCGCGGTTCGGCGTGTACGACGGCCGGTGCTTGCCCTGGAGGATGGGGGCGATCTTGGCAGCCAGGCGGCCGAGGACCTGGCCCTCGGCGTCAACGACCCACCACTTGCGGTCCACCTGTTCCGGTTTCATGGAAATGGTCTTGGCAATCATGATCTCGCTCGCCGTCGAAAAGCACCCCCCGCTACGGCGGGGGGCTAGTCTCGAACCCCACCCCCCGCTACCGCAGGGGGCTAGTCAAACCTTTGCCGGCGCACACCAGCCCCGGCAAGAACCAAGTAGTATAGGCGCTTCGCCGAGCCTGTCAACCGCGAAAACGGGTTTGGTAGCCGCCCGCCAGAGTTCCGCGTTTACTTGGTGGGGTCGGCCAGGCGACCCATGAAGAGGATCGCGCCGGACGCCTCGTGGCGGATGAGGAAGATAAAGGGATGGTCGGCCCGAAAGACGGGAGTCGAGGAATGACCGCCGTTGGATCTCCCCACGATCACAGCCGTCGCGGCCGCCGCCTCGGTGCCTTCCTCATTTACGTCCACGAAGGCCTTGTGGATGACGTTGGAAATGGAAAGGTCCTTCTTTCCGTCCATGCCGGAGAAATCGACATCGCCGCTGAATGCATCGGACATCCCCATGGCCGCGAGCGTGTCTTTTAATTCGAACTCGGCCGTCGTCTTGAATTTCGGGATCGCCACAAGGACTTTCTGCGTTTGCATTTTGGAAAGCCACTTAGCGAGGTTCTCGGCCGTCAGCGATTTTTCGATTTTCCCCAGGCCGTCTACCTTTTTCGGCAGCAGGACGATCATCGCTAGATCGTCACCCGTATATGGCAGCCGCAGGGCCTGGAAGGATTCGTCTTCCATGTATCCGTATTTACCCTCTCGGTTCATCATGGGCACGGTGACGGTTTTATCGGCCGAGAGGTGGAATGGCTTGTCCTCAGTGTCCACCTTCTTGAACTTGGCGGCCCAATCGCCTTTGAAGTAGATGGCGTTGGTCAGCACCAGGACCGTGGCTCGTGGGTCCAGGATGCCGGGTTTGATCAGGTCCTTGATTTTGTCGCGGGTTTCCTTCTCGACCCAGGTGTTGATAATCTTTCGGGCGCCTTCGGTGTCCTTCGCGAAGTCCACGTCATTCAGGCCCGCGCCGTAGTTAGTCTTGACGAGGTCCAGGAACGCGGGCAGAAACGTAAAGCCTTTCTGTCTCCACAGGGCGTTGGCGACGGAGAGTTGGTAACCGCGCGGCTTGCCGTCGGGGCCTTTCTCGGCGGTGAGTTCCTTGAGGAATGCGGAGAACGCCGAGTGGATGGAACCATTCTTGGCCGGCATGTGCAGGACGGCGGCTATCTGTTCTGCCGTCCCGTTGCCGCGCGGGAGGTGCAGGACCTGAGCCATCTGGTCGGACGTCCGGCCGCGCGCGCCGGCATAGGTCATTACGAGCGCCGTCTCAATGCTGTTGGGCGAGAAGAAAAGGTTCCCTTCCTTGGCCGCCAATTTGCCGTAGAGATCGGCGGCAAAGGCGTTGTTGGCCGCGGCGACAAGTGCCGTGTTTTCGGGCGCAGCAGGAGGCTTTGCCGCCCCCTCCGGCGCAACGGCCAAGCATGTCGCCGTGGCGAG